>Ga0126380_10000354_pt1 | contig 14746 bp, 14 predicted proteins | sample PanSoiMetPlot_26_FD_92544 | JGI IMG/M metagenome (GOLD analysis project Ga0126380, IMG submission 92544) | Tropical forest soil microbial communities from Panama - MetaG Plot_26 | ecosystem: Environmental > Terrestrial > Soil > Tropical forest > Bulk soil | place: Panama | collected 2016-02-17
CCACGGCTCGTACATCAGGAACTGGTCATTTTCGACTTGCAGATCCAGAAACATGTCGAAATCGGCGAGCCGGTTCATCAGGCCGGCGGTGTCCTTGTAATACTCGTTGCCGTGAAATGTCGGATTGATCGCGACGCCTATGATGTCCTGCGCCTGGAATTTCTTCAGGGTAGCGACGCCCACATTCAGATCCACGATTGCGATGCCCTTGAAACGCCCCTCGCCTTTCGCGATCGCATCGAGGAGACAGGAATTGTCGCCTTCGTATCCGGAATTTGGCTGCACCAGGAGTGCATGCTTCACGCCGAAACAGCTCATCACCCGATTGAATTGCGCCGCCGTGCCGATCTCCTGTCCGGCGGGCTTATAGGCAATGTCCTTACCGTACGGAAAATGGACCGGGTCAATCACGTGTGCGTGGCAGTCAATTTTCGGTTCGTCGAAAATATGCATCGGGTTATGTGACCGAACGTCTGATGCTGGATCGCAATCGGTAGCTGCCTCAGGGATGACAAGATTATTGGACTCATCAAGAGGGATTTGGCAGTTCGACCAGCTCAATCAGGACGTTTCCCGTTGATTCCGGGTCGATGAAAGCGATGCGCGAATTCGCATGGCCGACCCGCGGCCGCTCGTCGAGCAGCTTGACGCCTTTTCCTCTCAGCTCATCGAGGGCTTCTTCAATTCCTTCAACCTCGAGGCATATGTGAAACAGACCCTCGCCGTGCTCGGCAATCCAACGAGCGGTTTCAGTGTCGTGGCGATCGGATTCCAGCAGTTCGATATAGGTCGATCCAATCGGGTACATGGCCAGCCGAGTGGAGTACTGCGGCAGATATTCCTCGTATTCGAGTTTGAACCCGAGCTTTTCTTCGAATATTTTTCGGCTTTGCGTCATATTTTTAACGGCAATCGCAACGTGCTCGATGCGTTTGACCTTCATGGAGATGCTCCGGCTGGCTGAGAGGTGTCGGACCGCGATCAGAGGGATATGTATTGAGCCGCTATTATGAACGCGCAATCCGAAAGTACCAGAGGTCAGGCGCTTATCACTCAGACTGCAAAGAGCATGGGGTCCACGCGCTTTCGGAACTGGACGCAGCTTGACACCGAGACGCAGGCGCGGCTTTCCGCAAACGCCGAAAGCATCGCTCGTCGACTCGAACCAAGGCTGAAGGCGTTTGTGGAATTCGAAAGTGGGCCCACTGCACCGCGGTCTTCGGTTCTCGCCGGCCTTCCCTACGCCGCGAAGGACATGTTCGTTTCGCCAACGCGCATGCCTGGCGGTGGGCTCGCCCAGCCCCTGCCGATGGCGACGGTGCCAAAAGCGGCCGTGCTCGATCTTCTCGATCGCGCCGGCGCAAGGCGCATCGGCTACACGGCGATGACGGAGCTCGCCTATGAGCCGTCGGGCTACAACTCCCGCCATGGCCATGTCGGCAATCCATGGAATACGGAATTCATTACCGGCGGCTCTTCATCGGGCTCGGCGGCTGCCGTTGCGAGCGGTTCGGTCGTCGTCGCCCTCGGGTCCGACACCGGTGGCTCACTGCGCATTCCGGCGCACTGCTGCGGCATCACCGCGTGGAAACCTACCTACGGCGCCGTTTCAACTCTTGGAGCAATGCCGCTGGCGCCGAGCCTCGACACGATCGGGCTTCTGGCACGCAGCGCATCTGATCTGCGTGTCGCCGCGCGGGTATTGTATCAGTCGAGTGACGACGGCGAACCAATCGAGAAGGTCGCGGTTGTCGCCGATGCGCTTGCGCTTGCCGATGGATCGATCGCCGCGGCATGCCGCGACGCCATCGAGTCGATCGCCGGTTGCGGAATTGAAATGAGCCAACGAAACGGGCTGTCAGCCATTGAGGCGCTCGACCTCCACGTCTTCACGATCATGCAGGCGGAGGCCGCGCGTTCGCATCGGGCACTGATGACAACCGGCACGCTGGATCCAATTCTCGCCAAGCGACTGGCCAAGGGGGTTACCATCGACGACGCAGCTCTAAAGGCCAGCGTGTCGGCACGCCGGCAACTCACGCTGGATTTTATCGCCAATGTCTTTCAGAGTGACGGGGCGCTTGCCCTGCCCGTCCTTGCAATCCGCACACCCAAGGCCACCGAGCGCGATCCGCGCTCGGCGCTTTTCAACGCCAGAACGCTATACGAATTGAGCCATTTGACGCGTTTTGCCAACCTGCTCTGTCTTCCCGTAGTCGCGTTTCCGGCGGGCTTCGATGACCGGGGAATGCCGGTCGCCTTGCAAGTCGTCGGCAGGCCTGGCTCCGATCATGCATTGATTGCGCTGGCTGCCGCGGTGCAGGATCGAACCGGGTGGCACTCGCATGTTCCAGCCGCAGTTTCCGATCTGGTGACGATCTCGAACGACGGATCGCCGTTATGAGCGTTTCACGCCCTATTGCCGCACTGGCAAATCTGCGCGTCCTCGATCTCACTCGCGCCCGGGCCGGACCAACGTGTTGCCGCATCCTTGGCGACTTCGGCGCGGACGTGATCAAGATCGAGGCGCCTCCCGGCGTCGACCCCAACGAAGGCATGAGCGGAGCCCGTGATGGTTCAGACATGCTCAACCTTCACCGCAACAAGCGTTCGCTCACGCTCAATCTCAAGGAAAAGGCCGGCCACGACATATTCATGCGGTTGGTCAGGGAAGCCGACGTGGTGGTCGAGAATTTTCGGCCGGACGTCAAAGACCGCCTGGGAATCGCCTACGAAGCACTCAAGGCGACCAATCCGCGCATCATCCTTGCCTCGATCTCGGGATTTGGCCAGAGCGGCCCCTATCGCACGCGCGCCGGATTCGACCAGATTGCCCAGGGCATGGGCGGACTGATGTGGGTGACGGGAATGCCCGGCGGAGGACCGGTGCGTGCCGGGATCGCGGTGGCAGACATGTCGGCCGGCATCTACGCCGCGACAGGAATTCTGATCGCGCTTGCCGAGCGTGAGCGCTCGGGCCTTGGTCAATGGGTGCAAACCTCGCTGCTCGAGGCACAGATCGCACTCATGGATTTTCAGGCGGCGCGGTATCTTATCGACCGCATCGTGCCGGGACAGGCCGGCAACGATCATCCTTACTCGACACCGATGGGCGTCGTTGAAACCTCCGACGGGTTTATCAATATCGGCGTCGGCGGCGACGGCCAGTGGCGCGCGCTTTGCGTGGCGCTGGAGCGACCGGATCTCGCAAAGGCACCCGAATACGGGACGCTTAATCTGCGCTTTCGCAATCGACCCAAGCTGACGGCGGTCCTCTCTGAGATCTTCACGACAAAAAGCTCGTCACACTGGCTCGATAAACTCGAACAACAAGGTGTTCCGGCTGGTCCGATCTACCGGCTAGACGAAGTTTTTGCCGATCCGCAGGTGGAGCATCTTGGAATTGCGATGCCGCTGCATCATCCCACGCGTGGCGACATCCGCGTCGTCGGCCAGCCGATCGGTTTGTCACGCACGCCGGCAACCGTCGATACGACACTGCCGGAGCTGGGTGCCCACACCGATGAGATCCTGCGCGACGCCGGGTACAGCAATGCAGAAATCGCGGATTTCCATGCCAGGAAAATTGTTTGACGGGTTCGCATGGCCGATGACGTGACGCTGGTAACGGGCGCAAGCGGCTTTCTTGGCCATGCGACCATGAAGTTGCTCGACCAGAACGGACGCCGTGCGATCGGATTGGACCCCGTCCCTTCGGCAACGGCAGACATCATTGATGATCTCTCCGATCGTCCATGCCTTAAGGCGCGGCTCGCCGACAATAAGGTCACGCACATTATTCATGCGGGCGGCGTGTCTGGCCCAATGGTTATGCTAGATGATCCCATTGGTATCATCGCGATCAACGTGGCCGGCAGCCTCAATCTGTTGCGCGCGGCAATGGAAGCCGGCGTGAAAACCTTCATCTATTGTTCGTCGATATCGGCGCTGGGAGATTTCTACGAAAGCCAACCGGTCAGCGAGGACTACCCTCTGCGCCCCAACTCAACCTACGGCGCGTCAAAAGCCGCGATGGACATGGTGCTGCGCGGACTCTGGGGCAGAATCCCAATGGATCTGTGCTCGTTGCGCTTTACGGCAATCTATGGTCCAGGGCGACGGACTGTTTTTACGGTCGAGACAATCATCAATGCCGCACTCGCCGGCAACGTTGCGCGCATCGGGCCAATGACGGATTGGCCGTACATTTTTATCGACGATGCGGCGCAGGCTGCCGTCGCAGCCTGCTTTGCCAAAGGTCGCAGGCAGCTCAGCTACTTCATTGCGCATTCGGAAAGAATAACGCCTGATGACATTGCAGACGCTGCGGCGGCGGCTGGCAAGCCGGTGCGGCTCGACGTGGACGGCAGCAAGCCAGTTGCGGCGCGCGGGCCGGTGGATACCAATTCGGCGGAACGCGATTTCGGATTTCGCGCCAGGGTCGGTCTCCGCGAAGGCATCCGCCGACTGATCGAAACGGCGCGCTAAAGGAGCTTGTTGCCGCGCGATGCCGCGTTCATAGTTGCAGTATTATTCGGGGTACGAAGCATGGACTTGAAAATTGCGGGCAAGACCGCCTTGATCACGGGCGGTTCGAAGGGGATCGGCCGCGCCGCTGCCGAGATTCTGGGAGGCGAAGGCTGCAACGTTATCATCGTTTCGCGCAACGCGGATGCGCTTGCCGCTGCGAAGTCGGCCATTGTGCAGAAGACAAATGTGCGGGTCGACACTGTCGCCGCTGACCTGTCCGAGAGCACGAACGTCGATCGGCTTGCGCGCGACTATCCGGACATCGACATCCTGGTGAACAATGCGGGTGCGATTCCGGGCGGCACGCTGCTCGGTGTCGACGAGGCGACCTGGCGCAAAGCGTGGGACCTCAAGGTCTTCGGCTATATCAATATGTGCCGCGCCTTTTACGCGCTCATGCAAAAGCGCAAGCGCGGCGTTATCGTCAATGTTGTCGGCAACGCGGCCGATACGCACGATCCTGAATATATCTGTGGGGTCGCGGGCAATGCTGCCCTGACGGCGTTTACCCAATCGCTCGGCAGCGTCAGCGCGAGGGATGGGATTCGTGTTGTCGCGATCAGCCCAGGCCCGGTGGCAACCGAGCGGCTGGTTGGTCTCATGAAAAAAAAGGCCCTTGATCGCACCGGCAGCGCGGACAACTGGAAAGACTTGTTCAAGCCTTTGCCATTTGGTCGCGGCGCGACCGCCGAGGAGATCGGCGCAGCAATAGCGTTCGTCGCTTCCGAACATTCGGGCTACACAAGCGGAGCGGTTGTCACCATCGACGCCGGCCTTTCAGCACGCGCCCAAGCTTTCTGAATGAGGAATGCATGCCACATCTGACGACCGATGACGGGATCAAGCTCTACTATGAAGAAACCGGCAAAGGCATCCCGATCGTTTTTGTCCATGAATTTGCCGGCGACTATCGCTCCTACGAGCAGCAGGTTCGCCATTTCTCGAAATATTATCGCTGCGTGACGTTCAACGCGCGCGGATATCCTCCGTCCGATGTCCCCAAGGATGGCGAGCGCTATTCGCAGGAGCGCGCCCGAGACGACATCCGGTCCGTGTTGGATGCTCTCAAGATCGACAAAGCGAACATTGTCGGGCTTTCGATGGGCGGATTTGCCGCGCTTCATTTCGGATTTTCCTATCCCGACCGTTGCCGCTCGATTGTGGTTGCAGGTTGCGGCTATGGCGCGGCGCCAGGCGAGCGGGCTAAGTTTGCCGAGGAGGCTGAGGCATCCGCAAAACGTTTTGAGGAACTGACGATGAAAAAGGCGGCCGAAGCCTACGCGCTCGGTCCGACGCGCGTGCAGCACCAGAACAAGGATCCGCGCGGCTGGCGTGAATTCGCTGACCAGCTTGCCGAACATTCGACGGACGGCTCTGCGCTGACGATGCGCGGCGTGCAGAAGCGCCGGCCGTCGCTGTTCGATCTGGTCGATAAGATGAAGACGCTTACTGTCCCAACGCTGATCATGACCGGCGACGAGGACTGGCCGTGCCTCGAGCCTGGCATCTTGATGAAGAAAAACATCCCGAGCGCCGGGCTCGTTGTCATGGCGAATTGCGGTCACAACATCAACCTGGAAGAGCCGGCGCTGTTCAATGCGCACCTGTCTGATCTCTTCCAGGCGGCGGACGCCGGGGCGTGGCCCAAGCGGGACCCGCGTGCAATGGCTGGCACAATTCTCGGCCGCTGAATGGGTCAGGTCGCGTTGTATCCGCCGTCGACCAGTAGATCCGCTCCGGTCATGAAGCTTGACGCATCGCTGGCGAGAAACACGGCGGCACGCGCGATCTCCTCCGGCTGACCAAGCCTTTGCAGCAAGTGCTTCGGACCGGACACGCGGCGCGCCGTTTCCATGTCGCCGAAGCGCTTGACCAGTCGCTCGGTCTCGACCGCGCCTGGTGACAGGGCATTGACGCGAATTTTTTGTGCGGCGTGGTCAGCCGCCATGGCCTTGGCCAGCTGTATGAGCGCTCCCTTGGTCGCACAGTAAGCCGCACGCCGTGGGGCGGCGACACTGCCGAGCTGGGACGCGATATGGATGATGCTGCCCCCACCGGCCGCAATCATCGCCGGCAGGATGGTGCGGCTCATCAGAAACGCGCCACCAACGTTTACGGCAAATACGCGGCTCCAGTCCGACAAGGTGAGATCAAGCACCGTGCCGTTCGGATCGTAGCCGGCCGCACCATTGACCAGAATATGAATGGCGGGAAATTCCTGCAGGATGGCCTTCGCCGCGGCTTCGACATCGGCTTCATCGGCCACGTCGCAGCGGACAGCCCGCGCCTTGACGCCTTCGTTTGCGGCCGCCGCAGCGGTGGCCTCGGCAGCTTTCGCATCAATGTCGACGCAGGCGACATTGGCTTCGGCCTGCGCGAAAGCAAGCGCGATGGCCCGACCGATACCGTTTCCAGCACCGGTGATCACGGCCGATTTTCCTGCAAGTGAATAGTCGCCAGAAGTCATAAATCGTTCCTAGGACAAGGCGGGCGCAATTCGACCAAGATAGGCCTCTTGAACGCGTGGATTTTGCTTGAGATCGGAGCAGGTCCCGCTGGCGATCACCGAGCCCGTTTGCAGAACGTAGCCCCGGCTTGCCGTCTCCAGCGCATAACGGGCATTTTGCTCGACCAGCAACACGCTGGTTCCGGCTGCATTGATCGCCCGGATGGTGCGGAAGATGTCCTGCACAACGATTGGCGCCAGACCAAGCGAGGGCTCGTCGAGGCAGAGCAGCTGCGGTTCTGACATCATCGCCCGCCCAAGCACGAGCATTTGCTGTTCGCCGCCACTCAATGTTCCGGCGTTCTGCCCGCTTCGCTCCGATAGCCGGGGGAACATGTCGAATATCTCGCCGATCATTCTGCGGATCTTTGTGTTGTCCTTGCGGCTCTTGAAGCCACCGAGTTCGAGATTTTCGCGTACCGTAAGGAATGGAAAGACGTGCCGCCCTTCCGGGACAAGCGCAATGCCAAGGTTCGTGCGCTCGTGCGAAGCCATCGAGGTGATATTGCGCCCGCAAAAGACGATCGATCCGCGCCGGGGCGAAAGCACGCCCGCTATCGCACGCAATGTGGTGGATTTTCCCGCACCATTCGCGCCAATCAGGGCGACAATTTCACCGGCCTCGATGCTTAGCGAAATGTCGCGGCAGACCGATACCTGCCCATAAGCCAGTTCAAGCTTCTCGGTAGAGAGAAGAATACTCACGAGAGCTCTCCGCCAAGATAGGCCGCAATGACCGCGGGATTTTTCTGCACCTCTAACGGCGTGCCCTGAAACAAGTGACGCCCGTAATCCATGACCATGATGCGGTCAGCGACGTTCATCACCAGATCCATGTTGTGCTCGACAACAACGACCGTTATGCCACGGCTCCTTAAGGTCCGGATACGATCAAGCAGGACATCCACTTCGGCCGCGTTCAATCCCGCCGCGGGTTCGTCGACCAGGAGAAGTCGGGGGTTGGTGGCAAGCGAGCGCGCAAGTTCGAGCATGCGCTGCTCACCATACGACAACTCGCCGGCGAAGACGTTCAGCCGCGCGCCCATGCCGAAGAATTCAAGCAGCCGCAGCGCTTCCTCGCGGCATTGCTGCCGGTCGCGTGTGAAGGCTGTGCCGTGAATGACATATTGCCAGGCCGGAATGTTGTGATGAACGTGAAATCCGGCGATCACGTTGTCGAGCACACTGAGCTGCTTGAAAAGGCGTATCTTTTGGAACGTCCGCGCGAGCCCGAGTCGCACTCGCCGATGCGCACGCATTCCCGAGAGATCCTGGCCATCAAGCGAGATTGAGCCCGAATCGGGTTGGTAAATGCCGCTGATCAGATTGAGCAGTGTCGACTTGCCCGCACCGTTCGGACCGATGATCGCGAAAATGGAGCCGTTCGAAACGTCGAGTGATATGTCAAAAACGGCGTGAACCCCGCCGAAGCTTTTGTGCAGATTTTCGGCCCGCAACAACGGTGCTGTGCCGGTCGCGACAGGGGGTTCGGCTACCGCGGCTTGTGTCATGGTCCGCGCCCGGCTGGCCGAAGCTTCTCCTGCACCATTCGGGCAGCCTGAACGAGCCCGCCAGGCATGAACAACACGACGAAAGTCAGCGCGGCCCCATAGACGACGAGCCGCAGATCGCCAATGCCGCGGAGGATTTCGGGCAGCAGTGTCAACAGGATCGCGCCGAACACCGGGCCGATCAAAGTCCCCATCCCCCCGACAATGACCATGGCCAAAATGGTGAACGCTTCGCTCACGTAGAACGCATCTGGCACCAGCGTGCCGACGAAACTCGCATAAAAACAGCCTGCGGCCCCCGCGACAGCTGCGCCCAGGCCGAACGCGAACACTTTCCACGCCGCGCCATTGATGCCGAGCGAGGCAGCAGAGACCTCGTCCTCGCGGATGGCAGTGAGCGTTTCCCCAACCGGAGAGCGGACCAATTGATCGAGCAGCAGGTAGACGAGCATCGTGAATCCGGACACCAGGTAAAAAAAGGCAGTCAGGTTGCGAAAGTCGACGATCACCGTTCCACCGACAACAATCGCCGGCGGGGGCGAGATTCCGTAAATGCCGAGCGGCCCCTGCGTTAGACTGATCCAGTTGAGCAGGACTTGATAGATGATTACGGCGAAGCCGAGCGAGGCAATCGCAAGGTAGTGCCCGCGCAACCGCACTGCGAAGAGGGAAAGGAACATGCCGGCCAGACCCGCGAAGGCAACGCCTGCGGCAAACGCGGCCCAGAAAGGAATGCCAAGCTTGACGATAAGCAGGGTGGAAACGTAGGCGCCGAGACCATAAAAGGCGGAATGACCGAGATTGAGCTGTCCGGTATAGCCCAGGATAAAATCGAGTCCGAGCGCGAGCAGGACATTGATGGCGCAGATCGTCAGGTTCGTGCGCCAATAAGTATCGTTAAATATCAGCGGCAGCGCGATGATGCACAGCGCGGCGAACAAAAACCCCATTGGCCGCGATCGCAGCATCGTTTTGCCATTGCCCAACCGCTGCGAAATCGCGGAATCAGACATTCTCTTCGCGCCTTTCCGCGATCAGCCCGGTCGGCTTGATCGCCAGCATCAGCAACAAGAGCGCGAACACGACGATATCGATCAGGCCAGGATCGAGAAATTGCGTGGTGTAGCTTTCAATGAGCCCGACAATCAGGCCCGCGAGGATGGTTCCCTCGACATTGCCGAAGCCCCCGATGATGACGATTGCAAACGCCTTCACGATCACCGAGGTGCCGGCAAAAGGCGTGAGCACGAGCACGGGCGCAAGCATCGCGCCCGCCATCCCGGCAAGTGCGGAGGCGATCACGAACGTCAGCATGATGAGATAGTTGGGATTGATCCCCATGAGTCCGGCAGTCTCGCGGTCTTGCGAAACGGCGCGCAGCGCCTTGCCGAGAAACGTGAACTTCATGAAAGCGTAGAGCAGCGCGATGGTCACCGAGGAGACCGCGATAATGATGATGTTCTGCCAGGAGACAAAGATACCCGCAAAGCGGATGACCTGGCTGCTGTATTGCGTTTCGAAAGCGTAAGGAATCGGCCCGAACCACGCGAGCATCAGGTTTTGCATCATGACTGAAACGCCGATCGTGGCGATGAGCGGCAACAGCTCGTTTCCCTTGCGGCGCAACGGCGTGAAAATCGACGCGTTGATCAGCCAGCCGAGCGCGGCGCCTACGAGAAATGCAGCCCCGATGCTGAGGATGTAGCCGGCGCCAATCAAGTGCATGAAAAAATAGGCGGCGAAGGCACCGAGCGTGACAAAATCGGCGTGCGCAAAGTTGATTTGCACGAGCACGCCATAGATCAGCGTCAGGCCTAACGCCACCAGGACGTAGAGACTTCCGAAAACGACGCCGTTGATCGCCTGTTGTAGGACGATCGTTGTTGTCATCTTCGGGTCAGTTCCACTTCAGGCTTGTCCATGACATGTCGGGCTTGGTCTCCATATAATGGACGGTATCCATCTTGGTGTTCTGATTGGTCTTGTCGAATTCCACGCTCCCCGTCACCCCGGAATAATTCTTCGTGGCGGCAAGTCCATCTCGTATTGACTGAGGATCCTTGCCGCCGCGTTTGACAACGTCTGCGATCAGCATGATCTGGTCGTAAGCGTGAGCATTCAGGTGCGTCGGGTCGGCGTTGTACTTCGCCTTGAATGTCGTGATGAAGTCTTTCACGATATTGCGGGCGTCGGTTGGATCGAACTGGACGATGCGGATGTAACCCAACGCAGCCTTGCCGGCCTTCTGCTCGAACCCGAATGGCAACCAAATGGTGCCGATCTGAATTGCATCGCCACCGCCGCCTTTGGTAATCCCGGCCTGCGCCAATGCCTGGGTTATTTTTAGGCCCTGACCTTCGAGCGTGTAGGTGGGAATGACGTCGATCTTGCCGAGACCGGCAATTCGCGTCGCAATGGCGGTAAAGTCGTTGACGTCACGCCCGAAGCCGATCTCGGCAAGTACCTTTCCGCCAAGCCGGGTAAAGTTTTCCTTGAAAACCTGGGCATTGCCGATACCAGCATTGGTATTTTCGAAAAGCAGGACAGCATTGCGCGCATTGATGCGTTTATATGCATTTTCGGCGAGGTTGACGCCCTGCATGACCTCGTTCGGCATTATGCGGAAGGTCCAGGGATTGCCCGGCTCCGTGACCTTGATGGAGGACGATCCGGCATTGAGCAAAGGCACGTTCGCCTGCTCAACGATGGGCATCACGGCAAGCGTGGCATCCGAGCACTCTTCGCCAATGATGACGTCAGGTTTGAATTGCTCGATCAGGCGCTTGGCGGCCTGAGTCGCCGGCAACGGTGCGCAGCTCGAATCCTCGTATTGAACGGCGAACTTGTATCCGTTCACGCCGTCCTTGTTGAGTTGCTCCAGCGCCAGTTCGACGCCTTGCTTGTCCTGGGCCCCGAAATACGAGCCCGGCCCCGACATCGGAAAAAGTGCACCGATTTTGATGGTCTTATCTTGCGCGTAAGTCGCCTGGCTTGCCGCCAACAAGCCGATCGCGGCGATGCCCGCAACGAGAGCGCGAAATGTCACGGTCATTTCCTTATCCTCCTAGGAACGATCGTCACTGACGGAAAGCCTAGCAATGATCGTGCGGGTGGGTAAAGCGACGTCCGGTAGTAGGCTGTGTCGCAGGCTGCGCAGCGGCGGTCCGGGCCGACGAATTCCCATCAGATCTTTCGACGTGGTCCGATCCAGATCTCCAAGTTTCCCGCTCCCTCGATCGAACAGTTAACGACGTCTCCGGCGGGAGCGGACCGACGCGAGCCGGCTGCCGGTGAATTTCCCGTTTGGCACGGAACGAAGCGCAAGCCCTCGGCGTCCAAAGGCTTAAGGCGAAATCGCAGGATAACGGCCAAGCCGCAAAGACCTTGCTCACTTGGGTCAACCTGCTGCAGCCACCGCTGGGCATCGCCCAGCTACGGAACTATCGTCCTGCTGGGTTGTTCTGTCGATGGATGGCGGGCCGCCAAGCGGCGGTTGTCACATGAACGAAGACGTCATAATCCCGTGGCTGCTGCAACGCTCGACTATATGGACGGCGCTGCTGGCGGGATTAGCGCCCGCCATGGTTGCCAACTTCAAGCGGCGTTCAATGATGCCGTGGTACCTCTACGGCTTCGCGTGTACTCTCGTTGCTTTGCCCCTGATCACCCTACCGACGATCCATGCGCTCCTTCTGCGGCCGCGGACGTTGTCCCCCGAGGCCCGACGAAAGAAGCGGCGGGCAGACGCGCTGGCCCTGCTCGCGGAAAGCAGCGTGCGATCGTATCCAACCTGGATTGCAGAACTCAGGCGCAAATCGCCTGAGGGAGTTGATCGCCGCCGCTATGTCTACAAGAAGATTGGCCCGGGCGAGTCGATCGAGCTCGTTCGCGAACTCGCCGATCAGCGCGACAAACACGCCGTAGCGTTTCGGCATAGCGGCGTCCACCTCGGTTACGTGCCCAAGCAACATGATTGGGTTGCCCCCGCTATCGATGACGGGCGTCGGCTGGTTGCGATCGTAGACAAGGTTAAAGTTGGCGGCATCTTTCGTCGGCGCGCGCAATCCGTGCGCATCCGGATTGTTGTCCTTGACCCCCGCTGACGGCACAAGAACCTATCGATCTAAGCAGGCATTCCGCGTGCTACTACCGCCCAACTCCGTTCTTCACTAACGCAGAAAAGCCAAGTCAAGAGCTGCATGCATCGCGGGGAAGCTGAACGCTTGGCCAATGTCAGACATCCGAGAATATTGCCTTCACCCGCGACAACGCCCTGGCAAGGCCGCGCTGCGTTGCAGGAATGAGGACCACAGCAGAAGGAAGCCACGTGGCCGCCGCGATTGCATTAAGGCGGACAGTCCTCTGCATCATCTTCTCCTGCAAACTTTTTCACCGCAGGGCAGCGATGGTCTCGTCTTGGCAATCGCGTTGCCCGGACCTTGTGTTGCCTGAGAATCTCTACTCGCTGAGTCAGTGATAAAAATTGCAGTGAGACGTACTTGACAGTACCGCGGCTGTTTCGACCGGTTTTGGGCTCAAGGGTAAAGATGCGCGGCACGGTAAAACCCCATTTTGCAGCCACTAGGCCGGTCAAAGGGGCGGGCGGTCAATTGGACTTTGGGGAATTCAAAAAGACACGTGGAGATAACACGTCGTTCGAACGCCGGCCTAATGATGGCAGTATCATTGCGCCGAAACCGATATCTCCGTACCGCAGCATAATGCGATAATCGGCATCGAGCACGGCTTGCGGCGGTCTGACCCGCTAGCGAAACGTAACGACTACCCTCTCGGAATACGAACAGCTCCAGCACTCGAAGGTCCGCTGATCATCATCGGCCTGCTCGGTCGGCTCAATGAGCGTGAGAAGCATGGGAACGCCGCACTTTGGGCATCGTCGCTGGCCGACGGGCGGCGGTGTCGTCGGGTCAAATCTGCGCGGGCGTGGCATTACGCGGTACTCTGTTGCACTCCCCATCACCCGCTGGAACCTAGCTCGCATCGACGCAAACAGTCCAATCACTATCTTGTATTTTTCGCGCGGGGGATGTGGCCGCTGGTCGTAACGCCCCTGGGTGGGTCGGGTCCCAATCGAAAGCGCGCACCAAAGTGCGATTGGCCAGACGGGGCCGGCAAGATTGCGCCCTGAGCGGAGCGCCTTCCACCCAGCGATGCTTGCCTCGCTTGAGAGCAAGAGCCCTTTACCGTCCTCAGGCGATCTCAAGAAAATCGTTAGAAAAACTAAGGAATCCTGCACGCGCCATGGTGCTCCACTCAAAGGCGGACATCGCCGGTGTGATTGTGATGTCCGCTTTGGGCCAGAAGCGGACATTTGCTATCTGCTGATCGTCTCGCGTCCTGTGGTGCGCGCGCCGCGACCAGGGACCTTCTTTCGCGAGGGAGGATGCGGCCCCGCTTCAGCCGGCCTCAGCCGCAGGGGCTCGCGCTAATCGGCGCGACCGATGAGATGAGCCGCCGAGCGCCAGGCGTGATGCGTTAGCGCCTCGAGAATTCGCACGGCGTCGACGCGCGCAACCGCATCGCCGGCAGTCAATGTTCCATTTGCCACCGCACCGAGTGTTTCGCTGCGGTGGGCGCGGCGGAGCTCGCCCAGCGTCTTGGCGCAGTGTTGGAGCTGGTCCAATGCCTTCTCGGCCGACATCGCAGGCACGTCCGGGCCGGCATTAGGCGTCACCGGAGCCTCGCGCTTCGCCGCGAGCGGCACGGCATGCGGATGGCCGTCAGGCAGCATCGCAACCTCGCGCGCAATCGCGGCGGCGCGTTGCATCGCCTCGGCGCACAGTTGCATTGCGCGCGCGTCGCCGGGCTGCGTGCCCATTGCTCCGAAATCACTCCTCTCACGCGCCGTTTCAGCCAGCCGAGACGCGTGGTCGAGGGCGTGCAACGTGCTGGTAAGCCGCCGCTGCTCGTCTTCCGACTCGGGCGGCCCGGTGACATCCGACATGAAGATCTGCGCCTGGCGCAGCGCGTCGGCAGCTTCCGACAGCGTCACAGCGTCACTCCCCGAACGGGCACCTCCGCCGCGAGTTGTCGCTTCTAACGTCGCATCAACGGAACTGCAAACCGCTTCGAGCGCGCGGGCGATCGTCCGACGCACTGCTTCCACGGCCGCGATCGGAAGCGTAAGCGCCAAAGGATCAAGGCAACGCGTGAGCGGCGAGCCGCGCTCGGGCAGAAG
>Ga0126380_10000355_pt1 | contig 14743 bp, 15 predicted proteins | sample PanSoiMetPlot_26_FD_92544 | JGI IMG/M metagenome (GOLD analysis project Ga0126380, IMG submission 92544) | Tropical forest soil microbial communities from Panama - MetaG Plot_26 | ecosystem: Environmental > Terrestrial > Soil > Tropical forest > Bulk soil | place: Panama | collected 2016-02-17
CAGGTCGAGCCTGCCAACGAGGTCTACTCCCCGAGTCAGGACGACTACGACCACGCCGAGTTGATCCTCGACGCGTACCAGTACTACACGACGACCCACAAGCTCGGCGCGGTGATGCTCGGAGACGAGATGATCGACGAGGCATCGAGGAAGATGGCGACTGTGATCGCCGGGAAGGGCCGCGCGGCCGGGCTGCAGCGGACCAAGGCGTTCACGCCGCCGGAGCAGAGCTGAGGGCATCCCGGCTCGGCGGATACTTCGGAGTGACTTCGGCCGACAGGAGCCCCCATGCCTCGTCTCGCGCAGACCTCGGGACTGACCGAGGTGCAGCAGGAGATTCTCGCCACTGTGCGTTCGTTCGTCGAGAAGGAGATCCTGCCGCACGCCACTGAGCTCGAACACAAGGACGAGTTCCCTGAGGCGATCGTCGACGGGATGCGGGAGATGGGGTTGTTCGGCCTCATGGTTCCCGAGGAGTACGGCGGGCTCGGCGAGTCGCTGCTCACCTACGCCTTGGTCGTCGAAGAGATCGCACGCGGCTGGATGAGTGTGTCGGGGGTCATCAACACGCATTTCATCGTGGCCTACATGATCAACCAGCACGGCACGCCCGAGCAACGGCAGCGCTTCCTGCCCCGCATGGCGACCGGTGAGATCCGGGGCGCCTTTTCCATGTCCGAGCCCGGTTGCGGGTCCGACGTCGCTGCCATCACCTCCCGCGCGGTGCGGGACGCCGATGACTACCTGCTGACCGGGCAGAAGATGTGGTTGACCAACGGTGCCCGCGCCGGGGTGGTCGCCACCCTGGTCCGCACGGACGAGGGCGCCGAGTCGGTCTACAAGAACATGACGACGTTCCTGCTCGAGAAGGAGCCCGGCTTCGGGGAGACGGCACCCGGTTTGACCATTCCGGGCAAGTTGGATAAAATGGGTTATAAGGGTGTCGAGACGACCGAGATGGTCCTCGACGGTCATCGTGTCTCCGCCTCGACAGTCCTGGGTGGACCCGTCGACGGTCGCGGCCGAGGGTTCTACCAGATGATGGACGGCGTCGAGGTCGGACGCGTGAACGTGGCGGCCCGTGCCTGCGGAATCATGATCCGTGCGTTCGAGTTGGCCATCGGCTACGCTCAACAGCGGCGGACGTTCGGCCGCCAGATCGCCGATCACCAGGCGATCGCGTTCAAGCTGGCCGAGATGGCGACCAAGATCGAGGCCGCCCATCTCATGATGGTCAATGCCGCCCGGTTGAAGGACTCCGGCCAGCGCAACGACGTCGAGGCGGGCATGGCGAAGTACCTCGCCTCGGAATACTGCTACGAGGTGACGAGCGAGTCCTTCCGCATCCACGGCGGATACGGCTACTCGAAGGAGTACGAGATCGAGCGGTTGTTCCGCGAGGCTCCGTTCCTCCTCATCGGTGAGGGCACCAGCGAGATACAGAAGACGATCATCAGCCGAGGACTGTTGCGGGAGTACAAGCTGCCGGGCTGATCCCGGAGGACGACTGCCCCCGCCGCCTTTCCAACGGGCGGCGGATGCGCCAGACTGCGGGGCCGTGCCACTCGGCGGCGTCAACGGGGCAGGCCCGGTCACCCGGCCGGAGGGCGGGCGGCGATGAGCGTCGGCGGGCCGACTGGAAGCGCTGCCGACGATGTCAGGCTGCGTCGGCGCCTGGTCCGAATGGCGCGGATCTCCGCAGCGGCAGCCGTCGCCGTACCGCTGGCCGGCCTGCTCGTGGTGGCCCGCGGGCCGGAGAGCGCGGTCGCTCCCGCCGAGGCGGCTCCATCGACTTCGCCGGGGTCGTCCTCGCCGGGCACGGTCCGGTCGCCGAACTCGACACCCCAACGCGTCGTACTGTCGGAGGGCGGGACCCTGTCGTCGCCGGTTGTCTGGCGGGTCCGACCGGGCGCCGACCGGAGCAAGAACGCCGTGCTGGCCGCATACAAGACCTATGTCGGAACGAGTGTCCGCCTGGCCGAGCAGCCCGATCCAGACGACGTCGCGCTGACCCAGATTGCGCTCGACCCGCAACTCGGGCGGCTCCGCCGCGCGTTGACCGCGAGCGCGACCGCCGGGCAGAGCCTGCGCGGACGGGTCGTTGCTGTCGCCCGCGTCGAGGCGGTGCGCGGCGGGAGGGCGGTCGTCGTCGGCTGCCTCGACGCCGAGGCGCGACGGCTCTACGGCCCTGACGACCGCGCCGTGCCGCGCCAGCGGGTCCGTGGTCCCCTGTCCGTCTCCATGGCATGGATGCGCCAAGACGGCGGGCGCTGGAAGGTATACGCTCTCGCGGCTCTGCCCGCGTCCCGCTGCCACCGCTGACGTCCGCACCGTCCCTTTTGGGTCTACTGGCGCGGTAATGCGGTCGATGTCGGGCACTTGGCCCGTTCCTGGCGCCGGGCGCAGGTGTCCTGGATCGCGCAGTGCCCGGAGTGCGGAGCGAACAGCGTCGAGCCGGAGTCGCCAGCCGCGCATGGTGGCCGAGGCTGCGAGCATGTCCCCTCCTTTCGTCGAGCCGGTCGGTGTCGGTGGACTCGCTGCTCGCCGAGGTGGTCGACCTGCTGGCCCACTACAGCGGGTGACCCACCCCGGCACGTACCGGCGCGGACCGGCACGGACCGGCCGGGCACGGATCGGCCCGGCACGTACCGGCCCAGTACGCACCAGCCCAGGACGGGCGGACCGGAGCCGCGTCCCGGGTAGCGAGTTCGACCGGCGGCCTCGACGGTAGGGGTGCGGTCGCAGCCCTCGTCAAGAGCGTTCTTCGCGTCTGTGGATAACTGCAACGTTGTCCACAGCTCGGAAAAACGCTTGCGCTGTGCCCCGATCCGAGGCTCTAAGCTCCCCGTCGCAACGGCCGGACAGCTCTGGGTCGGCCGCCGCGAATGGAGGGTTCGGGTGCACACGCTCAACCGTGGGGAGGCGTCATGACCGACGCCGTGGAGGTCATCGAGTCGGAGGTTCGCGAGCTGGTTCGCCGTCGCGGGGTTGACCCGGTGTGCGATCCGGACCGGGTGCGAATGATCGTCCACGACGTCATCGCTGACTACGGGGACCGGGCGCTGTCCTCGTCGCTTCCGCCTGTCGGTGACGAGCGTCAGGTCGCCCGCATCGTGCTGGACGCCGTCGCCGGCTTCGGGCCGCTGCAACGGTGGCTCGACGATCCAGAGGTCGAGGAGATCTGGATCAACGAGCCCGGCAAGGTGTTCGTGGCCCGGCACGGGCGCAGCGAGCTGACCACGACCATTCTCACCCCGAACCAAGTGCATGACCTGGTTGAACGGATGCTCCGAACGTCGGGCCGGCGCATCGACCTCTCAGAGCCCTTCGTCGATGCAACGCTCCCAGACGGCTCCCGACTCCACGTCGTCATTCCGGAGATCACCCGCAGGCACATGGCGGTGAACGTCCGGAAGTTCGTCGTGGCCGCGGAGTCGCTCAGCGAGCTCGTCCGGCTCGGCACGCTGACCCCGCAGGCCGCCCGGTTCCTCGATGTGGCGGTGGCAGCCGGACTGAACATCATCGTGACGGGGGGCACTCAGGCTGGGAAGACCACGCTGCTCAACAGCCTCTGCGCGGCCATCCCGGCCCGGGAGCGAGTGATTACGTGCGAAGAGGTGTTCGAGCTTCGCGTTCCACTCCCGGACGTCGTCGCCATGCAGATTCGGCAGCCCAACCTCGAAGGCGTCGGCGAGGTGCCGCTCCGGCGGCTGGTCAAGGAAGCCCTCCGGATGCGGCCGTCGCGTGTCGTGGTCGGTGAGGTCAGGCAGGCGGAGTGTCTGGACCTGCTGCTCTGCCTGAACAGCGGCGTGCCGGGGATGTGCTCTGTGCATGCCAACTCGGCGCGGGAGGCGCTCGTCAAGATGTGCACCCTCCCGCTGCTCGCCGGGGAGAACGTGAGCCACGCCTTCGTCGTTCCGACCGTTGCTGCCAGCGTCGACCTCGTTGTGCATCTCCAGATCGACCACAATGGACGGCGAAGGGTGAGGGAGATCGTCGCGGTGCCCGGTCGGGTCGAGAGTGGAGTGATCGAGGCCGCGGACGTCTTCGCCACCAGGGAGGACCAGCTGGTCCGGGCCGATGGCTATCCGCCTCATCCAGAGCGGTTCGAGTGTCTGGGAGTCGACCTGGCCGTGCTGCTGGCCGAGCGGCGTGGGCAGGCATCACCCGGCGCCGCTGGGCCGGCGGCCCAGTCGACTCACCCGCTCGGCGGCCGAGACTGGGCTGGTGGGCTCGGCGGCGAGGGCAGTTCCCGGTGGCCGCAGTCAGCCGGATCGTCCACCGCCGCGCACCACCCGGCCTGGTCCGGCTCGGGGCAGGACTGACATGGGTGCGCTTCTTGGTCTGGTCATGGGGGTCGGCCTGCTGCTGATCTGGCGGAGCGGGCTGCGTGCGCCGCGCCGCTCGGCCGTCGCGGGACCTGGCTGGGCGGCCCGTCGGACGGAGACGCTCCGCCAGGCGGGCCTGGACGGAGTCAGATCCGGCCATCTCGCGGCTGTCCAGGTCGCCACTGGCCTGGCCTGCGCGTTGGTCGTGCTCGTGGCCACCCGGACGGTGAGCGTCGCCGGCTGCTTCGCCGTCTTCGGTCTGCTGGCTCCGGTGGCGCTGGTTCGGCGCCTGCGCCGACGGCGTATGGTGGATCTTCGCGAGCTGTGGCCTGAGGCGGTGGACAATCTCACCTCGGCCATCCGGGCCGGGCTGTCGCTTCCCGAGGCGCTGACCGCGCTCGGACAGCGTGGGCCCGAGCAGCTCAGGCCGGCGTTCGCCCGGTTTGGCAACGATTATCGGGCGAACGGACGCTTCATGGAGTGTCTCGACCGGCTGAAGGACGGCTTGGCCGACCCGGTTGGCGATCGAGTCTGCGAGACGCTGCGAGTGGCCCGCGAGGTCGGCGGCAGCGATCTCGGTGGGGTGCTACGCACCCTGGCCACATTTCTCCGTGAGGATGCTCGGACCCGAGCGGAGCTGGAGACCAGGCAGAGCTGGACTGTGAACGCGGCGCGGCTCGCGGTCGCCGCACCGTGGCTCATCCTGCTGCTGCTCGCCAGTCAGACGAGCACGCTGGATGCCTACGACAGCACTGCCGGCGTCATGCTGCTGGCGGTCGGGGGTCTTGTGTGCGTCGTCGCCTACCAGTTGATGATCAGGATCGGCCGCCTGCCGGAGGAACGACGGGTGCTGCGATGAGCCCTTCCGGTGCTGCACTCGGCCTGCTGTTCGCTGCTGGAGTGCTTCTTGCAGTCGGCTTCACGCCGTGGGTGCGCCGCATCCGCCTCGACCAACGCATAGCGCCCTACCTGCGTGACGCACCTCGGCCATCCAGGCTCCTGGTCGGTACCCAGCCGGACTCGACGGCGTCCGCGGCGGTACGCCGACTGCTGCGGCCGGTGCTCGCCGACGTGGTTCGGGTGGTGGACCGCCTGACCGGAGGGCGAAGCTCAGTGCGGCGGAGGTTGGCTGCGCTCGGGGCGACAGGAACGGTCGAGGACTTCAGAGTCGAGCAGGTGGTATGGGGCGCGCTCGGACTGGCCTGCGGGATGACGGTCACCGCGGTCACCGCCACGGTCTTCGGCCAGTTGGACGTGGCGTCTGCCTCCGCGTGGTGCCTCGGCGGGGTCTTGGCCGGCGTGCTGGGCCGCGACTGGTGGCTGAGCCGGCAGGTACAGCGGCGGCATCAGGCGATGCTGGCCGAGTTCCCAGTGATCGCCGAGCTGCTTGCGCTCGCCGTCACGGCGGGGGAGGGACCGACGGGTGCGATCGAGCGCGTCACCCGGCTGGCCGGCGGTGAGCTCGCGCGCGACCTGTCGGCCACCCTGGCCAGGGCCCGCGCTGGCGAGCCATTGGTCCAGGCGATGGAGAAACTGCGCGACACGACGGCCCTGGAGCCGCTCGCTCGCTTCCTCGACGGGGTCATCGTCGCGATCGAACGCGGCACCCCCCTCGCCGACGTTCTCCGCGCCCAGGCTGCCGACGTCCGGGCCGCCGGGACACGGGCGCTGCTGGAGTCCGGCGGTCGCCGTGAGATCGCGATGATGGTCCCGGTCGTGTTTCTCATCCTGCCGGTGACCGTGCTCTTCGCACTTTACCCAGGGCTTGTCAGCATCACGCAGCTCACGCAGTAGACCAAGGTGGAGGGCGGACCGGCCATGCAGGCAGACCGTGGCGGCGAGGGATGGACGGTCGGGAGGAGGCGAGCGCGTGCTCGGGACTGGGTCGTCCGGCGGTCGTCAGCGGGCGGGGATGCGGACCGGGGGGACGTGCCTGGCTGGGTGATGATCGCAGTGATGACCGCGGCGCTGGTGGTGGCGATCCTGGTGCCATTCCGGAACACGATCATTCCAGCGATGACCTCGGCTATCCAGGACATGTTCGGTCAGGCCAGGTAAGTGGCAACAGTGAGCCGGGGACGTGAGGAGGGCGCCGCCGCTGTCGAGTTCGTGCTCGTCACGGTGCCGCTGCTGTTCCTGCTGCTCGTGGTGCTCCAAGTCGCGGTCTACTTGCATCTGCGCAACGTCGTGGTCGCAAGCGCCGCGGAGGGGGCGAGGTACGCGGCGAACGCCGACCGCGCGGTTGCGGACGGCGGCCCGTTCGCCGAGCAGGTGCTCGGGCACGGCGTTTCGGCTCGGACTGCCGCACACATTCGTTGCCTGGCCACCGAGCAGGAGGGCGCCGGTGGCAGTGTGCTGGTAGCGGTGCGTTGTCAGGGCACCGTGCCAACCCTGCTGTCGGCAGTCGGTCGGCTGCTGCCGATCGACGCGACGGCGAGGGCACTGCGGGAGGGTCGGTGACATCGTGCCCCCGCGTCGCTGTGCGGCCCACGGCAGTCGCTGGACCGTCTCAGATGGACGGCGGTGCGGCGGTCATCGAGTTCGTGCTTCTCGGCGTCGTCCTGCTCGTCCCATTGATGTACCTGGTCCTCGCGGTCTCAGCGGTGCAGCGAAACCTGTACGGGGTGACCCAGGCAGCCCGCGAGGCCGGCCGGGCCTATGCTACTGGCACGATCGGGAACGCCCCCGACCGGGCGACCTATGCGGCGCGTCTGGCGATGGAGGACCAAGGGCTGTCTCCGGACGGGGTCGCCGTGCGGTATGGGCCGGCCGATGCCGGTTGCGGCGCGGCCTCGACCGAGCCGTGGCCGCTCGTACCCGGTGCGGAGTTCGCGATCTGCGTGAGCCGGCCGATCACGGTGCCGGCAGTGCCTGGTGTCCTGCTCGGCCAGCGCAACACGGTGACCGGTCGGTACCTGGTCCACCTGGACGACTACCGAGAGTACCGCACCCGATGACCGATGCACCCATCGGGCGACCGGCGCTGACCGGGGCGGTCCCCCCGGTGCACGCTGGAGCGGTAGCCTCGGGCGGCGGGCCGGGATGTGCCCGGGTCGCGGGCCGGGTGCCGGCGGCGTCCAGTGGTGTCGCAGCAGGAGTCGGCTGGTCCGGGTCGGGTCCCGGTGAGGAGACCAGCGGCGCCGCCGCAGGCAGCGACCGGCCGGGCCGGGTGAGTCCAACCACCGTGGCACCTGCCCGCGGTGGTCGGTGCGGCGGTGGCGCGGAGTGGGCGGCGGACCCGGCTTGGGCCGCGGCGGCCGGCTGCCACTCGGTCCGGGGCTGCGACCCTCGCTCGGACCGGGGCTCCGATTTGGGCTCGGACTGGGGCTCCGGCTGGGGCTCGGGCCGCTGGGGCTCGCTCCGCAGCCCGGACCGGGGCACGACGATCCCGTTGATCATGCTCTGCTTCCTGGTCGCCGGGACGTTCGTCTGCGGTTCGATAGCCGCCTCTGCCGCTTTTCTGGCCCAGCGCGAGCTGGCCGGGGTGTGCGACGGCGCGGCGATCGCCGCGGCCAACGCGTTCGGCCGGGCCCGGACCAGCGCCACCGGAGGAGCGCCGAGTGAGCCGGAGTTCGGCCGGGACCGTTCAGACTCGCTGCCATTGGACGATGCAGAAGTGCAGCGTGCGGCCACCGCGTACCTGCTCCGCCAGTTGCCGCCCGACGAAACGCTGTCGATCTCTGCGGTGACCGATGGTCGCGTCGCGACAGTGACCTGCAGGCGCAGGGTTCGGATCCCCTTCGGTGGGCTCCTCGGCTGTGGCGGCGGTCTGGACCGCACGGCTGTCGCACGGGCACGGTCGCCACTGGACTGAAATTCAGAACCACAGTGGACGATCCGCTCGGCGGGTGCTGGCGTCACCGGCCGGAACGTGGCAGCGTTGTCCTGTGGCCACAAACTTGAACTCCACCGCCGCCGCTCTGCTCGGCCTCCTGCACGAGGGTCCCATGACGGGGGGTGAGCTTGTCTCCGCTGCCAAGGATAGGTTCGGCGCGTTCTGGAGCGTCACACGCAGCCAGGTCTATCGGGAACTGCCCGGGCTGGCGTCCGCCGGCTACGTGCGGCCCGGCAAGCTGGGCCCGCGGGCGGCTCAGCCGTATGCGATCACGGCGGCGGGCAAGCGCGCTTTCCGGAGCTGGCTGGCCGAGCCGGCCGGCTCGGATCATGCTCGTAACCCGCTGATCCTTCGCCTCGGCTTCGGTGCTCACCATGCGAGCGGGCAGCTCCAGCAGTTGGTCGAGGAAGCCCGTGTCCAGCACCAGGCCGCGTTGGCGAGCCATCGGACCCGGGCGGCCGAGCTGAGGAAGAACAACGCCGACCCATACCTCGTGGCGACGGCGGAGTTCGGGGTCGCCTATGCGCGTGCTCTCCTCCGCTGGCTGGAATCGGTGCCGACCGGCTAGAGCTCGGGATCTACAGGAGCCTGGACTGGACGACCCGCCCGCGGAGCAGCGGCCGGGAGCGAGCTGTCGCTCCGCGGGCCGGAGCCAGCCCCACGTCGCCTGCTGCGGTCGCGAGGCCGCGTGCCCCCGTCGGCGCGAGCCGGCCTGGATGCGCCGGGTAGACGTCCGTCGGGGTCGGGGACGCGCCGGGCCGGGACGCGCCGGGCCGGGACGCGCTGGGCCGGGGATGCGCCTGCCGGGGTCGGGGGATGCGCCGGGCCGGGATGTGTCCGGTAGACGTCTGTCGGGGTCGGGGACTCGTCGGGTCGGGATGCGCTGGGCCGGGATGCGCCTGCCGGGGGGTCGGGGGATGCGCCGGGTCGGGATGCGCCGGGCAGACGTCCAGGGGCCGGGACACGCTGGGGCCGGGAGTCTGGGCGGTGGCGGGTCTTTGTGTCGGTGAGCCCATGGCGGGCCGGCGGCGCCTGTGCGCCCGCCCAGGGCAGCGTCCGTACCGGGACCTGGGCGGCGTACCCTGACTTGTCGTGACCGTCGACGTGCCCGCCGAGCTCAAGGAGCTGTCTGGGACCCTGAGCAGCATCGAGACCGTGCTCGACCTCGATGCGCTGCGCCGTGAGGCAGCCGAGCTGGAGGAGCAGGCTGGCCGTCCCGACCTGTGGAACGACCCAGAGGTCGCGCAGCGGGTCACCAGCCGGCTCTCCCACGTGCAGGGCGGCCTGCGCCGTGTCGAGGACCTTCGGCGCCGCCTCGACGACCTCGGCGTGCTGCACGAGCTGGCCGAGGCCGAGGACGACGCGGGCACCCGTGCCGAGGTCGAGGTCGAGCTGACGCAGCTGCGGCGCGCGATCGCCGAGCTCGAGGTGCGCACCCTGCTCTCCGGCGAGTACGACGAGCGCGACGCGCTGGTCACGATCCAGTCGGAGGCAGGAGGCGTCGACGCGGCGGACTGGGCCCAGATGCTGCTCCGGATGTACCTGCGGTGGGCCGAGCGCCACGGCTACTCCACCGACGTGTACGACACCTCCTACGCCGAGGAGGCGGGGATCAAGTCGGCCACGTTCGTCGTCAAGGCGCCGTATGCGTACGGCACGCTGGCCGGCGAGCACGGCACGCACCGGCTGGTCCGGATCTCGCCGTTCGACAACCAGCACCGCCGGCAGACCAGCTTCGCCGGCGTCGACATCGTCCCGGTCGTCGAGGCGAGCGACCACGTCGAGATCGACGAGAAGGAGATCCGGGTCGACGTCTACCGGTCCAGTGGCCCGGGTGGCCAGGGTGTGAACACCACCGACTCAGCCGTGCGGATCACCCACCTGCCCACCGGCATCGTCGTCTCCTGCCAGAACGAGCGTTCCCAGCTGCAGAACAAGGCGACCGCCATGGCCGTGCTCGAGGCGAAGCTGCTGGAGCGGCGGCGCCGGGAGGAGCGAGCGCAGATCGACGCGCTGCGCGGTGACGCCGGCGGCAGCTGGGGCAACCAGATCCGCAGCTACGTGCTCCATCCCTACCAGATGGTCAAAGACCTACGTACAGAGGTTGAAACCGGGAACACGGCAGCGGTGTTGGACGGCGACATCGACCAGTTCATCGAGGCGGAGATCCGTTGGAAGCGCCGGCAGGAGCCCGTAGGCCGGTGAACGGCGGGCAGGAGACAGCGGCGACTACGCCATCTGGCTGTGCATGACGAGCAGTAGGAGCAGGATGAGTAGAGCCGTAAGCAGTGGGACAATCAGCGCCGACCGGTCTAGTCTCCCGGAATGGTGCTGGTCACGGTAAGCCCTACAGATCGGACAGCGGCCGTCCGGCACCGGGCCTGAGCACGCTGCACACACCAGTCCCTCACAGCACACTGTCCACACCTCCACATCGCGGCGGCAGGCGCCCGACACCCCAACGGTAGACTCCTCGCTCGTGATCCGCCTCGACCGAGTCTCGAAGATGTATCCCGCCAGCGCCCGCCCGGCGCTAGACGACGTGAGCATGAACATCGAAAAGGGAGAGTTCGTCTTCCTGATCGGCCAGTCCGGCTCCGGCAAGTCGACGTTCCTCCGGCTGCTGCTCAAGGAGGAAAACCCGACTCGCGGCCGGGTCCACGTCGCGGGGAAGGATCTCGGCCGGCTGTCGAAGTGGAAGGTGCCCGCGCTGCGGCGCACGATCGGCTGCGTGTTCCAGGACTTCCGGCTGCTGCCGAACAAGACGGTCGCCGAGAACGTCGGGTTCGCTCTCGAGGTCATCGGCAAGCCCGCGCACACGATCCGCAAGGTGGTCCCCGAGGTGCTCGAGCTCGTCGGCTTGGACGGCAAGGCCGCCCGGATGCCGACCGAGCTGTCCGGCGGCGAGCAGCAGCGGGTCGCGATCGCCAGGGCGTTCGTCAACCGGCCGCTCGTGCTGCTGGCCGACGAGCCGACCGGCAACCTCGACCCGGAGACCAGCCAGGACATCATGATGCTGTTGGAACGGATCAACCGCACCGGGACGACCGTGCTGATGGCCACCCACGACAACAACATCGTCGACTCCATGCGGCGGCGCGTCATCGAGCTCGACTTCGGTCGGCTGGTCCGCGACCAGGCTCGCGGCGTGTACGGCGTCGGTCGCTGACCGCGGTCCCCAGCTGCCCGTGATGGGCGGCGACCAGCGGCGACCGACGCAACCCGAGACAACGTAACGTTAGGAACCCATGCGCGCGAACTTCGTCCTCTCCGAAGTGGCGACCGGCCTGCGCCGCAACCTCGCCATGACAGTCGCGATGATCATCACCACCGCGATCTCGCTCTGCTTCTTCGGTGGCGGCCTGCTCGTCGCCCGGCAGATCGGTGACATGAGGGCGCTGTACTACGACAAGCTACAGGTCTCGATCTACCTTGAGGACGGCATCACGCCACAGCAGCGGCAGACGCTGCAGCGGCAGCTGACCGAGTCGCCCGAGGTGGTCGGCACGGACTACATCACGAAGGAGCAGGCGTACGAGCGGTTCAAGACGCTGTTCCGGCACGACCCGAACCTGATCGCCCAGACCGCCCCGGCGGACCTGCCGGCGGCGTTCCTGGTGAAACTGAGAAACCCGGAGCGCTACACCGTGATCTCCCAGCAGTTCGACGGTGCGCCGGGCGTCGACCAGGTGCAGGGGCAGAGCGAGGCGTTGGACCGGATCTTCGCGGGGTTCAACGGCATCCGGAACGCGGCGATAGCCATCGCGCTGATCATGGCGTTGGCATCGTTGCTGCTGATATCCAACACGATCCAGGTCGCGGCGTTCCACCGGCGGGTGGAGACCGGGATCATGCGGCTGGTCGGCGCCTCGCGGTGGTACACCCAGCTGCCGTTCATGCTCGAGGCGGCCGTCGCCGGGCTGGCCGGCGCGCTGGTCGGAGTCGGCCTGCTGGTGGTCGGCAAGATCCTGTTCCTGGACAAGACGCTCAGCGAGCCGATCCGGGCCGGTATCATTCCCGAGATCGGCCTCGACTCGATCCTGACGGTCAGCCCGTTTGTCGGGCTGACCGGCGTGCTGCTCGCCAGCATCGCCGCGTACGTCACGCTGCGCCTCTACGTCCGGCTCTGATCCCGCAGGGGACCGTCACGATGCCTCGCGAGTCCGGCCGGAAGCTGGTCGCCCAGAACCGCAAGGCTCGGCACGACTACTCGATCCTGGACACCTACGAGGCCGGCGTCGTGCTCACCGGCACCGAGGTCAAGTCGCTGCGTGCCGGCCGGGCATCCCTGGTGGATGCGTTCGCGTCGATCAAGGACGGCGAGCTCTGGCTGCAGGGCGTGCACATCCCCGAGTACACCCAGGGCACCTGGACCAACCACGAGCCGCGCCGGGCCCGCAAGCTGCTCCTGCACCGGGACGAGATCAACCGGCTGATCGGCAAGACCCGGGAGAGCGGGCTGACCCTGGTGCCGCTGCAGCTGTACTTCCGGGACGGCAAGGTCAAGATCGAACTTGCCCTGGCGCGCGGGAAGCGCTCCTATGACAAGCGGCAGGACATGGCCCGGCGCGACGCCAAGCGGGAGATCAGCCGTGCGATGGGCCGCCGGGCCAAGGGCCGCGAGTAGCGCCGGGACAGTCCACCCGTTCACCTCGGCCGCGACCTCAGGACGTCCATGCCTTCGGTGATTACCCGCCGATCTCGAGGTTGCGCAGGGGCTCCGCGGCGTGTCGACCGGCACAACCTCGAGATCGGCGAGGCAGCCCATCGCGGGTCGAAAACCGTTCGGCCCCGAGTGCCCGACCGGCGTACGGTGCCTGCTCGTGGTCGAGAACGCGACAACCGGCGCAGCGGGCAGCGTCTCGGCCGGCGCGCCAGCTGGCGGCGGTGTCGCGGTCGCCGGTGCGGTGGCCGTTGACGAGCTGCGCTGGCGACCGCTGAGCCTCGACGATGTGCCGGCGATCACGCGCCTGTTCGCGGTGGCCGAGGATGTCGACCGCACCGGCGAGCATCTGGACGAGCAGGACATCGAGGACGATCTACGCGCCGAGGGGTTCGATCCGCGGCGGCACACGTTCGGAGCGCTGACCCGGGACGGCGAGCTCGTGTGCTGCGGCATGGTGAGCGTGCCACGCGCGGTGCGTGACGTGGACCGGGTGTCGCTGTCCGGCACCGTCCACCCCGCCTACCGGCGGCTCGGCCTCGGCCGCCGGCTGTTGGCCTGGCAGGAGGCCCGCGGCGAGGCCGAGCATCGCGTACAGCACCCCGAGGTGCCCGGGCAGCTGATGCTCACGCCGTGCGTGCACGTCACCGACCACGTGCGGCTTGCCGAACGGTCCGGCTACATCGCCGTCCGGTGGTTCAACGAGATGAAGCGGGAGCTCGGTGAGCCGGTGCCGGCGGCGGCACCGGTCCCGGACGGATTGCGCGTGGTGCGGTTCGACAGGTCGCTGGACGACGCCGTCCGGCGTGCGCACAACGACGCGTTCGCCCAGCACTGGGGGTCCAGCGAGCGGGACGCGGTGGCCTGGGCGCAGTGGTACACCGGTAACCGGGCGTTCCGCCCTGAGCTGAGCTTCGTCGTCCTCGACGGCGCCGAGGTGGCCGCCTACCTGCTGTCCTACTTCTGGGAGGCGGAGGCCGAAGCCACCGGGGTGCGCTGGGCATGGATCGGGCAGCTCGGCACTCGGGCGTCCTGGCGCGACCGCGGTCTCGGTTCGGCGCTGGTCGGCCGCGCCCTCGTCGTGTACCGGGACGCCGGCTACGCCCGCGCCGGGCTCTGTGTGGACACCGAGAACGCCACCGGCGCGCTGCGGCTGTACGAGCGGCACGGCTTCACCGTGGTGGTGCGCCGGGCCAGCTACGTCAAGCCGCTGGGATGACCCGAGGATGATCCGAGCCGGCCGGCGCGTTATGCTGGGCGGCATCACAGCGAGGGGGTGAATGGTCTCGACTCCGGACGTCGAGGCAGGGGAAGCGGGCCGAGGAAGGCGACGATGATCTCGTTAACCACCCGTCGCAAACGAATCAAGCGCCGACCACAGTCGGAGCGACCTGGCTCTCGCCGCCTAGGCGACAAGCAGGTCTGTCAGCCCGGGAGTGCTTCCGGCCCGGTGTCTGGCATCAGCGAGGAGGCTCACCGCCACGACCGGCCGCGGGTCGTAGCGGGACACGCACAGCGGCTGGGCCTGTCACACCGGCTCGCTCGCAGGACCGGTGAAGGCCAAGTAGAGGCATAGCGAGCTGCGCCCGGAGAAGCCCTGTCGAGCCGTCGGAGGACGCGGGTTCGATTCCCGCCACCTCCACGAGTGTCCCTGGGTGGCCCCTGCCCGCGGAGAGCGCGGGTCTGGGGCCACTCGTCATGCTGGCCGCGGGGGCGACCCCCGCGGGCCCCGCGTTCCGGCGGGCTGCGGTTTGGGTGGGGCCCGGCCGGTCCCCCGCGGGCACTGCGGTCCGGTCCCCTGCGGGGCCCGTGTTCCGGCGGGCTGTGGTTTGGGTGGTGGCCCGGCTGGTTCCCTGCGGGGCCCGTGTTCCGGCGGGCGGTGGTTTGGGGTGGGGCCGGGCTGGTTGCCTGCGGGTC
>Ga0126380_10000356_pt1 | contig 14733 bp, 13 predicted proteins | sample PanSoiMetPlot_26_FD_92544 | JGI IMG/M metagenome (GOLD analysis project Ga0126380, IMG submission 92544) | Tropical forest soil microbial communities from Panama - MetaG Plot_26 | ecosystem: Environmental > Terrestrial > Soil > Tropical forest > Bulk soil | place: Panama | collected 2016-02-17
CTGCTGGACCGGTTCCAGGAATTTGCACTGCATATTGTCAGCCTCAACGAACTGGGCTCGGACGTGTTCCGCCCGCGAGCGGCGGTGAACGGCGCGTGGTAAGCAACCACAACGGCGACACCGGCCTGACGGACTGGCTCGCTGGCGTCGCGGCCGGCGGCCCGGCCATCCCGGCGCCCGGCATCGGGCTGGACGACAACATCGACGAGTCCGGGCTCGATGTCCGGACCCACGCGCTGGTGCGCCTGGCCGCGCTGGTGGGGGCCGGGGAGTCCGCGGCGGCGTACGACCGCCACATTGCGGCCGCCGTCGACCACGGCGTCACCCTGGACGAGATCATCGGCGTGCTTGTCGCCTTGCTCCCCACGGTAGGCGCCGGCCGGGTCAGCGAGGCCGCCCCCGCCGTTCTCGGCGCCATCGGCCGGGAGGCCGCCGACCTCCCGGCCGCACCGCGGTCCGCGCGGGGGCCGCGCTAGCCGGTCAGAGCAGGCCCAGCTTCCTCGCCCGGCGGACTGCCTCGCCGCGATGAGTCACCGCCAGCTTGCGGTAGATGCTCTTGAGATGGGTCTTCACGGTGTTGACCGAGATGTACATCTCGGTCGCGATCTCGGCCGTGCTCTCCATCGCAGACACGTGTTCGAGTACCTCGCGTTCGCGCACGCTCAGCGGTTCCACGATCATCGGCGCCGCCTGGCCCGCCGACTGCCTGGCCTCCATCCAGCCCGGCCGGACCAGGTCCGGCTCCAGCAGGCGGCGGTGCTGCTGGGCCAGCTCGGGGTCACGTTGCAGCACCGGCCGGAGCCAGTCACGCTCGAGCGCGAAGGGCAGCCGGAACTGTTCCGGCTCGGCCAGCCGGAACGCATGCTCCAGTGACCGGCGGCCGCGCACGTGGTCGCCGTTCCCATAGCTGAGCCGCGCATCGACCAGCCACGCCGCCAGCCGGGCACCGGTGGGCGCCTCGTGACCGGGCGGCGCACCGGCCAGCGCCCGCGCGGCGCCCTGCCGGTCCCCGGAAGCCAGCAGCGCGCGGGCCAGCGCGACCGCCGCGCCGAGCGAGGACTCCGGCCCCGCCCGCAGCGCGGTCTCGATGGCCGGCTCGAAGTCGGCGCTGGCGGCGTAGGCCCACGAATCCAGCAGCAGCATCTCGCGTTCCAGCCACGCGGGGGGTGACCAGCCCGCCCTGGCCCGGCTCACGATCTCCACCGACGCCCTGCCGCGCCCCTCGGCCAGGCCCTGCCGTGCCGCGACCAGGCTGGCCGCCACGCCGAGCAGCCTGTCCGGCCGGGCGCGCAGGGCTTCGTCGGCCCGCTTCTGCCAGCGGCGGGCGGGTGCCAGTTCGTTCCGGTCCACGTGCACGCAGGACAGCGCCACCTCCGCCGCGACGCTGTAGGGGGATGCCGACGGGCCGGCGTCTTCCTCGCGCCGGCCGGCCGACTCGGCCGCCAGTTCCCCGGCGTGACCCAGCCTGCCCCGTAGCGCCTCGATCAACGCGAGGTGCCCGAGGAAATCGGCCCGGTCATTCCCGGCCTGAGGAGCCAGCGCGCCCTCCGCGCCCGCGGCGAAGATGGCCGAGGCCTCGTCGAACCGTCCCGACCACAGCTCCACGGTTCCGCGCCCCGCGACCACCTGCGCCTGGTTCCAGGGATGCCGTGCGTGCAGGTCCACCGGAATCGCGTCGCTCACCGATTGTGCGGCCCGGGCCGCGGTCGCGGCCGAGGTCATGTCGCCGGTGCGCCGCGCCATGGCGATGCGGATCAGCGCGGCGGCCAGCCGGGATGGCGCTTCGGTCCCGGCGGGAAGCCGCCCGAGAAGGTCTTCGGCGGCGCAGGTGAAGGCCCCGCTCATGGCGCCCTCGCCGCGGGCAAGATCGATCGCCGCCGCGACGAGCAGCGGCTGCGGCACCGTCCACCTCAGGTCGCGTGGCATGCGCCGGAAGCCGTCGGCGAGCGCTTCGCTGCCCTGCGGTTGAATCAGCTCACCCAGGGCGAGCTCATCCACGACGGTGCGGGCCGCGAATTCCCAGTCGCCAGCGTCCGCGGCGTGCCGGACCGCCTCGGCCAGGTATCCGTTCCGGCGGAACCACCCGGCCGCTCGCAGGTGCAGGTCCGGTAGCCGGCCCGGGTCCTCCCGCCGCAGCTTCAACCGCAGGACCGCGGCGAACAGGGCGTGATAGTGGTACCAGCCGCCGTCGTCCCGCTGGACCAGCGCGTTCACGTGCGCCAGATCGGGAAGCACGGTTGCGTAGCTGTCTTCGCCCGCCACCTCGCCAGCCAGCTCTTCGCTGATCCGGTCCAGGATGCTCGTTCGCAGCAGAAACGTCCTGACCTGGGGTGGCTGGGCGTTGAGCACCTCTTCGACCAGGTACCCGGCCACCGCGCTGTCCTCGGCGACCAGTTCCTTGACGAACTGATCGGGGTCGGCGTGCCCGCCCATCGAGATGGCCGCCAGGCGCAAGACGGCCGCCCACCCCCCAGCCCGCCTGGTGAGACCGTCGAGCGACTCCGCGGAGAGCCCGACGCCATGTTGCGCCATGAGCAGGCAGGCCTCGGGCACGGTGAAGGCCAGGTCGCTCGCCCGGATCTCGGTCAGCTCACCGGTCAGCCGGTACCGGTGCAGCGGCAGCAGCGGATCCATCCGCGACGCAACCACCAGCCGTAGGCCGGGTGCCGCATGCCTCAGCACGTAGGCCAGCCCGTCGAGGACCCTGGCACCCGTCAGCAGGTGGACATCGTCGAGGACGAGCGTCACCGGCGGATCCTGCGCCGCCATCAGCGACGCGAACCGCAGCAGGAATTCATGGTCGACCGCGTACCGGCGCACGGTCGCGGTCAGGGCCCTCGGGACGGGAACGCCGCACCGCCGCAGCGCCTCCAGGACATAGGACCAGAACACCCTCGGCTGGTTGTCATGGTCGTCGATGGTGACCCACGCGGTCGCGCCTGCGGCCTGGCTGGCCGCGGCCCACATGGCGAGGGCCATCGTCTTGCCCGCGCCGGGCGGGCCGGTCACGGTCGTGATCGAGCCCTGGGCGCCCCGGGCGATGAGCCGGTCGATCCGCGGCCGTGCGATGAGCCATTCAGGCACGCTTGGCGCGGTGACCTTGGATGTCAGGAGCGGATCGTTGGCCCCGGCCGCCGGCCGTCCCGAGCCGGCAGTCGCTGGTATGGCCACGGTCGTCGCCATCACTACCCCCTCGCATCGGCGAGCATTCGGTTGCCATCCGTGACGCCCGGCCGGTCAAGCGCCGGGCCTCGCCCGCCCACGGGCTAGCCCGCGTGCCTGGAACCTGTTTTGCACGCACCCGGGTGACCCGTCATCACCCACTGCTGATCTCACCCAGGGTGATGCGCCCCGCCGGATCCGGGCCCGGGCCGTATCACCCGTTCCGAGTGGGGTGCCGCTGGGCGCGCCGGAGCAGGGTGGAATGACTGTGGCGTTTCCCCACAAAGAACTTGGGGGGCCTGCGTGGCGTCCGTGTATTACGAGATCCGCATAGCCGGAGTCCTCCCTGCCGAAGCCCTGCTCGATTTTGACCGGCTGAGCGCATCCGTGCACCAGGTCGAGACCGTCGTGCACGGTCCGCTCCAGGACCAGGCGGCGCTGCACGGGCTGCTGGCCAGGCTCGAGACGTTCGGCGTGCAGGTCCTGGAGGTTCGCCGCCTCGAGGACGACGCCTGAGCGGACGGCTACCGCCGGACGGCCGGGCCGGCATAGGCTCGTCTCGGTGGTCCATCAGGCCCGGACCGGGGGCGGGCAGCGGCGCGGGCAACGCCTCGTCGCCGTTCCCGCGTTGCCGCGTGCCCGGGTGGGCCTCGACGTGCCGATCGAGACCAAACTCCACGCGCCGAACCCGCGAACCGAATGGGTGGACCGGCCCGGGCTCATCTCCTTCCTGGCCCGCACCGATGCCAAGCTCGTGCTCGTCTGCGCCCCGGCCGGATTCGGCAAGACGACCCTGGTAGCGCAGTGGCGCGCCGGTGATGCCGAAAACCGGGCGTTCGCCTGGGTCTCGCTCGACCGCGGCGACGACGACCCCGGCAGGCTGTGGTGGCATGTGGCCTGTGCGCTGCAGCGCGCATGCCCGCAGATAAGCGGCGAGGGCATCCTGCGCGCGCTGCGCGTGCCGGAGCCAAAGATCACCGGAGCGGTACTCCCGGCCTTGATCAACGAGCTGGCCGCGCTTCCGGTACCTGTGGTCCTGGTGCTGGACGACTATCACGTGATCAGCGAGCGCGACTGCCACGAGCAGATCGCCTTCCTGCTGCGCCACATACCGCCATCGCTGCAGATCGTGCTCGTCACGCGGGCTCAGCCGCAGCTGCCCCTCGCGCGCCTGCGCACGGCCGGGGAACTCGCCGAGATCCGCGCCGACGACCTGCGTTTCACGGCCGGGCAGGCGGCCACGCTGATTGACTCCGTGGCCGATGTCCGGCTCAGCGACCCGGACCTGGCCGACCTGATGGAGCGGACCGAGGGATGGCCGGCGGGCATCTACCTGGCGGCGCTTCCGCTCCGCGGCCATCCGTCACCGCACGCCTTCGTCCGCCAGTTCACCGGCGACAACAGGTTCGTCGTCGACTTCCTGGCCGAGGAGGTGCTCGGCCGGCAGCCGCGCGAGGTCCAGCAGTTCCTCGCCCGGACCTGCATCCTCGGCCGGTTCTGTGCGCCGCTGTGCGACGCCGTCACCGAATCGGCCGGCGCGGCGGACCTCATCGAGGTGCTCGAACGGGAAAACCTGTTCATCGTCCCGCTTGACGACACCCGGCAGTGGTACCGGTATCACCACCTGTTTGCCGAGGTGCTCCGCGGCCAGCTCACGCGAACCGAGCCTGGCCTGGTGCCCGCGCTGCACCGGCGGGCAAGCGCCTGGTACCACCGGCACGGGTCGGCCGACGAGGCGGTCAGCCACGCCATAGCCGCGGGCGACCTCGCCGGAGCCACCGGCCTCATCGCCGGCCACTGGTTCGGCTACGTGGGAACCGGCCAGGTGGCAACGGTACTGGGCTGGATGCGCTCGCTCGGTGACGAACAAATCGCGGCCAGCCCGGTGGCGGCGCACTGCGCGGCGTGGGCCGCCGCCCTCTCCGGTGACCGGCAGACCGCGCGCGGCTGGCTCCCGGTCATCGATGCGGCACCGGACGTGGGACCGCTGCCGGACGGGATGCGGTCGCTGCGGTTCTCCGCGGCCCTGCTGCGCGGCGTCTACGGGTTCGAGGGCCTCAAGGTGATGCGCGAGTCGGCCACCGAGGCCACCGAACTCGAACAGGACCCCACCTCGCCGTGGTACGCCCTGGCAAGGGGAGCACTAGGGTTCAGCCGCTACATGTCCGGCATGCCCGAGGCCGCGGCGGAACCGCTGCAGGAGGCAGCGTACGGCCCGGTGTCCCTTCCGCTGACGCGCATCGTGGCCTTGTCCACGCTGTCGCTGATCGCGGCCGAGGCGGGCCGGCTGCCCGAGGCGCGCGAGCTTGTGCAGGCCGCTCGCAGCATGGGCCAGCGCGACGAATTCCGGCGGACGCCGTCGGCCACCCTCACCCTCGTGGCCGCCGGAGCGGTCTACGCCGCGCAAGGACGGCTCGACCAGGCCCGCCGTGAACTCGAGCAGGCCCTCAAGTCCCGCCAGCGAATTGCCGGGAGCAGCCCGTGGCCAACCCTCAAGGCCACTGTCCTGCTTGCCCAGGTGCTGCTCGATGCGGGAGACCGGGCGGGAGCCACGGAACTCGCCGGCGAGGCCAGGGAGGTGCTCACCGTGTTTCCGGACGGCGCGGAAGCCCAATGGGCCTCCCTCGCCGGCGTGGAGCAGCGGCTGGCCGTCCCGCCGCAGGCTGGCCTGCTCGCCGAACCGCTCACCGAGCGCGAGCTGGCGGTGCTGCACCTGCTCGGCGGCGCGATGTCCATTCGCGAGATCGGGGCGGAGATGCAGGTGTCGGCGAACACGATCAAGACACATACCCAGGCGATCTACCGCAAGCTCGGCGTCTCTGCCAGGTCCGAGGCCGTCGAGGCGGCCAGGCAGCTGGGCCTGTGAGGCGCCCCGCGCCCGCCGGGACCGTTCCACGGCGAACTCGGCGCGCTCCGCGTGCAGCGGTTGATCTGGCGCCCCGCCTAACCCGCCTCGCGTGCAGCGGCTGATCTGGCGCCCCCCGCCTCACCCGCTGCGGATGAGGGCGCCGCGAACTCCTCCTTGCTGATCCGCCGCCGGAAGACGTAGTAGGTCCAGGACTGGTAGGCGAGGACGAACGGCAGGAAGACGATCACGACGACGGTCATCGCCTTGAGCGCGTACCCGTTGGACGCGGTGTTGTGCACGGTCAGGTTGTAGGCGGCGTTGGTGGAGGAGACCATCACGTTGGGGTACAGGCCGGCGAAGATCGCCACGATGCAAGACGCCATCGTGACCGTGGTCGCGGCGAAGGCGAAGCCGTCCTGGCCGTCGTAGACCAGCCACACGGCGGCGAGGGCGGCGAGGATCGCCAGCAGTTCCACCGGGTTGAGGAAGAACGTGTCGCTGTGCGCCACGTGGGTCCAGATGGCGAACCCGGTAGCGGCGGCGCCGGCGGCCGGGGCGATGCGGCGGGCCAGGTGTCTGGCGCGCTCATGGAGCTCGCCGGTGGTCTTCACGGTCAGGAACGTGGCGCCGTGCAGCGCGCAGATCAGCACCAGGGTGATCCCGGTGAACACCGCGTACGGCTGGAACAGGTCCCAGAAGGTGCCGGTGTAGTTCTGGGCCGAGTTGATCGGCAGCCCGTGCAGCAGGTCACCCAGGGCCAGGCCGAGCAGCAGCGGGGCGGCCACGCTGCCGGCGATCATCAGGCCATCCCAGGTGCGGCGCCACCGCGCCGCGTCGCGCTTGCCCCGGTACTCAAACGACACGCCGCGGATGATCAGCGCCACCAAGATCAGCGCCATCGCGAGGTAGAACCCGGAGAACATGGTCGCGTACCAGCCGGGGAACGCGGCGAAGATCGCGGCGGCCGCCACGATCAGCCAGACCTCGTTGCCGTCCCACAGCGGCCCGATCGTGTTGATCGCCGCCCGGCGGCCGGCCTCGTCGCGGCCGACCGCCGTATGCAGCATGCCGACGCCGAAGTCGAACCCCTCCAGGACGAAGAACCCGGTCCACAAGATGGTGATGACGATGAACCAGAACGGGACGAGTCTCATCGCAGGGCCCCTAGTACTGGACGGCGGGCACGGGCACGTCCGCGTCGGCGCCGCCGGCGGGCGCGGGCGGCAGTCCCCGGCGGGAGTACCGCAGCATCAAGATCAGGTCGACGGTGCCGAGGGTCCCGTAGAGCAGGATGAAGATCACCAAGCTGATGGCGACCCAGGTGGTGCTGACCGTGGGCGAGATCCCGTTCTTGGTCAGCATGATGCCCTGCACGATCCACGGCTGCCGGCCGCTTTCGGTCAGCAGCCAGCCCGCGGTGTTCATCAAGAACGGCAATACCGCCGCCCAGGTCGCCACCCACAGGAACGCCCGGGAGGTGGCCAGCGTTTTGCGCCGGATCAGCCACAGCCCCCACGCCGAGATGAGGAAGACCAGGACCCCGGCGTAGGCCATGACCCGCATGCTCCAGTACTGGATGAACACGTTCGGCACGTAGTACCCCGGCCCGTACTGCTTGCTGTACTGGTTCTGCAGCGGGGTGAGCCCGACGACCTTGCCGTTCCAGGTGTTGGTGGCCAGCAGCGACAGCAGGTGCGGGATCGCGATGATCTGTGTCGGCGTGTGGTCGTTGTTCCCGCCGCCGATCTGGAGCAGCGAAAACGAGCACGGCTGGCAGGTGGTCCACTGTGCCTCGGCCGCGGCGATCTTCATCGGCTGGTATTTGGCCTCGATCACCCCCAGCTCGTCCCCCACGAGCATGGTGAACAAGATCGCCGGAACCAGGACCACCACCGAAAGCCGCGCCGTCCTTAGGAACACGTCCTTGTCCCGGCCGCGGCGCAGCTGCCACGCCGACACCGCGAGCATCACGCCCGCGCCGGTGACCAGCGAAGCGAGCAAGACCTTGGAGTATCCCCAGACGAACACCGGGTTGGTGAACAGCGCCCAGATGTCATTCAGCTGCGGCTTCCCGTTGACCATTTTGTAGCCGACCGGGTGCTGCATCCACGAGTTCGCCGCCATGATGAACGCCGCCGACAACACAGTGCCCAAGGAAACGGCCCAGATCGTGGCCAGGTGCACCCGGCGCGGCAGCTTGTCCCAGCCGAACAGCCACAACCCCAAGAACGTGGACTCCAGGAAGAACGCGGCCAGGCCCTCCATGGCGAGCGGGGCGCCGAAGACGTTCCCGACCAGCCGGGAGTAGGCGCCCCAGTTCATGCCGAACTCGAACTCTTGCACCAGCCCGGTCACCACGCCGATCGCGACGTTAATGACCAGCAAGGTGCCGAAGAAGCGGGTCAGCCGCAGGTACTCCTCGCGCTTGCTGCGGTACCACGCCGTCTGCAGCAATGCCGTCAGGAACGCCAGCCCGATCGTGATCGGAACGAACAGGAAATGGTTGACCGTCGTGAACGCGAACTGCCACCGCGCCAGGTCAACGTTCATCAGCTATCTGCCACGCGAGCCGCGGGTCCGTTCTGCCAGGCGGTAGCCCCGGCGGTCGCCGCCGCCTTGGCACGCGCCCACTGCTGCCTCGCGCGCTCGGACGGCGGCACCTCCATCTCACTGACCCATTGCCGGGTGGCCGCGAACAGGTGCGCGCTGCCGACGGCGATTCCGGCCAGCATGAGCATGGCGCCTGCCCCGGCGAGCACCCCGCCGACGATCAGCGGGCCGGATCTCAGTTGCGGAAGGCTACGGCGGTTGTTTGCATCAGTCATGGCGACCGTCCGTCTTCAGCGCGAGCCAACCGGTTTACGGTCGCCCGCGGCCCAGGCGCCGGGCATCCCCCCGCGCGGGTGATTGCCGCTGGCCCGGCGCGGCGAAGAGTAGATACCGTGACCGAACACACACAGCGTTATCCCAGCATCAGCGACCACGGACTGATCGGCGACCTGCAAACGGCAGCGCTGGTGACCAGCGACGGCACGGTCGACTGGTTCTGCTGCCCCCGGTTTGACTCGCCGAGCGTGTTCGCGTCCCTGCTCGACGCGGACCGTGGCGGCTTCTTCAAGATCAGGCCTGACCGGGACGACTACGTGAGCAAGCAGCTGTACCTGCCCGACACCGCGATCCTGGTCACCCGGTTCATGACGCCTGACGGGGTCGGCGAGGTGCACGACTTCATGCCGGTCGCCGAGGGCGGGGCGACCGACCGGCACCGGCTGGTCCGCCAGATTAGGGTCGTGCGCGGCACGATGCGGTTCGCGATGGAGATCCAGCCGCGCTTCGACTACGGGCGTGCCACGCACAAGATGGAGCTCACCGACAGCGGCGCGGTGTTCCAGTCCGACGCCCTGGGGCTGACCGTGCATGGCATCGCACCGCAGGGAACCAGCATCCAAGACTCGGGAATCACCCTGGAGCGCGATGTCGACGGGGTGCGCTGGACCCGGACGCTGCGGGAGGGCCAGACCGGCGGGGTGGTCCTCGAGTCAATGGGCGGGCCGCCCCGGTTTGTGCCACCGGACGAGGTAGCGCAGCTCGCCGGGGAAACCGCGCGGTTCTGGCGTAACTGGCTGCACCGGTCCACCTACACCGGGCGCTGGCGCGAGATGGTCACCCGGTCCGCGATGACGCTCAAGCTGATGACCTACGCGCCTACCGGCGCCCTGGTCGCCGCGCCGACCACCGGGCTGCCCGAGCAGGAGGGCGGCGAGCGCAACTGGGACTACCGCTACACCTGGATCCGCGACGGGTCGTTCTCCATCTACGCGCTGCTGAGCCTGGGCTATACCGAGGAGGCCGCGGCGTTTGGGGCCTGGCTGCGCGATCGCGCGGCCGAGTACACCGGGCAAGGGCGGCCATTGAAGATCATGTACCGGATCGACGGCAGCTCCGACCTGGTCGAGGAGACCCTCGACCACTTCGAGGGCTGGCGCGGCTCCCGCCCGGTCCGGATCGGCAACGGCGCCGCCGACCAGCTGCAGCTCGACATCTACGGCGAGGCCGCCGATGCCTGGTTCCTCGCCGACAGCCAGGGCCTGCAGGCGGCGCACGAGGGCTGGGTGGCGATCACCAAGGTCGCTGACTGGCTGTGCGATCACTGGGACCAGCCGGATGAGGGCATCTGGGAGACCCGCGGCGGCCAGCGCGACTTCACCTACGGCCGGTTCCAGACCTGGATCGCCCTCGACCGCGCCGTCCGGCTCGCCACCCGCCGGGGCCGCCCGGCGAACGTGGCCCGGTGGGTCATCGAGCGGGACCGCGTGTACAACCAGATCATGGAACGCGGCTGGAACCCGAAGGTGGGCGCGTTCACCCAGCACTACACCACCGAGGTGCTGGACTCCTCGCTGCTGCTGATGCCGCTGCAGGGTTTCATTTCCCCGCGCGACCCGATGTGGCTGTCCACGCTGGAGGCGATGGACCGCGAGCTGGTGTCCGACAGCCTGGTCTACCGGTACAACCCCAGCGCCTCCCCCGACGGGCTGGCCGGCGATGAGGGCACCTTCACCTTGTGCACGTTCTGGTACGTGGACGCTCTCGCCCGCGCCGGGCGGCTGGATGAGGCCCGGCTGGTGTTCGAGAAGATGTTCACCTACGCCAACCACCTGGGCCTGTACTCGGAGGAAATAGGCGCCACCGGGGAGCAGCTCGGCAACTTCCCGCAGGCGTTCAGCCACCTTGCGCTGATCACTGCCGCGGTCAACCTCGACTACCAGCTCGACCACGGCGCCGGGCAGGCAGCACTGTCCGCGAGGCCGGCCTGAGCACGGGGCGGCTGGGGGCAGCGTCGGTGCCCCCAGCCGGCCGGCCCACCCGCGGCCGCTAGGCCGGGGCGTCGTCGCCGGCCAGGGGCGCGTCTAGTGCATGGGCACCAGCACCTTGTTGATCACGTACACGGTCGCGTTGGCGGTCTGGATGTTGCCGCAGATCACGTCGGCCTTGCCAACCTCGTAGACCGAGCCCATCTTCGCCCCGGTCAGCGAGCCGCCCGCCAAGGTGGTCAGCGGCATCCCGCTGGCCAGCTTCGCCGGCGTGACCTTGCCGCTGACGACGTGGTGCTTGAGGATCTTGGTGAGCTCCGCGGTGTTGTGCATCATGCTCATCTCGCCGGACGACAGCTTGCTGAAGGCGCTGTTGGCCGGGGCGAACACGGTGAAGGAGTGCATCGTGTTGAGGTCGCTGGCCAGGCCCGCCGCCTTGACGTCGGCGGCAAACGAGGTCAGCAGCGGGTTGTGCGACGCCGCGGTGACCACCGGGTCCATGGCCATGCCATGGAAGCTGCCCATCCCGGTAGCCGGGACCATCCCGCAGTCGGACCCGAACCTCGCCGTCTCGGTCATGGCGTGCGAGTGCCCGGCCATGGCGTGATGGGTGGCGGCAGCGCCGGAGGCCGCGGAGGTGGTCCCGCTGCCGCATCCGGCGGCCGCCAGGGCCAGGACCGCGGCGGCCGCACCCGCGGCGAGGGCGCCTTTCCTGGATGATCGATCGACAGCTGCAGCTCGCATGGCTTCTCCTCTTTCCCGGGCTTGATAGGGCTGAGCGCTGCGGGTTGCTAACGCGGAGCGCCCCCCATACCTGGCATTCGGCGCCGTCCCGGCGGCTCATTGGCCCACCGTGCAACCGCGGCCGGATGGCTGGGGCGAGACCTTGCGGGGCAGGCGCCAGACACTGCCAGGTGCCCGGCCAACACACTGCGTGGTGGCCGGCCAAAGAAAATTGCCGGGGCAGCCGGCCAAGACACCGCCGGTCCGGCGACGAATCATGGGCGTGGAGACTGGACCCGGCCGCGTGTCGCCGCCGCGGAACCCATGGGCCGGGGCGCCGCCGCCCCGCCCGGACCGCGCGGACCTGGCCGCCTTGCTGGCCCGGGTCGCCGTGGGTGACCGGGCCGCGTTCGAGGCGGTCTACGACCGGGTCGCCGCGCCGGTGTTTGGCACGGTCCGCGGCGTGGTGCGTGATCCGGGGCTGACCGAAGAGGTCACCCAGGAAGTCTTCGTCGAGGTCTGGCGGGCCGCGTCCCGGTTCGACGCCGGCAAGGGCAGCCCGATGGCGTGGGTCGCGATGATCGCGCACCGGCGCGCGGTGGACCGGGTCCGGTCGGAGCAGCGGTCGGCGGACCGGGACCGGCGCGCCGCGTCGTCCGTGATCGCCTATGACGACGTCGCCGAGACCGTCGAGGACAATCTCGACCGGGAACGGGTCCGCCGCTGCCTGCGCGCCCTCACCGACCTGCAACGCGAGGCGGTCACCCTCGCCTACTACGGCGGCTACACCTACCGGGAGGTGGCCAGCCTGCTCAAGGTACCCGCCGGGACGGTGAGCACCCGGATGCGCGACGGCCTGATCCGGCTGCGGGACTGCCTGGCGGCGGGGCGATGAGGATCCGGCGGCCCGAGCCGCACACCCTGGCGGGCGCGTACGCGCTGGATGCACTGGACGGCCGGGACCGGGCGCGGTTCGAGCGGCACGCGGCACGATGCCAGGAGTGCACCCAGGAGGTCACCGGGCTGCGGGAGGCCACGGCGCGCCTGGCCGTGGCGGCAGCCGCGCAGCCCCCGCCCGCGCTCAAGGAAGCGCTGCGGGCCGAAACGGCGCGCACCAGGCAGTTGCCCCCGGTCACCCGCGGCAGCCATGTCGCCGGCCGAACCCGCCCGCGGCTGGGCGCGCGCCGGCTGGCGCTGGCCCTGAGCGGGGCCGCCGCCGTGGCGGCCGTAACGGTGTGGGTGACCGCGAGCTTGGGCCCGCCAGCCGGGCAGCCATCCTCCAGCCAGGAGATCACGGCGGTCTTGACCGCACCGGATGCCGTCAAGATGACCGCGCGGGTGCGGACCGGCGGCACCGCCACCATTGTCATGTCCCACCGCGACCGGATGCTGGTCTTCGCCGCCGCGGGGCTGCGTCCGCTGCCGACCGCCCAGCGCTACCAGCTGTGGTTGATCGGATCCCGCCGGGACCGGTCCGCCGGGCTGCTGCCCATGCCCAGCCACGGCATGACCGGGCCGGTGATCGCATCCGGGCTGCAGTCGGGTGACCGGCTCGGCCTGACCGTGGAACCCGCCGCGGGGACCCCCCGTCCCACCACGCCGATGATCCTCGAACTCACCCTCTGATGACTCCCGGTCACCGATGAATTCCGGTGCCGCCCGTCTCTCTTCGCGCTGATCCGCCGGGCCGCGCCGAAACCGAGTGACCGCACGGAGCTGCCAGGGGGAAGATGGCACTGTGCAGCCGCTGGCCGAACTGCGGGAGCGCCGGGACTTCGAGTGCCGACTGGTTCCCGTCCGGGCGCTGCGCTCGCTGGACGAGGCGGATGCGTTCCTGCGTGGCCGCGGCCTGCTGACCCGCACCGCCGACTGCGCCCTGCCGAGCCTGTACGAGGCCTGCCACGAGGACCCCTACCGTCCCGGCCGGCCGGGCTTCGCCACCTGGCCGGCCGAGAAGTGGCCGTGGTTCGGCGAGCTGGCCGGGCGCGGCTACCTCGCCACCTCGGTGCACCGTGGCAGGAACCTGCTGGTGAGCGGCGAGGTGGCGGCGCTGCTCGACCCGATATGCCGGGCCGAGATCGAGCGCATGCGCGCCTCCGACAGTGGCTGGCGCCGCCTGCTGGATCATCTCGCCGCCACCGGCCCCTCCAGCATCGACGACCTTCGCACCGAACTCCGGCTGAAGCGGCAGGAGTTGAAGGCGCTGCGCTCGCCGCTTGAGCGGTGCGGTGCCATCGTCTCCCGATCACTGCAGGTCACCGCCGGTGCCGGGGAACAGCATGCGAGCGTGCTGGCCCGCTGGGACCAGGTCCGCCCGGCCCGCGGCGACACCGGCACCGGCCCCGCCGGCGCGCTCAAGGATCTCGTCGTAGCCGGCGTGCGTGCGGCGGTCGTGGCGCCCGAGGCGGAGCTGCGGCGCTGGTTCTCCTGGCAGTGGTACTGGACCAGCACGCTCGTCGACGACCTGGTCCGGGCGGGCCGGCTGCGCCGGGTGGACGGTTACCTCGCGGCTGCCGCGGAGTGACAATCCGGATCCGGCTGTCCCCCGGCAAGCTCCAGCCGCCGGAAGCGCTACTCGCCCGCTTCCCGGGGCCAGGCCTGCGCGAGGTCCTGCAATTGCCGCGCCGCCTCCGGCAGCGGCCGGCCCTGCCCCACCGCGACGCCCAGCAGAAAGGCCGTCAGCGGCGCGGCGGGCCGGTCCACCCGGTGGGCCGCGACGCGGGCGAGATTCAGCACCGTCTTGATGAAATCGCCGGAGGGCTCGACGCCGAGCTCGGCGCACGCCGCCGCGGCCCAGCGATCAAGGGTGTCCGGTGCGCGCTCGGGCCGCTCCCGGCGCCCGCTTCTGTCGTTCATGTCAGCAGCCGAGACTACTCGGCCGGCGCGAAGCACGGTGACCCAGGTGGTGCAGCCGCGGATGCTGGGCCAGGGCGTGCCTTCAGCGCTCGGCTGGCTGCCGCGCCCGGCGGATCCGGTAGGCGGCGACGTTCGTGCGGTTGGCGCAGGAGACGCTGCAGAACCGCCGCGACCGGTTCTTGGACAGGTCGATGTGCACGTTTTCGCAGTTGTCCGCGGCGCAGATCCGGAGCCGGCCGAGCTGCCCGGAGCGGATGACGTCGGCAAAGGCCATCGCGGCCTCCACGGCCATCCGGTCGGCCAGCGGCGCGTCGGGCGGGGTGGCGTGCA
>Ga0126380_10000357_pt1 | contig 14707 bp, 12 predicted proteins | sample PanSoiMetPlot_26_FD_92544 | JGI IMG/M metagenome (GOLD analysis project Ga0126380, IMG submission 92544) | Tropical forest soil microbial communities from Panama - MetaG Plot_26 | ecosystem: Environmental > Terrestrial > Soil > Tropical forest > Bulk soil | place: Panama | collected 2016-02-17
GGCGTTCGCGCTGGTTGGGGCGCTGGCGGTCGAGTTCGTGCTGATCGGTCAGGAGTTGACCCTCGCCAGCGCGCGCAGGTTGCCCATCGTCGACGCCGTCCTGGGGGTCTCAGCCACCCTGCTATTGATCGTCGGGTTGCTGCGCGTGTTCTATTTCGAAAAAGGCTCGCTCTATTATTTCTCGAGCCATGCTTTTCTGACAAAGTTTGCTGTCTTCATCATCCTCGCGCTCCTGTCGATTGTGCCGACGCTTGAATTCCTGTCGTGGCGCAAGGCGGTGAAGGCGGGACAGGTGCCGGTCGTGGAGGCAAAGAGAATGAGGCTCGTCCGCTCGATCATCCACGGCGAATTGGCAGGCATCGTCATTATCCTGCTATTCGCCGCCATCATGGCGCGCGGCGGCTGGCGTTGACGACGATGTGGCCGTTCAACAAGCGTTCGATAGTGCTCCTGGTGACGGCAACCGCCGGCGTCCTGTTGTTGGCAAATTTTGGCCATGCCGATGCCGCCGGTCCTTATGACGGCGAGTGGAGCGGTTCAGCGAGGGTAGCCAGAGATGGTCGATGCAACGCTGCCAATGTGACGCTGACCATCCGCAACAACGAGGCGGCTGGGCAAGCGAAGTTCGAGCTCGAGTCGCGAAGCATTTTTGGCACCGTTCGGCCGGACGGCACGCTTGGAGCCACGATAGGTTTCCAGTATCTCACCGGGAAATTCACCGGCGACAGCTTCGAAGGGACCTTTCAGACTTCCGAGTGCGGATGGACTGTGACCCTCAGGCGCGGCACACCGCAGCCCATGGCTCAGCCATTGCCGTTGCGCTGATCTGCCGATCGGTGCCGTCTTGAGCCCGGGCGCAGGCTGTGGCCGGCCGGCGGCAACGGCATCCCGGGATGTCGCTCAAGGCCCGGCGCGCCTGCGCAGGGAAAACGTGCGCAGCGTCCAACCAACCGCCGCCGCCGCGATCGCGAGAGCGACGCCGGCCCAGACGCGCCCGTGCATGGCCGCGCCCGCGGCCAGCGCGATAAGTACGGCATCGAGCACCGCGATTCGGCCCACGGTCTCCACCACGGTGAAGCCGTTGCGCGTCGCCTGCTGATAGAAGTGCGAGCGGTGCGCCTCCCACACGCGCTCGCCGCGCAAGAACCGCCGCACCAGCGTGAGTGTCGCGTCGGCGAGGTAATACAGCGGGAGGATGACGGCGGCGGCAAGCGCATCGGCAGCGGCGATATGGATCAGCAGGATCGCCAGCAGGAAGCCGATCGGGATGCTGCCGGCATCGCCGAGGAACAGGCGCGCGGGCGGCGCATTCCATAGGGCAAACCCGACCATGGCGCCCATCATGGCGGCCGCGATAGTGCCGTAGGCGGCCGGGATCGTGGCGAACGCAGCCAGGATGGCGATGCCCAGCGTGATCGCCACCGTCTCGACCGCGCTGATCAGGTCGATCCCATCCATGAAGTTGAACAGGTTGACAAACCACAGCGCGGCGGCGATCAGGCCGACGCGCTCGACCGCCAGCGGAAAAATGTCCGGCAAGACCCGCAGGTCGGCGGGCATCAGCAGGACGGCGGCGGTCACGGCCGCGATCTGCCCGATCAGCCGCACCTGCACGCTCAATCCGCGCATGTCGTCGATGAAGCCCAGCACCATCAGCGCCAGCGCCGCCGCGGCGACGACCGCCGCATAAGGCACGCCGGCCGGCAGAGCGCCGCCACTCACGCCGAACGCCACGGCCGCAACCGCCACGGCGGCCGGCACCACCACGATGCCACCCCCCTGCGGGGTCGGGACCGTATGGCTCGACCGGTCGTTCGGCTTGGCCAGCGCCCGCTGGCGCAGCCAGCCGATGATGCCGGCAATGCCGCCATAGCCGAGGAGCGCCGCCGCCACGGCGGTGACCGGCAGGAAAACGGGTGACACGTCGGGCACGGCCTATGTTGCCGAAGCTGATGCAGAGGAGCGGCGTAGCAGCCCATCGTAGAGCGTGAGCGTGGCGGCCAAAACCTGGTCGGCCGAAAACGTCGATTCGGCGATCCGGCGGCTGGCAGCCGCGAACGTGGTGCACCGCGCGCGATCCTGGATCAAGCGCTGCAGGGCATCCGCCAGCAGCTGCGGCGCGCCCGGCGGCGCCAGCAGGGCATTGACCTCATGGCACGCGATGTCGCGCGAGCCGGGCACGTCGGTGGCGACCAGTGGCCGGCCGCAGGCGGCGGCTTCGACGAGGGACAGCGGGACGCCTTCGCCGCCGAGCGAGGCCAGCGCCGCGATATGGCATTGCCGCCACAGTGCGCGCACATCGTCGATCTGGCCGAGCCATGTCACGCCGTCCAGCCGTGCCCAGTCGCGCAGCATCTGCTCCGGAATGGCATCGGGGCTCTCCGCGTCGGTGGCGCCGGCAAGGAGCAGCCGGTGCGGGATGCTGCGCGCGTGCAGGATGCGGCTGGCGGCCACGAGGTCGGCGATGCCCTTGATGCCGAGCATGCGGGCGGCGCAGCCGATCGTGACCGGCTCGGCCTGCGGCATTGGCAGCACGGCAAAGTGGTTCATGTCGATGCCCGAGCCGCGATTGACCGCGGTTCGCTCGTTGGCGACGCCGATCGTGTCGATGACGAAACGGCGATCATCCTCGTTTTCCAGCAGCACGAAAGTGTCGGGCCGCCGCAGCAGCCAGCGCAGCAGCAGCGACACGAGCGGCGCGAGCATGCGGGCGCGCACGGCACGCGCGGTGAAAATGTAGCCGCGCCCGGTCAGCGCGTTGAGGACGACGGTGCCCGGCACGAAGCGCGCCGCGGCCGTGCCGAGCACGATGGGCTTGAGCGAGACGTGATGAATGATGTCGGGCCGCAGCCGGCGATACAGGCGCACGAGCGTCCACAGGTCGGCAGCGAGGTGGAACGGGTTGATGCTGCCGCGGACCCAGCGCAGGGGCTCGAGCTGGAAATTCTCCGCCTTGATCTGCTCGCTCAAATGCCCGACCCGCGTCGCAATCGCCACCTCGTAGCCGGCGTCGCGTGCCGCACGGGCCAGCGGCAGGCGGTGCGCCCAGAAGTACCAATCCTCCGTCACCAGGAACAGGAGCCGCGGGCGGCGCGCCGGATTCGAGGCGGCGCCCGGCGCTCTATCGTGAAGAGGTCGCGGCACGCGGCGCCCAGATCGTGATCTCGGCCGGGTAGGTCGGAAGCGAAATCGTCTGAATCCGTTCGAACCGGCCCTGGGCGGCCATGCCGTCCATCATGCCGCGGGCCTGCTCCTCGTCCCAGCCGCGGTTGGGCTGGTTGTTGCGGCCAAGCGTGTCGATGACGACGACGCGCTGCGCCGGCGTAACGCTCGCCCAGTCCACGACGGCCTGGCGGACCTGCTCCCTGGTCGCGGGCAGTTTCGGGTTCGGCATGTCGATGACGGCGCGGCATCGGCACTGCTGGCGCACCGACCATGGAATGAACGGATTGTGCGCGAAGCTCAACACGAAGCCTACATGGCGCAACCCCGCAATGGCGGGAAGATAGGTGGCCGCCAGGTCGAGATCGCTGGCCGGCCCTGCCGCCGTGCCGACCAGGAGCATGGCCGGCCGGGATTGGCTGGCGGGCACGTGCAGGACGACCAGGATGCACACCAGGCCGGCGGCCACGAGCGCGCGGGGTGTTGTCGACAAGCGCGCGGTCAGCCATTGCACCAGAATGGCGGCGCCGGCACCGGAGAAAATCCACAGCGTGAAAATCCAGGACGCGAGATAGCGCCCCTCCGTATTGGGATGGATGACCACCGCGGCCGCCGACAGCAGGAGCAGGATCAGCACCACGCGGGCGCCCGGCGCGAGGCGGCGCATCTGCGTGAACGCCAGCAGCGCCAGAGCGACGGCAAGGCCGGCGCTCCAGTCGGCGGCGTGAAATTCCTCGATCAACGCCTGGCCATAGAACCGCACCCCCGACGAGGGACCGAAGCTTTGCGTTTCCAGCGAATTGGCGGGGCTCACGAAGAACAGGAAGAACTGCAGCCGTTGCGGCAGCAGCAGAAAGCATCCGATGGGGATGACGTGCCAGTAGAAGATAGCCCGGCCCATCGGCCCGAGCTGTTCGTCAAACGCGGCCCGGTGCTGGTAACGGAACACGATGATGCGGGCGAACAGCAGGGCCCACGCCACCGTGATCAGGTTGCCGGGTGGATAGAGCGAGATCTGACGGCCCAACACCTGGATGGTGGCCGGGCCTTTCAGCAGAATGGCAACGATCGCCGCGCACACCACGGCAAGAGCAATGAGCAGCGGGTCCCGGTAGCTGTTGCGGAGAACATCCAGGACGCCGGTGGCAACGATGAACTGTCGCACGCCCGCGAACCAGGCGCGCGGGGCCTCGCTGATGACCGCGAGGGCGAAGGCGGCGGCGGTGAGCAGCCAGTAATTCTGCTTCTCCAGGAACAGCAGCGTCAGGGCGAGCGCCACGGCGCGCCAGCGCGCCTCGTCGTGCGGCGCTTCGACGGCGCGCAGATACAGCCAGATCACCAGCGCGGTGAGTGCGGCGCCAAGGGTTTCCAGCATGACGTCCGATGCCAGCGCGCGAAACAGCGGGCTCGCCATGACGAACAGGGCGGCGACGGTGCCGGCCACGATGCCCTGCAGCCGGTCGGCGAACAGGCGGCGCGCGATCAGCCAGGCCAGCACGACCGTCATGACCCAGCCGGCAAGGCTGGGCACGACGGCGAGCCGGTAATCGAGCCCGCCGATCGCCAGGACCACGCTCAACAGGGCAGGATGCAGCGGCGCCCACAGCCGGACCGCTTCCAGCGCCGCGAGGGATTCGATCGGATTCAATGTGCGCAAGGCAATGGCGACATCGAGCCCGAAACCATAGTGGGCGGACCGGTCGTGCCACAGGTTGCGCCAGAGCTCTTCGGGATGCCGGTAATATGCCACGAACATGGCAACCGCGATGGCGATGGCGACCGAGCTCACGATCGCGGCCGCGAACAGATCGGCCCGGCGACCGCGCCAGGATTGATCGATCGTCGTCATGGTGCTGGAGGCGTCTCCCACGGCAGCGTCGATTAGCCCACGATGCCGGTCAGGGCAAGCCGACGGCAGGCAGGAGCGGGCGGCAGATCACCTGCCGCCGAAGACCGTGGCGAACACCTGCGATGCGCCGAGCGCCTCGGCCACGACCGCGTGGCCGGCCGGATTCCAATGGCCATCGGTGAGATACTCGTACCTGGTCTTGCCGTCGCGGCTGCGTTCGACGAAGCGCGGCTGCAGGTCGACCACCTCATAGCCGCGGCGGGACGCCTCGGCCATGAAGTGCGCGCGCATCAGCCCGAAATAGCTGCGCTCCGTGATGGCCACCGCGGACTCATACCGCGCGCCGTCCACCAGGAACGCGATGCGATCGGGCGGCAGCGCGACCATCTTGCCGAGATCGTCGAAGAACGCCGCGATCGCCGCATAGGAGTCGCGCACGCGTTCGGGCGACGCGGCGGCGGCGGTGTTGCCGACATATTGCGGCATCTCGGCGCGGGCCGAGGAGACGAGGCCCCAGCGCGCCGCGGCATCGCGGGCAAGATCGAGCGCATGGAGATGAAAGACGAGATAACGCCCAAGCGCCGAGTGGCGTACCAGGAAGCGGAACGGGGAGGGCGCGTAGTCCGTGCGCCGGAGCTGAAGGCGGCCGTCTCCGCCTTGCACATAGACATGCAGGCCAGGGCGGGTGTTGTAAGCCCACAGGCTTTCGTCGAAGTCATTGCCGACCACCACGATGGCAATGCCGGCGGCGCGGTATTTCTGCGCGGCGTACTGCGCCCAGACCAGATATTGGCTCAACGGCGCGCCGGAGGCGCCGAAGCTGTAGATACGCCCCTTGGCTTTGATCTGGTCGCCCAGGCGGCGATAGAAGGTCTGCTGGTTGGGGACCATGGCGGCTTCAACGTAGGAATCGCCAACGACGGCCAGCAGCGGCCGCGGATCGTTCTCGACATAGTCCTCGTCGTTGATGAAGCCGTCGTTGTTGATGCGTGCGCGGTTGACCAGCGAAAAATTCCAGTCTCGCGAGAACAGGAACTCGCGGTTGGGGCTGAAGCGAAAGATCGGCTGCCCCGCGTTCACCGGCACCGCCCACAGGCCGGTGGCCACGGGCAGGAAGCGCAACACCACCTCGGCGGCGAGCAGGCAGGCGAGGAGGCTCAGGGCGATGCCGAGGCAGGCGAAGAGAAAATGCCTGCCGCGGCCGCCAATGCACGCATCCGGTTGCGCGGCTCCATGCGTTGTCTCGGTACGTTGATCCATCGTGGCTTGATAGCAAACTTTCCTTGACCTTGAACCATCAACATCGCCGCCCGAGTGGCACGTGCTCTGACGGCGATGTCCCGCCGCATCGGGAGGCGATCCCTCCCGATGGGCCCGACCGTTCACAGGCTGGCGGCGACGCGCCGCACGTAATCGGCATAACCGCTGTTGCCCAGTTCGGCGAGCCAGGGCTCGATCGCCTCCAGGGTCGTATAGCCAGAGCGCAGGGCGATTTCCTCGAGGCAGCCGATTTTCAGCCCAGTGCGCCGCTCGATCGTGGACACGAATTCCGACGCTTCGAGCAGGGAATCCATTGTCCCCATGTCGAGCCAGGCATAGCCGCGACCCATGCGCTCGACGTGCAGCCGGCCGGCCTCGAGGTAGCGGCGATTGAGGTCGGTGATTTCCAGCTCGCCGCGCGGCGATGGCCGCACCTCCTGGGCATGGCGGACGACCTCGTTGTCGTAGAAATAAAGGCCGGTGACCGCCCAGTGGGAGCGCGGCTGCGCCGGTTTTTCCTCGATCGAGGTTGCCCGTCCGGCGCCGTCGAACGTCACCACGCCATAGGACTCGGGGTCGGCGACCTCATAGGCGAACACCGTGGCACCCGGGCTGCGTTGCGCGGCGCCGTTGAGCAGCTGGATCAGGCCCTGTCCGTAAAAAATATTGTCGCCGAGAATGAGCGCGCAGCTGTCGCCCCCGATGAAATCGCGGCCGATGATGAAGGCCTGCGCGAGGCCTTCGGGGCGCGACTGCGTCGCATAGGTCAGTTGCGCGCCGAACTGGCGGCCGTCGCGCAGCAGCGTGCGGAACAGCGGCTCATGTTCCGGGCTGGTGATGACGAGAATCTCGCGGATGCCGGCCAGCAGCAGCACCGACAGCGGATAGTAGATCATCGGCTTGTCGTAGACCGGCAGGAGCTGCTTGGACACGGCCAGCGTCATGGGAAACAGGCGCGTGCCGCTGCCTCCCGCCAGAATGATGCCTTTCATGCCGCGGTCCCCGCCAGACGATCAGGCCTCGGCGAGGCCGAGCCGCTCGCCGCCATAGATGCCGGCGCGCAGCGGCTCCCACCACCAGCGGTTGTCGCGGTACCATCGCACGGTGGAGGCCAGGCCGCTCTCGAACGACCGGGTCGGCGCCCAGCCGAACTCGGCTTCGATCCTGCCCGGGTCGATGGCGTAGCGGCGGTCGTGGCCCGGCCGGTCGGCGACGAACGTGATCAGATCGCGGCGGGACCGGGACGCCGGCACGAGGTCGTCGACCAGGTCACAGATGGCCTCCACGACGTGCAGATTGGCACGCTCGCTGCGGCCGCCCACATTGTATTTTTCCCCCGGACGGCCCCGCGCCAGGAGGAGCGCCAGCGCCCTGACGTGGTCCTCGACGTAGAGCCAGTCGCGGACATGCATGCCGTCGCCATAGACCGGCAGCGGCTTGTCTTCCAGCGCATTCAGGATGGTAAGCGGGATGAGTTTTTCGGGAAAATGATAGGGGCCGTAATTGTTCGAGCAGTTGGCGACGATGACCGGAAAGCCATAGGTTGAATACCAGGCGCGGGCGAGATGGTCGGCGGCCGCCTTGCTGGCCGCGTAGGGCGAGCGCGGATCGTAGGGCGTGGTCTCGGCGAAAGCGCCGGTCGCGCCGAGCGAGCCGTACACTTCGTCGGTGGATACGTGAACGAAGCGAAAGCGCTGGCGGCGGTCCTGCGCCAGTCTGCTCCAATAGCGACGCGCCGCTTCCAGGAGCACGTGCGTGCCGAGCACGTTGGTGTGAACGAACTCGGCGGACCCGTCGATCGAGCGGTCGACATGGGTCTCGGCGGCGAGATGAACGACCGCATCGGGCGCGAAGTCGTCGAATGCCGCCGTGAGCGCGGCGCGATCGCAGATGTCGGCCTGCACGAAGCGATAGCCGGGATGGTCCTTGACGGGATCGAGCGAGCGAAGGTTCGCCGCGTAGGTCAGCTTGTCGTAGTTGAGGACGGTCCAACCCTGCTCGAGCACGAACTGCCTGCATGCAGCCGAACCGATGAAACCAGCACCCCCGGTCACGACGACGCGCATGTCACCCGTTGCCCAGTTCAGATGCCGCTTCGATCAATTGAAAAACACCGGGAGCTCACGCAGCCGCGGATGGGCCCTGTCGGCCTCCGACAGGCAGGCGGCGGTCGCGTCGATCGGCCATTCGATCCCAAGGTCCGGATCATTCCACAGGAGACCCCGAGCGCACTCGCGCGAATAGCAGGCGCTGGCTTTGTAGACGACCTCGGTATCCGCTTCAAGCGAGCACACGCCGTGGGCAAAGCCCTCGGGAATGTACAATTGGTGCCAGTTCGCGGCCGACAATTCGACCGCGACGTGACGGCCGAAGCTCGGCGAGGAGCGGCGCAGGTCGACGGCAACGTCGAAGACTCTGCCGCGGACCGCGCGCACGAGCTTGGCCTGGGCGCAGGGCGGCGTCTGGAAATGCAGGCCGCGGATCGTTCCCAGCCGCACTGACATCAGGTGGTTCTCCTGCATGACGTCGAATGCGATGCCGGCCGCCGCGAGGTCGTCGTGGCAAAAGACCTCCGACAGGAATCCGCGCTGGTCGTGGACCTTGGCCGGCGTGAGCAATTTGACGTCGGCGATCGCCGTCGGTCGCACATCAATTGTCATGTTTCGAAGCCGCCTGGCACGGTGCGCGGGAGCAGGCGAGGGCGCATGCCTCGCCGGGAGGAAAACACCTTAGCTCAGCTCGGTGGTCACCGCATCGATGATGCGATCCTGCTCGTGCTCCTGCAGATAGGGATGCATCGGCAGGCTGATCACCTCGTCGGCGATGCGTTCGCTCACCGGCAGGCCGTTGCCGGCGACCGGAAAGGCGCGATAGGCGGTCTGCCGGTGCACCGGCACCGCATAGTGGATGGCAGTCGGGATGCCGCGCTCCTTGAGGCCGGCCGCCAGGGCGTTGCGGCGGGCGGCCGGGACGGCGATCGTATACTGCGCCCACACCGAGGTTGCGCGTTCGCTCAGGCGGGGAACGCGAGCGACGCCGGCGAGAGCGGTGCTGTAGCGGCCGGCGACGCGATTGCGCCACTCGATCTCCTCGGGAAAGATGCGGAGCTTCTCCAGCAGGATCGCCGCCTGCAACGTATCCAGGCGCCCGTTGAGGCCGATGCGCACGTTGTCGTACTTGTCCACGCCCTGCCCGTGAACGCGCAGGCTGGTGATCACGCTGGCGAGGTCGTCGTCATCGGTGAATATGGCGCCGCCGTCGCCGTAGCACCCGAGCGGCTTGGCGGGATAGAAGCTGGTGGCCGTCGCAATCCCGATGGTGCCGACCTTGCGGTCCTTGTAGGTGGCGCCAAAGCTCTGCGCCGCATCGCTCAACAGCCAAAGCCGGTGCGCCGCGCAGATCGGCTCGATCCTGTCGTAGTCGGCCGGCTGCCCGAACAGATCGACGGCGACCACGCCGGCCGGCCGGAGGTGCTGTGCCTTGGCGGTGCGGATCGCGGCTTCCAGGCTGTCCGGATCCATGTTGTAGCTGTCCTGGTCGATGTCGACGAACACCGGCGTCGCCCCGAACCAGACGACCGTCTCGGCCGTGGCTGCAAACGTGAAGCTCGGGCAGAACACGGCGTCGCCCGCCTTCACGCCCAGCGCCATGAGGATGAGGCCCAGCGCGTCGGTGCCGTTGGAGCAGGTGAGGGCGTGCCTAGCGCCGCAAAACTGCGACAGGTTCGCCTCGAGCTCCCGCACCTCGGGGCCCATGATGTAATTGCCGTGCTCGAGCACGCGCTGAATGGCGCGGTCGATACTGTCGCCGAGATGCAGCCGCTGCTGATTAAGATCGATGAAAGGCAAAGACTTGGTCATTCACACGGCTCTTCCACATGAGCATGAGCAATTATACGTACTGTGCGGCAATCGCGGCAGCAGGACGGCCGGCGCACAGCGCCAACAAGGCCTGTTCACTCTTTTCCACCATGGTGTTCACGTCGTAGTGGCGCAAAATACGGGCGCGCGCCTCGGCGCGCAAATCGGCGTTTTCCCCTAGGCGCGATCGCATGCGCGTCCAGGCCTCGGTCAGAAGATCCGGCCGGCGTGGCGGCACGACCTCGCCGCTGTCGCCGAGCATGAGCCTGATATCGCCGACATCGGTGGCGACGACCGGGACGCCGCACGCCATCGCTTCGCCCACCGCGTTGGGGAACCCTTCGCCGAACGCGGAGGGCAGGGTGGCGATGTCGAACGCATTGTACACCGCCCGCAGGTCGCTCGCTTCGCCGGCCCACACCAGGCGTTCGCCGAGCCCGCGTGCGTTGGCCAGATTGGCGAGCTCGCGGCGGTAGGCCGGCGGTCCATCGCCGACACAGACGAAATGCGCGTCGGGATGCCGCTGGGCGAACGCCGCCGCGGCCGCGACGAAGCCGGCGTGATCCTTCATCGGATCGAGCCGCGCCACCATGCCGACGATGAACGCATCCTCTCCGAGATCCCATGCGGCGCGCCGCGCGCGCCCGGCCGCAGGGTCCGGGCACATGGCCGCGGTATCGATGCCGTTGGGGATGACGGCGATCCGGTCAGCCGGCATGCCGCGAGCAACCGCATCGGCGCGCGCGGCGCGCGCATTGGTGATGACGAGATCGGCGCGGCGCGACAACCAGGCCTCGAACCGGTAGCTCCATGCCGACAACGCATCATAGTTCTCGAGCTCCATGGCGGCCGAGCGCACGCCGAACACCAGCCGCGTCGCCGACCACGGCGGAAGCAGCAGCGCCGCCAGCGTGGTCTGCGTGGGAAGGAAGCCATAGATGGCGTCGGCCTTGGCAGCAAGGATGAGGCGCCAAAGCCGCGCCAGGGGGCCGGCGACGTCCCAGCGGCTGGCCTTGTTCAGCGTCACGAGGCGCACGCCTGCGCAGCTGAGCATCTCCTCGAACGCATGCCCGGGGTAGAGCACCGCAACCGTCACGTCGTGGCCCCGCTGCGCCAGGCCGGCCGCCAGCATCGCCAGCTGGCGTTGGCTGCCGCCGACGTCGAGCGAGCGAATGAAAAACAGGATTTTCATCGCAAATTCGGCGTTCGCGGGCGTGGCCGCGCGGTGCGGCCCGATGACGGGCGCAACCCAACCTCGACGCTCGACGCATCCGGCGCTAGAAAGGACGTCATCGGAGCACGAGTATCCTGACCATGTGCGGCCTTGCTGGCATGATCGATTGGCGCGCGCAAACGAGCGCGGATGCGCTGCGCGCGATCGGCGAAGCCATGAACGGCGCGTTGTCGCATCGCGGACCGGACAGCGGCGACGTGTGGAGCGAGGCGGAGAGCGGCGCCACGCTGGCGCATCGACGGCTTGCCATTATCGATCTCAGTCCGGGCGGTGCACAGCCGATGCTCTCCGGCGACGGCCGCTATGTCATAATGCTGAACGGCGAGATCTACAACTACCGGGACATTCGCCGCGAGCTCGAGGCAGCCGGTCAGCATCTTCGCAGCGAGTCCGACACCGAGGTGCTGCTCGCGGCCTGCGCGCTGTGGGGCGTGCAAGCAGCGTGCGAGCGGAGCATCGGCATGTTTGCCTTTGCGCTGTGGGATCGCGCGACCCGCACGCTGTGGCTTGCACGCGATCGCCTCGGCAAGAAGCCGCTCTACTATGCGGCAAGCCCCGAGCGCGTGCTGTTTGCCTCGCAGCTCAAGGCATTCCGTCACGCCCCCGGCTGGTCGCCGTCCGTCGACCAGGACGCCGTGGTGGAATATCTGCGTCTCGGCTATGTCGCCCAGCCGCGCAGCATCTATCGCGAGGCGGCGAAACTGCCGCCCGGCCACATTCTGACGTCGCGCGCCGGTCAGCCGCCGCAACTGACCTGTTTCTGGGATCCGCGCGCCATGGCGCGCACCGCAATGTCCGAGGCCGATGCCGCGCTGGATGAAGCCGAGGCGGCCGAACGCCTCGACGCCCTGCTGCGTGATGCCGTGCGGCTGCGCATGATCGCCGACGTGCCGCTCGGCGCCTTTCTGTCCGGCGGCATCGACTCGTCCACCGTGGTGGCGCTGATGCAGGCGCAGAGCACTCGGCCGGTCAAGACGTTCTCCATCGGGTTTCACGAGATGGGCTACGACGAGGCGCCGCATGCGCAGCGCGTGGCCGCCCATCTCGGCACCGAGCACACCGAGTTCTACGTCGAGCCGAAGCATGCGCTCGACGTCATTCCGCGGTTGCCCGACTGGTACGACGAGCCGTTTTCCGATGCCTCACAGATTCCGACCTATCTCGTCTCCGAGATGACGCGGCGTCACGTCACCGTGGCGCTGTCGGGGGATGGCGGCGACGAGCTGTTCGCCGGCTACCCGCGCTATTTCTGGGCCGAGCGCCTGACCCTCATCCTGCACACCATTCCCGATCCTGTGCGCCGCGTGTCGCAGGCCGCCCTGCGGGCGCTGTCGCCCACGTCCTGGAACCGCCTGTTCGGCGTCGTGCCGCACGCGTGGCGCCCGGCCTTGCCGGGCGATCGGCTGCACAAGCTCGCGACGATCCTGGATCACATCGAGCCCGACGCCATCTATCGCCGGCTCGTCAGCCAATGGGAGCGGCCGCAGGAGATTGCCGCCGCCGGTGGCGAGCCGCCCGGTCCGCTGTGGGATCAATCGGTCGGGCGTGATTTCCCCGACCTGCTGGCGCGCATGCAGTTCCTCGACCTGGTGACGTATCTGCCCGACGACATTCTCGCCAAGGTCGATCGCGCCACCATGGCGGTCGGGTTGGAGGGCAGAGCGCCGCTGCTCGATCATCGAGTGGTGCAATTGGCCTGGAGCCTGCCAGCGCGCCTCAAGGTGCAGCAGGGAAAGAGCAAATGGCTGCTGCGCCGGGTGCTGGCGCGCTACGTTCCCGAGTCCCTGATCGACCGGCCGAAGATGGGCTTCGGCGTGCCGATCGGGGCATGGATCCGCGGGCCGCTGCGCGACTGGGCGGAAGCGCTGCTGGCGCCGTCGCGGCTCGCCGCCGGCGGACTGGTGCGGCCCGAACCGGTGCAGCAGGCGTGGCGCGAGCACCTCGCCGGCACGCGCAATTGGCAATATCCATTGTGGACGGTGCTGATGCTCGAAGCGTGGCGCGAGAGGTGGGGCTGAAGGTCGGGATGCGTCCGCGCCGCATTCTGCACGTCATTACCGATCTCTATCTGGCCGGCGCCGAAACCATGCTGGCGCGCCTGGCGGCGGCGCAGCCCGGGCTGGCCGACGAGACGGTGGTGGTGAGCCTGCTGCCCGACGGTTTTCATACCGAACGGCTGCGCGCTGCCGGCGTGACAGTGGTCGAACTCAATTTCCGCACGACCGCGGGCATCGCCCGCGGCATGCTCCAGCTCGCTCGGCTGATCGGGAAACAGCGGCCGGAGATCGTCCAAGGCTGGATGTACCATGGCGACCTGGCCGCCCTGCTGGCGCTGGTCCTGTCGGGCCGGCGCCGGACGACGCGCCTGGCGTGGAACATAAGGTGCTCGACTCTGGATTTCGCCCGCTACAGCCGCCAGCTCCGCCTGGTGGTGCGGGCCTGCGCCATGCTGTCCCGCCGGCCGGATCTCATCATCGCCAATTCGGGCGCCGGCATGGAGGCGCACCACGCCCTGGGCTACCGGCCGCGCCGGGCCGAGGTCGTCGCCAACGGCATCGAAATCGATCGCTACAAGCCGGATCCGGGCGCCCGTACGGCCGTCCGCCGCGAGCTCGGCATCGCGGACGGGGCATTTGTCGTGGCCCACGTGGCGCGCGTCGATCCGATGAAGGATCACCTCGGTTTCCTGCGCGCCATGGCCAAGGTCCCACACGTGCACGCACTTCTCGTCGGCGCCGGCACCGACGACCTGCCGTCACAGCCCAATGTCCATCGCCTTGGGCGCCGCACCGACGTTGAATGCCTGTTGGCGGCCGCCGATGCCGTGGTCTCCAGCTCCGCCTTTGGCGAGGGCTTTTCCAACGCCCTGGCAGAAGGGATGGCGTGCGGCCTGCCACCGGTTGCGACCGACGTCGGGGATGCGGCCGCCATCGTCGGCACAACCGGCCTGCTGGTGCCGCCCCGCGATCCCGACGCGCTGGCCGAGGCAATCCGGGCGTTGAGCGAGGAGCCGGGCGAGCGGCGCGCCGAGCGGGGCCGACAGGCGCGAAGCCGCATCGTCGAGAATTTTTCGCTCGCGCGCGCCCTCGCGCGGTTTTCCGACGCTTACGCCGCGTTATTGCGAGATTGACCGCAGGTGGCGGGAACTGGCTGGTGCGGCAGCCAGGCACGCGGGTTCTCGTTTCAGGCGAAACTAGCGTATTGTCACGTCGACGTTGCGCTTCTGGCCAGACCCGGCACCACGCATCCCCGATGGTTTCGTTCGCTTTCGTTCCGCGTACCCACTGCATCTGCGGCACGCCATTGGCGTGTGGCACGCCGCTGGCGGAGCAGTCCGGCGAA
>Ga0126380_10000358_pt1 | contig 14695 bp, 11 predicted proteins | sample PanSoiMetPlot_26_FD_92544 | JGI IMG/M metagenome (GOLD analysis project Ga0126380, IMG submission 92544) | Tropical forest soil microbial communities from Panama - MetaG Plot_26 | ecosystem: Environmental > Terrestrial > Soil > Tropical forest > Bulk soil | place: Panama | collected 2016-02-17
ACCGTCGGCGGGGTGGCCTGCGCGCTGGCCCTGGTGCCGCTGTTCGGCCCGGCGGTGAACCTGGCGGCGTTCACCGGCACGCCGGTAGTCGTGCCGCTGCACGCGAACCTGGTGGTGATCGTGGCCATCGCGGCCGGGCTGGTGGTGCTCGCCTGGCTGACACTGACCGTGCAGAACAGGCTGGCCCGCGGCCGAGGCACGACCCGGGCCCTGCGGGTGGGCGAATGAGCGCGGCGATGAACGGCGGGCAACGGCCTTGGAGCTGGCGATGAACGTGGACGGGCGGAAGAACGGGAGGCGAGGCCGATGACGGCGGCACCGGCCGAGGGCCCCCGGCAGGACCCGGGCACCCGGCAGGCGGGGAACATCAGCGCGGCGGCCGGGCTCAGCCAGCTCGGCGCCGAGGCGGAGCGCGCGCGTACCTCCTACGGCGAGGGCGCGCTGATCATGTGCGACCGCCTGGTGCGCATCTTCGCCGCGGACGGGATTGAGGTGCAAGCGCTGCAGGGGCTGGACCTGCTGGTCGAGGAGGGCGAGCTCACCGCGGTCGTCGGGGCGTCGGGCAGCGGGAAGTCCACGCTGATGAACATCCTCGCGGGCCTGGACTCCCCCACGGCCGGCCGGGCCAGGGTGGCCGGGCATGACCTGGCCGCGATGACCTCGCGGGAGCGGCTGGGCTACCGGCGCAGCACCGTGGGCTTCATCTGGCAGCAGACCTCACGGAACCTGCTGCCCTACCTGACCGCACTGCAAAACGTGATCATGCCGATGCGGTTCGCCGGCCTGGCGCACCGGCGGCGCACCCGCCGGGCCGCGGAACTGCTCGACGTGCTCGGCCTGGCGGACTGCGCGGGCCGGGCGCCGGCCCAGATGTCGGGCGGCGAGCAGCAGCGCACCGCGATCGCCACGGCCCTGGCGAACAACCCTCGGGTCCTGCTGGCGGACGAGCCGACCGGGGAGCTGGACAGCGCCACCGCCCGCGAGGTGTTCGCGGCGCTGCAGACGGCGAACACCGAACTGGGGGTGACGGTACTGGTGGTGACCCACGACCCCGCGGTGTCGGCGCAGGTACGGCGGACGATCGCGATCAGGGACGGCCGGACGAGCAGCGAGACGCTGCGGCATGACGTGGCCGACGAGCACGGCAACGCCACCCGGCACGCGATCGAGTACGCGGTGCTCGACCGGGCCGGGCGGGTCCAGCTTCCCCGCGAGATGACCGAGGCGCTCGGCATGAAGGACCGGGTGCGGCTGCAGCAGGACGCCGATCACATCGGCGTCTGGCCGGACCGGCCCGGTCACCTGCCCGGTGCCGGGGCCGAGGAGCCGCCGGAGAACACGCGATGACCGGGGCGGAAGCCGGGCCGCTGGCCGGCGCGCAGGCCACGGAAGAGGCCCCGGCGCTGGTCGATGTCCGCGACGTGACCCGCACCTTCGGCAGCGGGCGCACCGCAGCGCACGCCCTGCGCGGGGTGTCGCTCACCGTCCGCCGGGGCCAGCTCACCGCGCTGTGCGGGCGGTCCGGCTCGGGAAAGACCACGCTGCTGAACATCATCGGCGGCCTGGACGTCCCGACCAGCGGCAGCGTGGGCGTGGCGGGCCGCGAGGTGACCCGGATGTCGGAGCGGGAGCGGATGGAGCTGCGGCGCGACACCATCGCGTTCATCTTCCAGTCCTTCGGGCTGATCCCGATGCTGTCGGCGGCGGAGAACGTCGGGATACCGCTGCGGATCACCGGCACCCGGCCGGCGGACCGGGAGCAGCGGGTCGCGATGATGCTGGAGATCGTCGCGCTCTCCGAGCACGCCGCGCACCGCCCGGACGAGCTGTCCGGCGGCCAGCAGCAGCGCATCGCCATCGCCCGGGCGCTGGCCGGCCGCCCCCAGCTGCTGATCGCCGACGAGCCGACCAGCCAGCTCGACCTGGAGACGGGGCGGCAGATCATGCGCCTGATGCTCACCGTGGTGCGCTCCGAGGGCATCACGGCACTGGTGGCCACCCACGACGAGGCGCTCATCGACCTGGCCGACGAGGTGCTCCGGCTGGAGGACGGCCGGATCGTGAGCTGATAGCGCCGGCAACGGTGCTGCCGGGCACCGCGCACGCTCGCGTCACGAGTAGTCGCGGAAAGCGGGCCAGGCTCGCGCCCAGGACGACCGCAGCCCGGTGGCCACGTAGACCTGCGCGCCCTGCTCGTCGTCGCTCACGCCGAGCCCGTTCCAGAACGTCCCGGCCAGGCGGACGTGGCGGAACTCACGGCGCAGGAACGCCGGGTCCAGGCTCACCGCGATCGCGGCGGAGTCGGCCGCGGGCGGCGGTCCCCACAGCCAGAAGTTGTTGGCGCCGCTGTAGGCCTGCGGCAGGCCCAGCCCCGGGCCGTACCGGTCGATGGCCCCGGCCTCGCCGTAGTTCCCGGTGAGGATCGTCGTTTGCCGCCGCTGGGCGGGCGGCAGGGAGTGGTACTCGCGGGAAACCAGCGCTACCAGCTTCGGCCAGGCGATCTCCTCACCGAGGTCGTAGTTGATCTTCTGCACCGGCACCGTGTGCAGCGCCCGGGCCGGCAGCACCGACAGCGTCACCGGCGCCGCGATCAGGCCACCGGCCAGCATCGCGGCGCCCATCGCGGTGGCGGGCCCGATCCTGGCGGCCAGCGGCTTGCGCGCGGCCAGCCAGCGTTCGACCGGCACGCACCCGGCCGCGAGCAGGAAGGTGTACGCGCCGCCCGGGTAGTACGCCTTGCCGCCGAGGACGAACTGGACCACGATCGCGAGCACGCAGGCGATGCCGAGCGGGCGGAACCGCCGGGCCGCGCCGCTGCGCACCGACCAGACCGCGCCCGCGGCCCAGACCGGGACGAGCACCGGCCCGGTGTAGAGCACCTGGGCGGCCCAGTAGACGGCACGGTTGTGCCCGCCCTCGCCCTGCAAGGCGCGGAACACGTCGATGCTCGGCCAGCCGTGCGCCGCCTGCCAGATCACGTCGGGCGCGGCCAGGGCCGCGGCGATCAGGCACCCGGCCAGCAGGTACCGGCTGCGCAGCAGGCGCCGGGCGTCGGTGGCGAGGAACCCGGCCGCGAGCGCCGCGAGCAGGAAGGCGATGTTCCACTTGGCCTCGCTGGCGATTCCCGCGCACGCGCCGACCGCCAGCCACCACCGCGGGTCCTGGCTGGCGAGCAGCTTCGTCACCAGCAGCAGGGTGGCCGTCCAGAACACGAAGTCGGGCGGGGTGGTGGTCAGCTCGTGCATCGCGCCGAGGTATTCCCCGCAGGTCGCCGCGGCGAGCGCGGCGAGCAGCTGCCCGGTCCGGCCCGCGCCGAGCATCCGGCTCATCGTGGCGGTCGCCACGACAAGCGCGGCGAGCGCGAGCGCCGGCAGCACCCGCAGCCCGGCCAGGGTGCCCTGCCCGACGATCTCGCCGAGGCGGGCCAGCAGCGGGGTCAGCGGCGGCTGGTCCACGAAGCCGAAGGCCAGGTGGTGCCCGGCGGAAAGGAAGTAGAGCTCGTCACGGACGTAGCCGTAGCGCGCGCTGACGGCCATCTCGACCGCGAACGCCGCCACCGCGATGATCGCGATCCCGCGCCACGGCATGCCGCCGGCGCGGGCCGCCGACGCGGGTGCCCGGTGCCCGGTCGCGGGCAGCTGGTGGGTTTCGCTCGGGGTGTCCATAGCAAAATCGTTGCGTTACGCGGCCGGCGGGCACATCGGGCGCCCGGGCGATTCTGTGGCTCCCCCGCAGGGCCCGCCGCCGGGCCGGCCGGGCCCGTCGTTCCCCCGTGCGGCGGAGCCAGCGGCTCATCCGCCCGGCGGAATCCGCCAACCTGACGGCCCGATCCCGCTGCTCGCGCCCTTTTCATATCCAAACGGGCCCGCAGCGCCCGGTTGCCAGGCCTGAGCGGCGTGCCAGACCAGCTTGTGCAGCGGCGCCGCGCTGCCCGCGGGGCGTTCTCGCACGGTCGGGACGTAGCTGTGGGCAAGCCAGTACACGACGAGCGTCGTGGCCATGGTCTCGGTCATGTCCCCGATCGGTCACGGGGTTAACCCTGGATGGCTGGCCAGGCGGCCTGGGTGAGGCGCTCGTACGCTTCGATGTAACGCTGGCGGGTGGCCTCGACGACGTCCGGCGGGATGGCCGGCCCGGGGGCGGTCCTGTCCCACTCGACGGTCCGGGACCAGTCGCGGACGATCTGCTTGTCGAAGGCGTGCTGCGGCCGCCCCGGCTGCCACGACTCGGCGGGCCAAAAGCGCGAGGAGTCCGACGTCAGCACCTCGTCGCCGAGCACGAGCGTCCCGTCCGGTGCCCAGCCGAACTCGACCTTGGTGTCGGCTATGACGATCCCCCGGGGCAGCGCGATGTCGTGACCCCGCTGGTACACCGCCAGGGTGAGCCGGCGCAGGTCCGCCGCCGCGTCCGCGCCGAGAGCGGCACTGACGCCGGCGAAGGTCATCGGCTCGTCGTGCTGCCCGGCCGGGGCCTTGGTGGTGGGGGTGAAGATGGGCTCGGGCAGGCGGGATCCGTCGGTCAGGCCGGCCGGCAGCGTGACCCCGGAGACGGACCCGCTGGCCCGGTAGGAGTCCAGGCCGCTCCCGGCCAGGTAGCCGCGGGCGATGCACTCGACCGGCACCATCGCCAGCCTGCGGCAGCGGATGGCCCGGCCGGCGAACTCGCGCGGCACGTCGGTGGCCGAGATGACGTGGTTCGGCACGATGTCGGCCAGCCGCTCGAACCACCACAGCGACAGGGCGGTGAGGATCCGCCCCTTGTCCGGGATGGGCGTGGGGAGGACCACGTCGTAGACCGACACCCGGTCGGAAGCGACCAGGATCAGGTCGTCCCCGTCGGCGTAAACGTCACGGACCTTGCCCAAGTGAACGAGTTGCACGATCAATCCCCATAGTCCGCACGGTTGCCATGACCTGGCCACGGCGTCGCCATCGCCGCCCACCACTATTCAGGATGCTTCGGTGGTGGTCTGCGATGGTAGGCGGGCTCAGCTGCCCCGGTGGGCACGCAGCAGTGTCTCGCAGGGGTCGCCTGGACGGCGGTCGCTCGGGTCGATGATCCCATCGGGCCGGTCGCTGGCCCAAGGGTCGGTATGGGCCCTCGGGTCGTAGCGGCACACGTTCCGGTTGGGCGCGCCATCCCAGAGCTTGCGGGAGGCGATCGGGTCAGCGACCGCTCCCCGGTCGACACCGAGGTGGTGGGCCCACAACTGCATCCGCAGCCGTCCGGCGACCGAAGCCTGGCCGGTCGCGTCCTGGAACGTGGCCACGACGAGTTCACTGTCGGTCTCCCAGCCACGGTTGTTGCAGTTGGCCGATCCGATCAGCATCAGCTCATCATCGATGACCGCCATCTTGGCGTGGACGTACAGGTGCGGGTAGCCCTTGCGGGCACAGGTACCGGCGGTGACCTTGGCCCGGGTGTAGACGTGCAGCTTTCCGCCGTGCGGGTTGCCGGTGACGATGCGGTCGATGAACGCCTTGCGGCGCCGCCATACCCCGGGCAGGTCGGTGATCTCCGAGGGCGGGATGACGATCGTCACGTGGTTGACGGTGCTCCGCGCCATCACCTCCCGGATTGCCCGGGCCGCGCAGTCGCTGATGAGGTACTGGTCCTCCAGGTAGATGAACCGCTTCGCGCCGAGGATCGAGCGCAGCCAGATGTCTTGCACGGTCACCATGCGCGAGGAGACCGTGCGCCCGTCGGGGCTCGTGAGCACCCCGTGGAAGGTCTCGCCCACCCGCACATAGTCGTGCCCGGTCACCGGCGGCGTGGGCTGGTCGAACCTGCCTCGCAACGGGTCGCGGCGATCGATGTCGCGGCTGCCGGAGCGCGCCCACCACCGGCGCAGGAAAACCCGCAGCAGCGGCACCGCGGTTGGCCCGCTGAGCCGGGCATGCACGTCGTGGAAGGGGATTCCCTCTTCGCCCTTGGGCCCGGAACCGGAGGCGCTGGCGCCGTTCCAGCCGGCGTTCGGCCGGTCGGGCCGGTAGGCCGTGGCCGGCGGTGGCAGCCGGTCCCACAGCCGGTCGGCGTTGACGTCGACGCCGCCGGCGAGCGCGATGAGGCCCTGCGCGCCCTGGACCACGACGAGCTTCTGATGGTGGGCCTTGGTCGAGGTGAGCCCACCGCCGGCGTCCTGCTGGGCGTGGCAGTTGGGGATCTTGTTGAGGGCGGTGACGCCGGCGTCGTGCAGCTTCGAGTGCCCGGGGTATATCAGGCTCGGCGCGTCCCACATGAGCACCCGGATCTGGACCCCCCGCCGACCGGCCTTGGCGAACAGGTCCAGCAGGCAGGTGCCGGGCCCGGCCAGGTGCACCCACGGGTCGACCCACCAGCCGAGCAGGTAGACGAAGTGCGTGGGGCCGGTGGCGGTCTCGATCGCCTCCTTGATGGCCCTCAGTGCCGCCTTGCCGTCGACGAGCGGCCGGACGCTGTTGCCGGCCAGGCCGAATCGCAGCTGCGAGCGCCAGTAGGCGGCCGGCCGGATTGCCGTCCCCGCGGGTGCGGCGGCGGGGCTCGCGGCCACCTCGTGGGTCAGCACGCCTACGCTGGCCGGGCGGTACTCCCAGTGCCACGGCTCGGGCAGGTAGGGGACGAAGCCGTAGGCGGCGGCGTGCTCGGTGAGCCAGCGGTGTAGCCACGTGGACCGCCAAGCCGGTATGTCCGACCGGTTGGCGGCCAGGCGCCGTCCCGAGGTGAGCCGGCACATGAGGTCGACGGCGCGCCCGTCGTTGTGGTTGGAGAACCCAGGCGCGCCCAGCCACCTGCCGATCCAGTGGGCCAGCCAGCGGGCTGCCGCCTCCCCGGTGGCGCCGCCGGGCTGGCTGGCGCGCTCGCGAGCGGTCTGCGCGAAGTAGCGCGGAAAGCGCCCGTTCCACAGGCGGTACTGCTGCAGGGCCGAGCGGTAAGCGCTGGTTACCCCGAAGTCGACGGTGGCCTGGGCCGCCGGGTCTCCGGCTGCCCGGGCGGCGGCGAGTGCGGAGCGGGCGTCGTCGAGCATCCGGCGCAGGGCCGGGACGGCCTCGCGCCGCAACTGCCCGCCGTGGGGGAGGTCGGCGAGCGCGTCGCCGGGCAGGACCTCGACGAAGGCCCGGCGCCGGCCGGACGCGGCCACGTGGGCCTGGTAGGTGGCCCGCATGAATGGCTCGAGTTCGGGGTGGTCCCGCCAGCGCAGCGACGCCGCGGAATAGTGCCGCCACGGGGTCTGGACCACCTCGGGCGCCAAGACGGCGGGCGGCGGGGTGGCGGCCGGGGCCTCGGGTTCGACGAACAGGTCGGTCATGACACCCCCTCCGTCTCCCAGCCCGACGTCCGGCCGCCGTAGATGGCCAGCGAGTTCTCGTCCTCGCCGTCGGCTCCGTCGAAGCGCTCGGCCCCGTCGAAGCGCTCGGCCCCGTCGAAGCGCTCGGCCCCGTCGAAGAACTCGGCCCCGTCGAAGAACTCGGCCCCCTCGGGGACCTCGGCCTCGCCGAGGTTCCACGCTTCGCAGGTGCGGCCCTCCTCATGGGAGCCCGGGCCGGCAGGCGTGCTGACCGGGGCGATCCCGCGGCGCAACTGGGCCGGGGTCACCCGGATCTCGAAGTGCATCGCGTCGTGCGAGGAGCGCCAGCGCCCGCCCCAGCCGAAGACCGGCCGGCCGTCCACGGTGCGGATCGCCTCCACGGCCGCCACCTGCTCTGGGGTGAAACAGGTGCCGGCCAGGCCGGCCTTGACGTCGTCCATCCGCCCCTGCTGGGTGGCGGCGGAGGAGAACCGGATGGGGCCGCGGACGTTCCGGCGGTGCGGGTTGACTGGCGGGTCGATGTCGACCGCCAGCCCATAGGCATGCAGCGAGGCGCGGGTATGCTGCCCGGGCCGGGCGGCCCGGATCGCACGGCAGCAGTAGACCCAGGTCCTCTTGGCCTGGTAACCGGTGGCCGCCAACGCCCGGGCAAGCGCCCGGAAGGCGTCGACCGCCAGCGGGTTAACCGGCGTCGTGTGCGACAGCAGCCGGACCGGGACCATCTGCGGCTTTGCGCAGTGGTAGGCGGCCCACGCCCGGCGCAACTGCTCGGTCGTCAGCGGGGGCGACGCTGCCGCGACCGCGCCCCAGAACGCCTCGGCCTCGTGCGGCGCCGGGGCGGGAGCGGACCGCGCCGGGCCGGGAACAGCCCGCGCCGGGCCGGGAGCCGGCGGCGCCGGGCGCACGCTGGGAACGTCGGCGCCGGCGTCGGCGAGCAGCCGCCACCCGAAGCGCGGCGGGATCTGCATATGATCGACCGGTGTCGCCTCCACCCGGAAGCGAGCCGGGGCCGTGGCCGGGTGCGCGGCCAGGGCGCTCCGGACGGCGCTCCGCACGGCCCTGCTGTGGGCCGCAGTCCCCTCGTGATCGCGGAACAGGACGCGCAGGGCCCCGCCGTCGTTGCGCGCGATCCGCGCGCGGGCCCAGGTGATGAGCGGCGAGGGATCCGGGTAAAGGGCATCGAAGGTGTGGACCTCGTCAGGGTCGGCGTACGCCAGCATCCGCATCAGCGAGGCGCCGCCGCCGGAGTGGGCGGTGAGGATCAGCCGACCGCGGACAGCCTGGATCCCGGTGTGCGCACCAAAGCGCGCCAGGGCCTCGTCGACCAGCCTGCCCAGCGCACCCGGGGTGTGCAGCGCGGGATGGTTGTAGCCGCGGCCGGTTCGGCCGCCGAAGAAGTTCCCGCGCGGCAGCACCGTCAGGGTCGGGACGCGGCGGCCCGGCCTCGCCGGGTGGCGGGGATCGGCGAAGTCGAGCCCGCTGACCGGCACCATGTCGCGGGGCAGCTGCATCGCCCGCCCGCGCGGCGAGAAACCGTGCAGGTGGACGACGACGTCGACCCGCCCGGGGTTGCTCATCGCGTTCCAGCCGAGAACCAGGTCGGGTGCGGTGCCAGCGTGCTGCCTCAGCAGCGGCAGGTGCTGGACGACGAGCCTGCCGCCGCCGGTCGGCGCCGGCACGGTCGGCGGGCCTTCGAGCTCGCCTTCGTAACCCGTTTCGTAGCCGGCCAGGCCGAGGCCGGGTTCGTAGTCTTCGTCCTCGTCCTCCCCGTACCGTTCCGCCTCGGCGGGCGCGCCCTCGGCGGCCGCGTACTCCTGCTCGTCCTCGGACTCGAACTCCTCACGCTGCCCCGGCTCGTCCTCCTGCTCCCACTCGGACTCGTACTCGTATTCCCGCTCCCACTCGGACTCGTACTCGTACTCCTGCTCGGACTCAGACTCGTACTCGTACTCGTACTCGTACTCCTGCAGCTGGAACTCTCCCTCGCCCTCGAACTCCTCCCCCAACTCGGCGCCTACCTCGTGACCGGCCGGCCCGTTCTCCCCGGCTGGCCACGCACCGGTCTCGGCCTCACCTTGCAGGGCTCGGGTGTCAAGGATGTCCATGGCTCCCCCTCACGGGCGCGGCACGGCGGCCTGACCGTTGTGCGCGGCCAGGGCGCCCGCCGGCCGGGGCGGCACCGTCCCGGCGGGCAACCGGGTGGGCTGGGGCGTGACGGGCAGGCTCCGCCCGATCGTTGTGCCGGCGACGGCGACCGAGGTGTCCTTCAGGCGCTCGCCGGTCGCGGACTGCCAGAGGTCGATGATCCGGATCATGTTGTCCGCGATCGGGTTCCCGCCGACCGGCTGGGCGAAGAGCATCTGGGCGTTGGCCTGGTCGGTGAAGACGTCGAGTTCCAGTGCCCAGAGGAACACCGACATGCGGTCGGCCAGCTCAAATAGCTCGCGCGACTGCGGCGCCGCCCGCATGCCCACCCGGGCGGCGATCGCCGCGAGGCGGTCGGCCGGGTTGCCCAGCGCATTGGCCGTGGCCCGCAGGTCGGCGACGACCGAGGTGTCGCTCTCGAGCGTGAGGTGGAACCAGCTGAGCATGCAGACGTAGGCGAACTCCTCGCGGGCGAGCATGCCGCCGCGGCGGCGCAGCCGCAGGAGCTCACCGATCGTCTGGCACAGGTAGGCCAGGTAGCTCGGATCGGTGGGATTGGCGCCGACGGCGTTGCGGGCGTTCTGCACGCCCATCCAGACCTGGCGCAGCAGTTCGTGCCACAGCTCGATGAAGCGCAGGTTGGCGCCGGCGCCGACATCCCGCTTCCAGGCAGCGACGTCGTCCGGGCGGGTCTGTGGCGGGGTGCAGCCGAACATCCGGTAGTACGCGTTCCAGCGGTTGTCCCTGGCGCGCGGGCGCAGCATGCTCGTCGCGCCGAGAATGTGGAACAGCGGCGGGTCCCTGAAGAAAAGCTCCTCGGTCGCCCTGGCCCATTCCAGGGTCTGCACGCTCGGCGCCTCCAGCGTCTCGCCGACCATGAAGCGGCGGACGACCTCGCCGAGAACATCGACCGCGCCGGTGCTCTCGACGAGATAGGCGTAGATCAGGTGGTCCCACGGCAGCGCCCCGGCCGTGCCGAGCGCGCCTGTCCCGGGTGTGTAGTCCGGGATGACGCCGGGCGGCGTCGGCCGGAGGCCGGAAGTGAGGTCGGTCAGTAGGTTTGCCGGTGGGCTTAGCCTGCGGACGACGTCCGCGGCGCCCAGGGGCACGGCCGTGGCGCCGAGCAGCGGCACGGTGGATATGCCGCCCTCGGCGAAGACCTGCTCAAGCCAGCGGCTCAGCTGCACGGGATGGGTGGCGAAGACGGTCTCCGGCTGGGCCGGTCGGGTCATCAGGGGGTCGGCGTACAGCAGCGCCAGGGTCCGGAACATGCCTCACTCCTTCGGTGTCTCGGCGCCAGATTCCTCGCTGGCCCCGGCCCGGGCCTGCTCGTAGGCCCCCGCAGGGACCGCCTCGTAGACCTCCTGGTAGGGCTCGGCGCCAGCCTTGACGTCGAAGGTCCGCACCGGGACGCCGACCTTGAACGTGACGCGGTGTCCGTTCCGCACCTCGACGGACCCGCCTTCGCCCGGGTCGTCAACGCGAATCGGCCTGTTGGCGAAGAACTGATGGGCGTCTCCGACGCGGTGCCTCTGGGCGTCCCACAGGGTTACCGTGTGGGCTCCCTTGATGTCGTAGGCGAACACCAGCCACGCCCGCCTGGACCGGCAATCGCCGGGGTACGGCTCCCACATCTCGTGTGGATCGAGGTGCAGCACCGGCGCCGGCAGGATCAGCGCGCTCTCGCTGCTGAAGGGTCTGCCGAGCTTGCCGAGCGCGCCGCGCAGGGCATCGAATCGGACGCCCAGCCGGTGCTGATCGGCGCTGACCCGGGGCTGGAAGATGTTGACCTGCAGATGGTCGTCGTCCGGCATATCGATTCTCCTTGCCGTCGTGGCGTGCTCGCCCGGGGGGCCGGCGCTGGGTGCCGGGGCCTGCCGCGGGCTGGGCCCCCCGGACTGCGATTTCTGGGTCATGCCGCCTCCTTGCTGCCGCCGAGGGCGCGCAGCCAGGACTCGACCCGTGCGCGGCCGGCTCCGCTGCCGGTGACCTGCTCTTGCAGGACGGTCCAGGCGAGGATCCGCAGCGACTCCAGCCGTTGCAAGTACGAGGACGTGTACAGCGCCGGGCCGGCCCGCTCGGCCAGGTGTGCCAGCGCCGCCGGGGAGACCCGGCCCGGATCTGCCAGGGCCGACAGCGGCTGGCCGTGGAATGCGGCCATCGGCCGGCGGGTGCACACCTCGACGATGCGCGGCAGCAGCGGCATGCTCGCCGCCACCAGTTCGCGCGCCAGCGGCCCGGCCGCCTCAAGCGGGTGGCGGCCGGCCCAGGTCTCGGCCAGCTCGTCCCACGGTCCCGCGCCGTACCACTCCCGGCACAGGGCGACGTTGAACTGCACCCGCAGCCAGCCGAACGGGTGCGGGTCACCCAGGGGCATCCGGAACACGGCCAGCGACGGACCGTCGACCACGGTCGCTAGCGCTGGCACCGGGGCGTAGCCGAGCAGCGAGAATGCATACACGTCGCCAGCGACCTCAGCCGCCCAGCTGCGCCACATCCGCCCCGCCAGCGCGGAGTGCGGAGCTACCACGCTCTCCAACGCCGCCGCGAGCTCGCCGTTCCAGCGGGTCAGGTGGGCCACCTGGTGACCGGTCTCGTGCACCAGCGACGTGGGCTGCCAGAGGTTGTGATGGGTGATCTTGATGGCGGCAACCGGGGAGAGCGAAGCGTCCCAGAGCCGGACCTGGACCCGCAGGATCGAGGCGCCGAGCCCCTTGTCGAGGTAGGTAAGTACCGGCGGGACGTCGATCCCGAGCGGTCCGAGCACCTTCTCCATGCTGACCACGGCAAGCGCGTCGAGGCCGCGCAGCGCGGCCGCCAGGCGTGGGTTGGAGCGGGCCCCTATGGCTTCGCCGAAGAATCCGACAACGGTCTCGACCTGCAGGTATCGGCGGCGCAGCCGCAGCAACGCGGCCCGCACGGCGCGCAGCTCACCGCCGGTCGCGGCGGCCGCCAGGGTGGCCGCCACCTGCTCGGCCTGGCGGCCCAGCCGCTGGGTGGTCACGGTCAGGCTCGCGCGCACGCTCTTGCCCAGATAGCTCTCCAGCCCGGCCCACGCGGCCGGAGAGGCCACAGCATCCAGGTCACCCAGGGCGATGACCGCCTGCCGCCAGTGCCGCAGCTCGCCGGCCAGCGTGTCGCGGTCGGCCTTGCCGGGGAACGGCGCAGTAGGACGGTCGAGGAGGACGGTCATCACAGGCCCCAGCCGGGAGCGACCTCGACGGTGCCGGCCGGCAACGGGTTGCCCAGGGACTCCCTCGTAACCCCGCGGAACGTGATCGTAACCGTGATGCCGTCAGCCGGATCCTGTACCGCGCTCGCGATGAGGTGCGGACGTTCCTGCAGCGCGGTGGACAGCGCCGAGGTGACCCCGGCGACCACCTTGTCGGCGAACGCCGCGCCCCTGGTGGCGTCCAGCTCAAGGCCCCGCTGGGTGAGCCGGCTGACGATCCGCCCGGGCAGCGTGGCGGCGTAGATCTCCTTGACCATCGCCAGTGCACCGGCGAGGTCGGGCTTGCCCGGCGCTACTGGGGTGAGCTTGGCGGCCAGCTCCTGGCCCTGCCTCTCGCTGAGCCGCAGCCGGACCCGGAGCTGTGGGCTGCTGCCGGTGAGGATCAAGGCGAAGCCGACCCGGCGTCGCGGCCGGCGCACCCGCGGGTGCAGCCCGGCGGGCCCGGCGACCGGGCGCACATGCACGTAGCGCCGCCCGGGAACCGGCCTGTGGTGGATCGCCGGGCCCATTGGGTGGCCGCCGCGGAATGCGGGCGGGCGAAATGCCGGGTGGTGGCCCGGCCACCGTGCGGCCGGGGACATCCGGCGTCCCAGTCCGGGCTCGCCGACGAGCAGCCCAGCGATCTCCGGTGTGAGCGGCTGGAATTCCTGCGCCTGCTCGCTCACCTGCCCGGACGGGGCTTCCCCCGCCTCTCCCTGCGCGAGGTGGCCCAGTTCGGCGCCGGGCAAAGTCTCGTAGACCCGGATCTCGGCCGGGGCCGGCCAGCTGCGCACGCCGCGGTCGAGCAGATAGGTCTCCAGGGTGCCGCCGTCGGTCCAGGGGACCGCGCGGGCGACCGGGCGGGTGACCGGGATGACGAAAACCCGGCTGTAGCGGCGGTAGCGGTAGTGCGGCCGAGCCGCCCGCGGCATGAGCACCCAGACCCCGCTGCCGCTCGCAGCGACCTCCCGCTCGGGCAGGTCCTCGCGCAGGAACCGGTCCGGGATCGCGGCGGCAGCGGCCTCGGCGAACGCGGACTGCACCGCCGATTCCAGCTGCAGCTCGTCGGCGAAGGCCTCGGCAGGCAGGTCCATGAGCCGCTCCATGGTGCCCTCAACGGTGGCGGCCAGAGCCTCGCCAGCCAGCATCGTCGGCGCGGGGGGCGTTTCGAAGCCGAGCGCCTTGAAGCCGAGGTCGACCAGGGGCCGGGCGAGCTGCCGCGCGGCGTCCTGGCCGACCAAGCCCTGGATCAGCAGGGCGATCTTGTCGGCGACGAAGTTGATGACGCGGTCGCGGCCTATGACCGTGACGGCCATCTTGATGAGCGGGCGGGCTGCGAGCAGCGCTGGCAGGAACTGCTGGACCGCGGGAGCCGCCGACTCCCCCGGGCCGAGGTCGGCGAGTTGCTCGGCGAGGCGGGCGCGCGAGTCGTCCAGCTCGCGCTGGGCGTCGGCGGAGCGGTCAGCCTCGGGTTCCGCCTCGGCCTCGTCCGCCTCAGCCTTAGGAGAGTCGCTGGACAGCAGGCCGACGAGCTGGGTGTCGAAGGCCTCACCGAGTATCGCCGGGCTACTGGTCCCCTGGCCGTCGGCCGGCGCGGTGGTCTCGGCCTCAGCTATGCCGAGCTTGGCCGCGACGGTGCGGGCGATCGGCTGCACCCCGCTGGGCAGCCGGCTGATCGCCGTCTGCAGGACCCCGCGCAGCAGGCTGCGGACAAGCCCCTTGAGCCGGTCGAGCAGGACGCCGATCGGCAGGATGTTGCCGACGGCCGCGATGCCCTTCTTGACGACGTTGACCGCGCCCTTGGCGAAGCTCTTCACCTTGCGGACCAGGCCACCGAGGAACTGCTCAAAGACCTCGTTACCCATGGCCGGTACCTCGCCGACGCCGTCAAGCATGGCCTCCAGCTCGGCCTCGGAGACGGTGGCGGGATCGAGGCTTGCCAGTTGCTCGGACAGCGCGTCGAGGGAGCGTTCGGCCTCACTGGCCAGCGGCTCGAGCCAGGCCTCCAGCATCGCCCGGGCCTCGGCCGGGGCGGGCGCGGTCGACCATGACGT
>Ga0126380_10000359_pt1 | contig 14664 bp, 11 predicted proteins | sample PanSoiMetPlot_26_FD_92544 | JGI IMG/M metagenome (GOLD analysis project Ga0126380, IMG submission 92544) | Tropical forest soil microbial communities from Panama - MetaG Plot_26 | ecosystem: Environmental > Terrestrial > Soil > Tropical forest > Bulk soil | place: Panama | collected 2016-02-17
CTGGCCGACGAAGAAGATGCCGGCCACCACCAGGATCGGCGTCCACGCCGGCCAGAACTGGGCGATCGCCACCCCCACCGCCAGCACCAGGCCGGTCATCGAGCCGACATAGGGGATGAAGGTAATGAGGCCGGACACGAGCCCGATGAGCAGGCCGAAGTTCAAGCCGGCGAGCGACAGGCCGACCGCGTAGTACGAGCCGAGGATGAGGCACACCGCCGTCTGCCCGCGTACGAAGCCGGCGATGGCGAGGTCGATCTCGTGCGCCAGCTCGTGCACGGTGGCGCGGTACGGGCGCGGCACCCAGCTGTCCACCGTCTCGACCAGGCGGTCCCAGTCGTAGAGCAGGTAGAACGCCACCACCGGCGTGACGATGAGCAGCGAGAAGATCGAGATCAGCGCCTGGCCGCCCGACCACAGCGAGCGCATGAAGGTGGTGAGCCAGCCGGCGCCCTGCTTGACCAGGTCGCCGATGTCGGCATCGCGAAAAGTGTCGCCCAGCGCCTGGCGCAGCCACGGCCGGCTCGGGTCGGCCACCAGCGCCTGCAACTTGCTGATATAGCCGGGCAGATTCTCGATGAAGGCGGCGAGCTGGCCGGCAACGAGCGGGATGAACAGGATGATGAGCAGCACGAAGGTGACGACGAACAGGCCGACGATGATGAGCGCAGCGAGCAGGCGGCTGAGGCCGAAGCGCTGCAGCCGCGTCGCCACCGGGTCGAGCAGATAGGCGACCGCCATGCCGGCGACGAAGGGCAGCAATATCTCGTGCAGCAGCCACAGGACGAGCAGGAAGGCCGCCAGCATGGCCGCCCAGAACGCCACCTGCCCGCGCAAGCTCACCTTGCTTCTCCGCCTTCGAACGTGGCCCCGCGCGCGCCGCTTGCTCCACCTCTCCCCGCGTGCGGCAGGGCAATCGCATTTGCCGGCGCTTCGTTGAGGATGCGGCAATGCCACTTGTGCCACCTCTCCCCGCGTGCAGGGAGAGGTCGGATTCCGGGCGAAGCGAAGGAATCCGGGTGAGGGGGCGTCTCCGCGAGTCTGAGCCGGTGGACAAGCCCCCTCACCCGATTTGCTTCGCTTCGCAAGGGCTCCGCTTGCAAATCGACCTCTCCCCGCACGCGGGGAGAGGTGGAGCAAGCGGCGCGCGCATTGCTACCTCCAAAGCAGCGGGCAATATGCAATAGCCCTACCGCATGCGGGGAGAGGTGGCGCAAGTGGCTTTGCCGCAGCCTCATCCCCCTACTCCGCTCCGGCCCAGCCGATATGGCGGACCCACTCGCGCACATAGGCCGCGATCGACAGCAGCGTCAGCACGGCGACCGCGGCAATGCCGGCAGCGATGAGCCAGCCGAAATCGAGTCGCAAGCCGAGCGACGCCAGCACCAGCGTCGCGAGAATGATCTGCGCCGCCGTGTTGGCCTTGGACACCGCCAGCGGCTTCACGGTCACCGGCTTGTCGACCAGCCAGCTAAGTATGACGGCGGCGACGATCATGATGTCGCGCGACACGACGAGAATCACCAGCCAGCGCGGCAGCGCCTCGACGACGCCGAGCGCCAGGTAGATCGAGACGATGAGCGCCTTGTCGGCGAGCGGATCGAGATAGGAGCCGAACTCGGTGGTCATGCCGAGCCGCTTGGCGAGGAAGCCGTCGATCGCGTCGCTCAGGCCCGCTACCAGGAACAGGATGAAGGCGAACAGCATTTCGCCCGACCCGATCGCCCACACGATGACCGGCACCAGCAGGATGCGCGCGATCGTAATGAGGTTGGGTAGATTCAAAGCATCTGGCCCCCGACTCTGGCGCCCTGACATAGCCACGCTTCACCGGCTTGCCAAGCTTCGGCGCCGAAGCCATTGCGCAGCTTGCGATTCCGCCGTACAGGCGGGGCATGCGGGACAGGCACGGATGGACGGTGCTTTTTTGAGCGCAAGGCCACGCCACTTGCTCCACCTCTCCCCGCGTGCGGGGAGAGGTCGGATTCCGAGCGAAGCGAAGCGGAGCGACGGAATCCGGGTGAGGGGGCGCCTCGGCAGGCCTGAGCCTGTGGACAAGCCCCCTCACCCGATTTGCTTCGCTTCGCAAAGGCTCCGCTCGCAAATCGACCTCTCCCCGCACTCGGGGAGAGGTGGAGCAAGCGGCGCACACGTTGCCATGCAGGACGGTGCATGAACGACACCAAGCGCCAGGGCGGCGAGCGCCAAGGCCTCACCTACGCCGAGGCCGGCGTCGACATCGACGCCGGTAACCGGCTGGTGGAGCTGATCAAGCCGCTGGTGCGCGCCACCAAGCGCGCCGGCGCCGACGCCGAGATCGGCGGGTTCGGCGGTGTGTTCGACCTCAAGCGCGCCGGCTATGCCGATCCGCTGCTGGTCGCGGCCACCGACGGCGTCGGCACCAAGGTCAAGATCGCCATCGAGACCGGCCGCCACGACACGATCGGCATCGACCTCGTCGCCATGTCGGTGAACGACCTCGTCGTGCAGGGCGCCGAGCCGCTGTTCTTTCTCGACTACTTTGCCTGCGGCCGGCTCGAGCCGGAGCAGGCGGCAAGAATCGTCGCCGGCATCGCGGCCGGCTGCCGGGAGGCGCGCTGCGCCCTGATCGGCGGCGAGACGGCGGAAATGCCCGGCCTCTACGCGCCCGGCGACTACGACCTCGCCGGCTTCGCGGTGGGCGCGGTGGAGCGCGACCAATTGCTGCCGCGCGCCGACATCGCCGCCGGCGACGCCGTCCTCGGCCTCGCCGCCTCGGGCGTGCACTCCAACGGCTTCTCGCTCGTGCGCCGCACGGTCGAGCACGCCCGGCTCAAGTGGGACGCGCCGGCGCCGTTCGCGAAGAACCGCACGCTGGGCGAGGTCGTGCTGGAGCCGACGCGCATCTATGTGGCGTCGTGCCTGGCCGCGATCAAAGACACCGGCGGCGTGAAGGCGCTCGCACACATCACCGGCGGCGGCTTTCCCGACAACATTCCGCGCGCGCTGCCGCCGGGGCTCGGCGTGCGGCTCGATCTCGCCACCGTGCCGGTGCTGCCGGTGTTCCGCTGGCTGGCAGCGGCGGGCAACATCGCCGAGCCCGAAATGCTGCGCACGTTCAACTGCGGCATCGGCATGGTCGCCATCGTGGCGCCGGACAAGGCCGACGCCGTCGCCGACACTTTTGCGCGCTGCGGCGAGACGGTGGTGCGGCTCGGCGAAGTGGTTTCGGGGCGCGACGCCGAGCGCGTGCGCTACGACGGCAGCCTGGATCTGGCATGACGCGGGCGCGCGTTGCGGTACTGATTTCCGGCCGCGGCTCCAACATGGCGGCGCTGATCGAGGCGGCGCGCGCGGACAAGAAATTTCCCGCCGAGATCGCGCTGGTCGTGTCCAACCGCACCGACGCGGCGGGACTTGCGACCGCCCGGGCGGCCGGCATCGCCACCGCCGTCATCGACCACGAAAAATTCCCCGGCCGCGAGGCGTTCGAGCAGGCGGTGCACGCCCGCCTCGAGGCCGAGCGCATCGCGCTCGTCTGTCTCGCCGGCTTCATGCGCAAGCTGACGCCATGGCTGGTGCAGCGCTGGGACGGCCGCATGATCAACATTCACCCGTCGCTGCTGCCCGCCTTCAAGGGCCTCGACACGCATGCCCGGGCGCTCCAGGCGGGCGTAAGGATCCATGGCGCCAGCGTGCACTTCGTCACGGCGGACCTCGATGCCGGCCCGATCATCGCCCAGGCCGCCGTGCCGGTGCTCGACCGCGACACGGAGGACACGCTGGCTGCGCGTGTGCTGGCAGCCGAGCACGAGATCTATCCGCTGGCGCTGAAACTGCTGGCGGAAGGACGCGTGCGCCTGGTCGACGGCCGCTGCGTGGTGGACGGCGCCATCGCCGCCGACGGCCTGCTCATCGCGCCGCAGGCCGGGTAGCTGCTGCCGCCGGCAATCTTATTGTGGCCAAGCAGGAGCTGCACGGCGCACCGGTTGCCAGTGCGCCGGTCGCCCAGCTACCAGGCGATAACGTAGCTAGGCCCCCAACAGCGCGGGCTAGAACATGATCCCGAAAAGTGGGTACCGGTTTTCGGAAAAGATCATGCTCCAAGCATAACTTAGAGCGAGATGGCGATTCGAAGAAAAGTCATCTCGCTCTAGAACATGCATCGTGTCTTGACGAGAAGCGAAAAGCCATCGAGTTCGAAGTCTTGTTCCAGACTGCGCCCGAACAGAGCAAGCCATCGATCTTGCGCCATGTAGGCGAGCTGCTCGCGCGCTTGCGGACATTCGTATTTGAGGCCGCCTACGTTCTGCAGGTGATGAACCATTTCATGCACAAGAACAGAAAGCTCCGCCGCCGTACCGCCCGTCCATTCTTCCGGCAGATAAATCGTGCGGGTGGAGTCGGAGTAGACCGCGACGACGTTCGGCTTGGACCCATGGACATCGGCGCCAAGCCCAGTGTGGGTCGCGCCATCGGCGTTCAAGCCGCCGTAACGCATGGCCGCAATCCTGGCCGCCGGTACCAGCTCGATGCGCGGATGACTTTGTACCACGGGAAGATCGAACTGCGTGGAGAGCCAAATCTCGATGGTCGTGAGGAGTGCTTGGCCCAACTGAGGCTGCGCTTGCAGCTGCCGGCTCGGCGGCTGGCTGCCTGTTCTGTCGGTCGCGATCGGCTCGGCCCACGCGGTGCCCAGAGCCGGCGCTTTGGCGCCGGCCATCGCGATCGACACGGCGATCAATACGCCTCGCCAAAGTCTCGCCCGTGCGCACATACGCGAAGTCCCCGCGTGTTCGATCGTCGGACCGAACAGCCCCGACCCTTGAAATCATACTGATGGCTGGCCCGCGCATTGGTGACGCGCCTCACACCCGCGACTGAATTCCGAGGAAATATTTTAGACAAGCCACCAGTCCCGCGTGTGGGCTGCACTGTCTTCGCCAGGTCCGCCCCTGGCACTTCTGCGACAACACAAGCTGATCCGCCCATGTCGGCTTGGCAGGGCCAAAGCGGACATGCGGCGAAGATTGTCGGAGCACCGCGCAACGATCCGGCAATCTACGGTGGATTGGTGATCCTGGGCAATCAGGCCGGCAACAACGCATTTTGCAACGGCAGCCAATACGTGGGTCCATGTCCGCTTCAGGGTCAGGCGAACCGAGGAACAACTGGGACTTAAGCCGGGCCATCTCACCGCTGATACGGCCTATGGCACCGGTAAGCTCCTCGGTTGGCTGATGGCAAAGGGCATCACGCCGCACATCCCCGTCTGGGACATGAGTGGTCGCGAGGACGGCACCTTCTCACGCGCCGACTTCACGTTTGACAAGGAGCGCAACGTATACATCTGTCCCGAGGGCAAGCTCCTGACAAGCACTGGCCGGGTTCACGACGGCAGGACCATCCTCTACCGCGCGAGTACGCGCGACTGCGGTTCATGTCATCTTAAGCCCAAATGCACTCCGAATATGACCTTCCGAAAGATCCCGCGCGACGTGCATGAGGACGCACGCGATGCGGCGCGCGCATTGATGGGTACGCCCGAGTTCGACAAATCGCGCGACGAGCGCAAAAGAGTCGAGATGCGCTTTGCTCACCTAAAAACCCACCATCGCTTCGAGCGCATGCGGCTGCGTGGCCTCTCCGGTGCACGCGACGAGTTCCACCTGGCCGCGATCGTGCAAAACCTCAAGACACTTGCGAGCCATATCTGGCGACCACCGCCTGATAGGACGAACGCCTGTCCAGTATGAGCCCCAGCTGCAGTTGATGGAATAATGTCATCCCTCCCAGAGGGGCGGATGACCAAATGATGCGAAAACGGCCGCTAACGCCCCGAATAGAGGGCGCCACCCGTAAGCGCTGCCTTTTTCAACAGCATCGACCCGTTGCGGACCTCACGTGTGCAGCGCCCTTGGCCAACCTGTTTACAGCGGCCGGGCATGCCCGCTGACTGACAGCCGCGAAATCGGTATCCTCCGATCCTTCCCAGACTGGCGGGAACCGAATGCAGTCTGATCAGCCCATGCAGCAAGCGACTGTCCGCAAGTGTTACTTCGTTAGTGACCTCCACATGGGCGGTGACGGCCAGCTGCAGCATTGCGACTACATCGCCGAGTTCATTGCATTTCTGAAGACATTGGAAAACGAAGGCCCCGACACCGAATTGCTGATAGTCGGCGACACGTTCGGATTCTGGGAACTGACCCTCGTGCGGGGAGTCGAAAAGCTTGATCACATAATTGCGGCACACCGGGCCATTTTCGATCAACTCCGCGTCACTGGAGACCGCATCAAGGTCACCATGATGGTCGGCAATCACGATTACGATCTTGCTTGCAACTCCGAATTTGCCGCCAAACTACGACAATACAACATTTATCTCGACACCAATCTGGTCCTGATCCGCACGATAGGCGGCAAGAAGATCTGGATTGAGCATGGGCAGCAGCGTGACGAATTCAATGCGTTTCCGGACTACGGCAACCCCTATGCACTTCCGGTTGGGTACTTCATCACGCAAACTTTCGTGAGCGGGGCCAGCCGGCATTCCGACTTCGGGCGGGGAAATTGGCTCAAGGATATTCGCTCGGTCGGCACGATGCAGATACCCGATTGGGTCCTGTCGAACTACTTCTACCGGGAGATGAGCGCGCTGCTGCGCTGGGTGCTGCTGCCGTTTCTGCTTCTCGCCGGCGTGACCATGGTGGCGATTGCGGGCGAGCTGCTCCGGGTGCTGGGTATCTTTGATTACAATATTCTGTTTCACAATCCGCTCATGAGCAGGCTTGGCATCATCGACAATGTCCTTCAAGTGGTGATCGCGATCAATTCCATATTCCTGGTGCTGTTCGGCATCCCTGCAGCGGTGGTTCAGCGTGACCTCAAACGAACTCTCGTTCGATTTCGCCTGCTCACCGACCACCGAATAACCCCGAACCTCGATTCTGAAGAGTGTTATCTAAAGGCGGCGCAGCACGTTTTCCAAGAAAACGACAAGGTGGCGGTGTTCGTCTTCGGACACACCCATGCAGCGTTTCTGAAACGGCTGGGACCAGCCGGTCAGGTGGTCCTGAACACCGGAACCTGGCTGAAGCTCCTACATCGTGTTCCGGTCCGCTTTGGTTTGTTGCCGGCGGTCTACCATCCGTCGTTTCGTCTTGGCTATTTTTGTATGGAAAAGGAAAACAGCCATCTCGTGATCACCTATGTCGCTGTACCGAAAGTGGCCGAGCGCGAATTGACCTGGCTGCAGCGGATGATAACGTTCGGAAAGCGGTCTGCATCGCCGGAAGCCATACCGCCGAGAACGGTCGTTGATTTATGAATGCCTTGATCGCAACGGTCACTTGCGAGCTAGCGCGGATGGCGTGTCAATCGCGCTTCCTGGGGCGGAATATTCCAAGCAGGTTTCTCGGGCGATAATTTAACAGTCGTAGAGAATGTTATGCTGTGCCCTTGGAAGAGATTGGGGGAATGTGTAGCTAACCGAGTGAAGGTGCTTTTTGCTGCAGTGCATGAGTCCGGCTCTTGCAAAAGTCTGCGAGGAGCGGCTTACGCAGCCCTTGGGTCAAAACCGGCATTGCTCTCATCGAGCAGACGATGTCCGCTTAGCATCCGATGAGCGGGCCACATGTTCTCAGGTTGAGCCGTTCAGCCCATGACCCCACAGCGGACTTTGCGAGCTTTTGTGACCGTGGGAAACATCTCGGCGGGCGCGGCTCCGGCTAAAGCTCGGACTGGATGGCCTTGAGCAGCCGGAAGCGCATCGCGCTGTCGTTGCTCTTGAGCGCGATCACGAAGCGCACTCGCCCATGGCTGGAGGTGTCGGCATAGCCCGCCAGGGTGCGGACGCCCGAAAAGGTGCCCGTCTTGAAGAGGGCGCCGTCGCCGCCGCGCAGCAGGGTGGCATGGGGCTTGAAGAGGTACAGCACCTGAGCGAGGCCGCGGGCCGTGAAGCGATTGTCGCGGCTGATGCCCGAGCCTTCCACGAGATGGGTGGAATCGGCAAGGTCGTGCTTCGCGAGCATCTCGTTCGCGACCTGGAGCGACTTCTCGAGGCTGACCGGCCCGCCCAGGCGTTGCCCGCCGATCTCCAGGAAGACCTGGTTGGCGATGTAGTTGTTCGAGCCGAGGAGCAACTCTTTGAGGATCTGCGCCAGGCTGCGCGACTGGCGGTGAATGTAGACTGGCTCGAGGCCGCCGGGCACGGTTCCGGTCGAAATCTTGCCCTTGATGCTGCCGCCGGCCCGCTCGATGAATGCGGCGATCAGCTCGCCGGCATATTGCAGGCCCACCGCGGGTTCCTGGGTCAGGCTGATCCGGCCGCGGCCCTCTCGGCCCCGCGCCCGGAACTGGCTGATGGCCAGCGGCGTGATCGGGGTCTGCTCCTCGGCGGAGCGGACCGTCTTGCCCTTGCGCACCGCGGCGATGGTGTTGAAGTTCACGGCGAGCGCCGAGTTCAGCGCGTCGTAGGACCTGTCGCTGTCCTCGATGCCCGGGATACGGATGTCGGAAGGGTAGTAGCTCGCATCCAGCACGATCCCGGTGAGCGGCTCCTTGCCGATCGCAGCGACCAGCTGCGACGCGAGCTCCGCCAGCTCTTCGGAAATCAGGAAGGGATCGCCGCCCCCGCGCACGTAGAGCTTCCGCTTGTCGTCCAGGTAGAAGCGCGTCTGGAAGCGGTAGTCGCCGCCCAGGGTCTCCATCGCCAGCCAGGCAGTCACGATCTTGGCGACGGAGGCAGGGACGAAGGGCTGGTCAGCATTCCGGGCCACCAGCTCGTTGCCCTGTTCGTCCACCACGAACACCAGGCCGGATGGCGCGAGCGCCGCGACCTTCTCCTTGGCGCCGGCCAGGGCCTGCGCAGGCAGCAGGAGCAGGGCGCAGGCGAGAATGAGTAGGTGAGACCACATGGCGTCTCCAGCCTGTCTGATGATGCCCCCCAGATCGTCTTTGCCTTCATCTCCGTTGTCGGCTCAGCATAGCGCCATGGCCGTTTATGGCACATGCCGGAAGGGAAACCATCAGTGATAAATGGCAGCTGTCAGCAGAGAAGCAGACGAGCGTCCGGTGTGGTTCTTTCGTCCGGAAATGAGCCCACAGCCGACATGCCACCCCGGTCGAGTCTTTGACCCGGATCAAAGCGTGTCCTGCCCCTAAGGACAATATCGGCGAACCCAATTCTGCAGCACAAAGTGACCGCGGAGTCCAAAGGAGGGTCTCATGACAATGACCAGACGTGGCTTCATTGGTTTGCCTGCGCAATTGGCCTTGACGGGAACCGCCGCCGCGTTGCTTACGGCAGTCCCGGTTTCGGTCGACCTCGGCCGCTCAAACGCCGCCGATCCCGACGCAAACGGTATCGGTATAAAGATCGACACCGCTGAGGCAATCGTCGGCCGGCCAGCAACACCGCGCAGCGCGGCGGGCGTGGCGCGGCGGACGACGCGCCGAACAGTTCGGCGGCGGGTGTATTAGATCACGCCGAGGCGGCGCTTAAGGCGAGGCTGTAACCATAGCCGATTGGTGGCGCCAGCCGCGTGTCATAGGGGACGTGGAGACGCGTTGGGGGGAGGATTCGCCGCCACTGGCATGGCCAGCGGTCCGGCCCAGTGATTCACGGGGAAAGCACCGATGAGTAACCGCAACAGTCTCACCAGAGTGCTTTTGATATCGACCACCGTTTTCGGGGCCCTCGCTTGCGGGGCATCGGCTCAGCAGATTCACCAGCTAAGGCGTCTGTTTATCGCCTTGGCAATTTTGGTACGGCGCGGAAGCTGCTGAATAGTTCGGAGCTGAAAGGGTGAGGCCGGGACGCTGACGGCGCGAACACTGGTCTGATGTGCGCAATTGACCGATTTTGTTGCAAAAGGCGGTTTCTGCGAGCAGCTAGGCCGGCGTCGAAGCGAGGTCGTCGGCCCTTTTTCGAGATCGTGTCGCCGATGAAGTACGGTGATTGAGAAAATGAGAGGCCCGCAATGAACCGTTTTATGCGCTTTGCAGCACTTTCTTCCGTCCTGATCGCGGGAACCACGCACGCACAAACGACCGTGAAAATCGGGGTCCTCAGCGACATGTCAGGCCTCTACGCCGACATCACTGGCCAGGGCTCGACCGTCGCCGCCAGGCTCGCCATCGGCGATTTCATGGCGACCAATAAAGACGTGAAGGTCGAGCTTGTCACCGGCGATCATCAGAATAAACCCGACATCGGCTCGAACGTCGCCAACCAATGGTACGACACCGAGAAGGTAGACCTGATCGTGGATGTGCCAACGTCCTCGGTGGCCCTCGCCGTCAGTCAAATATCCGCCAACAAGAACAAGGTGTTTATCCCTTCGGGGGCAGCCACATCGGACCTGACCGGAACCAAGTGCAACGCGAATACCGTTCACTGGACTTACGACACGTGGATGCTCGCCAATGGCACCGGGAGAGCGCTGGTCAAGACCGGCGGAGACACTTGGTTCTTCCTTACCGCCGATTACGCCTTCGGCCATGCGCTCGAGCGCGATACCACCGCTGCGGTGGAGGCCAGTGGCGGCAAGGTCATCGGAAAGGTCCGGCATCCGCTCAACGCCAACGACTTTTCCTCGTTCCTTCTGCAGGCTCAGGCGTCGAAAGCCAAAGTCATCGGGCTGGCAAACGCTGGCGGCGATACCATCAACGCCATCAAGGCCGGCTCGGAGTTCGGACTTACCCGCGCTGGCCAGAAATTCGCTGGCCTCTTGGTCACGATCGGGGACGTGGGTGCCCTTGGCTTAGAAACCGTGCACGGGCTGACGCTGACCGAGAGTTGGTATTGGGACGCCAACGACACAGCGCGCGATTGGACCAAGCGCTGGCAGCAGGAGCGGCCCGGCAAGTTCCCGACGATGGGGCAGGCGGGCGTTTATTCTGGCGTACTTCACTACCTCAAGGCGGTGGCGGCGCTGAAGAGCAGTGCCGACGGCAAGGCGGTCGTGGCTAAGATGAAGGAGATGCCGACCGAAGACCCCATCTTCGGGAAGGGCACGATCCGTCTCGATGGCCGCAAGCTCCATGACGCCTATCTGTTCGAGGTGAAGAACCTGGCCGAGTCGAAATATCCGGGCGACTTCTACCACCTGCGCGCTACTATTCCGGCCGCCGAGGCATTCCGCCCGCTGAAGGATGGTGGGTGTCTGCTCGTCAGCCGCTGATCCCACAGCGGACATCGCGCCAGGGCGCAATCATCCCGGTGCAACAATTTTCCTGCTCGCGCCGGTTCCGACGATCGCTGGTCTCCGTCGGGCCATTCAGAGCTTCGACCGCAGCCGATCGGCAACGCGGCGGGCGATCTCTGCCGACGCCTCGTCGGGGATCGGGAACACCGAACTGGCGTTGATCTCGCCAAGCACGTAGCTGTCGGTCCCGTCGGCGCCGGGCGGGCCGAGCATGAAGTCCGCGTCCCAGATCATCGGCAGGTCGCGGCGCGGGATGCCCAGCAAGGAGATCAGCTGCGGCGTCCACTCGTCTTCCATCAACCGGCGCAGGCGCTGGAAGCGCGGGTCGGCATTGCAGGTGTAGAGCCGCGGTCCAGCCTCGGCACGCGCGGCCGGTGCGTCGACCAGGGCCTTGACCTTCTGGTGGCCGAAGCCGGCGCAGCGATCGCCTGCCATGTAGCAGCGCAGCACACCTTCGCTCAGACGCGCCTGGAACGGCTGATCTATCACGCAGCCCTCTTCGAAATACTCGACGCACCGCTCGAGAAACTCGTCCAGCGCGAGCTCCTCCGATGCGTCTTTGGTGGCATCCAGCACGCGTACCATCGGTCGGTTGCGTGGAGTAGCCAGCATCTCGACCTTCCAGACGCCCTGCCCGCCGTTGCCGCGGTTGCGCTTGATTACGCGCGGGCCAGCGGCGAGCCGCGCCGGCAATTCGGCGCGCATCGCCGCGGCCGTTCGGTAGAGAACCGTGTCGCAGCCCCAGCTCATCGTGCGGGTACGATGGAGCACCTCTTTGGTGCCCATCTTGAGTATCACATCGGGATGGGCGCTCACCCAGACGCCGCGCGCCGCGACCTCGCGCAGCAGCGCGTCGAGATTGGCTCGATTGCGCCCCTCGTGAATCGGGTTGACCCAGACGAGCACGCCATCGAGCGTGGCGAGCTGCGCGCGCACGGCGTCGAGGACATCGTCCTCGTAGACCACCGGTTCCGCATCGATACCGACATGGGCGAGCGCCGCGAACATGGCCTTGAACCGGCTGGTGTCCGGCGTGGCACTACGGCGCGCCGCTTCATCGCCCCGCCACAGGATGGCGATGCGGCCGAGGCGAGCTGTGGGCTTGGACATGGAAAACGGCTCCGCGTTCATGATCGTGCTCCTGTCCGCGCGAGCGCGCGGACCGCGAGCAGGACTTGGACGGGGAACCGTCTGTGAGACGCCGGGAGCCTGCGCTGCCCCGACGCTCGATACATAGACTCGACACGCTATGTGATCAAGGCTCCGCATCCGCTGAGCTGATCATCCGGCTGCGCAGCTACCCGCGCGGTTCGCGTTCGCCATCAACGTGAAGACGGCGCAGGCCCCCGGTGTTCCGTTCCGCCGACGCTACTCACCCGCGCCGACGAGGTGCTCGAAGGCCGGGCGATGCCGGCTCCTGGGCAAATCGGCGACATCATGACGTGATCCGGCCATGCCCGCTCAGGAGGGCCAAAGCGGTCAGGCGGCGGACATCGACGGAGGGTCGCGTCTGACCCGAAGCAGATATTGTCCGGCATCTGACCGCGCAAGCGCGTGTTGCGTTTCTCGACAATCATTGGCACTGTTCTTCGCGCCAGATGGAAACGTCTGATTTGCAATCGGCCTGCCTTGCCACAACGATTCGCGAGAACAGCTTCAGAACAGCGGCGTTCGTAACGCCCACGACCAAATCGCAGGTGGCAGCGGCAGGTTCGCCGACGGGTGGGGTGGCGTTGAATGCAGTTTATTTGTCAACGCAAGGAGGGAGAGAAATGGCTTCAATTCAAGGATTCCCGTTGTCACAAGGTGCACTTAAGCTCCGCGCGGCAACGCTCGCCATAGTCATGGCGGGAGCATCGACGTTGGCCTCAGCCGCCCCGCCCGACGCACCGGGCAATGCCTCTTTCCTTGCCCTCGGCGATAGCGTCCCCTTCGGATTCATAGCGGCCGATGGTTTCGCGTATGTCAACCCTGACAACTTCGTCGGTTATCCCAACTGCGTCGGCGGGGATTTGCGCTTTCACACCGCCAATGCCGCCTGCCCTGGGGAAACGAGCAGCAGCTTCATCTCGTCAACCGGCGCCGACAACGGATGCCGCAGCTTCCGGGCCAGCTTCCCGCTCCACGTCAGCTACGCCTCCACTCAGCTCGATTTTGCGACGAACTTCCTTGCGACCCATAAGCACACCCGGCTGGTAACCATCACGCTTGGGGCAAATGACGGGTTTCTGCTGCAGAGATCCTGCAACTTCGACCCTGCATGCATCCAGGCCGGGCTCCCGCAGGCTTTGGCCATCCTCACCTCGAACATGAACATCATCCTCGGCAGCCTTCGCGCGACCGGCTTCCGCGGTGTCCTCATGGTCGTCAACTACTACTCACTGGACTACACCGATCCCGTGCAAACAGGCTTGACCGTGCTGCTCAACCAGACCCTCGCCGCGGTCGCCACGGCGAACGGCGCGGTGGTCGCCGACGTCTTCACGGCATTCCGTGCAGCCGCGTCGACACCCTTCGCTGGCGGAAAGACCTGCAGGGCGGGGCTGCTCAATGTAAATCCCTCGGATGCGACGCAGCAGTCGTGCGATGACCATCCCACGCAGTCTGGTCACAAGCTTATCGCAGACACTGTTGAGGCGACGTTCCGGGCCACAAGTCCTGGGATGTGAGCGCCTCTGGACCATGATCCCGAAAAGTGGGCACCGGTTTTCGGAAAAGATCATGCTCCAACAATAGGCTAAAGCGAGATGACGATTCGAAGAAAAGTCATCTCGCTTTAGTGGGTCGTGAGGGCGGCGGTGGTGACCGTCGCCCCAATCCTGAGCAACGCGGTATTGCCCGGCTTCCCGTTCCGAAGTGCAACGGTCTACGCTTCAAAAATAGAAGTAGTTTTTGAGTTCACGCGGGAACCCGGCCGCGTCGGGCAGGTACCAGCTCAGTCTGGACCGACGCAGCATGTCGTGATGCGCTGTGCCCGCACCTGTCGGGCATCACATGGGCGCACGATATTGCCCCCGACCATGCCCGTGCCTCCAGTCACGAGAATCATGCCCCTCTTGTTGGCTGCGTGAAGCCGCAGGTCGACCATCAGTTGCAATACACCCGCTCATACAGATTCCGTAGGATGATGGCTGTCACGCCCCAGATTTTGCGATTGCCGAATTGCATGGCGTAGGAGTCGAGGGAGAAGCCGCTCCAATCGAGGGTCTCACGTTTGTGATTTTGCGGGGACATCAAGACAGCGAGCGGCACTTCGAAGGCGTCCTTGACCTCGTCGTGGTTCAGCCGAAGCGCAAAGCCCGGCAAGACGCGCGCCAGCACGGGCACAATCCGATGGCCGAACGGCGTTATGTGAATGTCGAGATAACCGATCGGCTCGACAAACTCCCGCGCAAGCCCGATTTCCTCCTCAGCCTCGCGCAGCGCGGCGGCCGCTGGGCTCGTGTCGCCGGCATCGATCTTGCCGCCGGGAAAC
>Ga0126380_10000360_pt1 | contig 14632 bp, 12 predicted proteins | sample PanSoiMetPlot_26_FD_92544 | JGI IMG/M metagenome (GOLD analysis project Ga0126380, IMG submission 92544) | Tropical forest soil microbial communities from Panama - MetaG Plot_26 | ecosystem: Environmental > Terrestrial > Soil > Tropical forest > Bulk soil | place: Panama | collected 2016-02-17
CGAGCTGGCCAAGCTGCGTGACGCCTACGAGCGCGCGGTGGCCGCGGCCGGCGCGCCGGCCCCCGCCGGCGACGCGGCCGCGGCGACGGCCCCGGACGCGGGGCCACGGGCGCAGCCGCCCGCCGCGGCGCCGGGGCCGGCGGGCCAGGATCTGGACCTCAGGGGCGCCAAGGCTGGCTGGGCCCGCCCGGCGGACCCGCCCGCCGCAGCCCAGCACCCCAGCCCGCCGCCGCGGTAACCGCGACGATGACGCCTGCGCCGAGAAACACCGGGCGGGGGTTGCCGCCGAGGGCGGCCGTCAGCGAGCCCGCGATGACCACGCCCACCGGGTCGGCGGTGAGGAACAGCAGCCGGACGGTGCTGGTCACCCGGCCGAGCAGGTGGCGCGGGACGATGAGCTGCCGGTAGGTGCGGTTGGCGAGGCTGGCCACGGTGATCGCCCACAGGTACCCCAGGTTTGCGGCACCGAGCGCGATCAGCGAGTTCGTCGTGGCTACCGACCCGATGGCCAGGCCGGAAGCGCCGACCGCCAGCACCACCAGACGCACCTGGCCAATCCGGGCCGCCAGCCAGCTGGCGCTGACCGCGCCGGCGATGCCCCCGGCACCACCCGCCGCGACCACCACGCCCACCCCGGCCGCGCCCAGCCCGAGGGTGACCTTGGCGTAGTAGAACATGAGCTTCTCCGTGGCCAGGCACAGGTTCACGATGACCTGCACCACGGTCATGATCACCAGCACCCGGACCGAGAGCAGGTAGCCGATGCCCGCGCGGAAGTCGGCGGCGAGCGACCGCAGGCCGGTGGGCCGGGCCGGGTGCGGAACGCGGCGCCGCACGGCGAGCAGCGAGGCCAGGGACACCGCGAACGTGAGCGCGTCGGCCAGGAGCGCCGCCCCGAGCGCCCCGGCCGCGGCGAGCACCCCCACGATCGCCGGGCCAGCCACGAGCCCCGCCTGGCTGGCAAGTTCCAGGGCGGAGTTGGCCCGGATCAACCCCGGCCCGGGGAACAGGTCCTTCACCACCACGACCAGGGCGGTCTCGAAGAACACCGAGGCCGCCCCCGCGGCCAGCGCGATCGTCATGGTCACCCAGAGCCGCGCGGCACCGGTCACCCAGAGCAGGTACAGGACCGCGAAGGCCGCCGCGCGGGCGGCGTCCATGGTGACCAGCACCCGCCAGGCGTCGAGCCGGTCCACCAGCACCCCGGCGGGCAGCCCGACGGCCAGGTAGCCCAGCGTCATCGACGCGGCGGACAGCCCCGAGATCAGCGGGCTGCGGGTCAGGTCGAGGACCAGCAGCGGAATCGCGAGGACGGCCAGGCCGTCACCGAGCAGCGATATCGCCTGCCCGGACAGGAACACCCGGGATGGCCAGCTCACCCCCCTCATGGTGGCGGAGGAGGCACAGCCGCGGGCGGTACTTAGCCGGCTCAGGCCCGCCTTAGGCCTGCTCACCAGCGGGAATCCTGCCTTAGGCATGCTCACAAGCGGGAATTAGGGCGTATGTCCGATGCCGGCGCAGCCGCCTTACGACGATCCTCAATGGTGCGGGACCGAAGCAGGCACCGAGGAGGATCAAATGTATTCCCACATCTCGCTGATCTTGGCCGAGGAGCGCGCCAAGGACATGCGGTGCGCTGCCACCCGGGCACGGCGCCGCAAGGAAGCCAGGCAGGCCCGGCGGGCCGCGCACAGCCCGCTGGGAGGGGCCACCGACATCAGTGATGCACACCAGGCGCCGGACTCCTACGAGGACTTCCTGTGCCAGACGGCCCAGTCGGCGATGCGCGAGCCGACGGCCGCCGGGCGCTCGCACGGACAGGCCGTGCGCTGACCAGCTAACCGCCCTGACAGGCGGCCGCCATGCCGGTGGCCGCCGGGACAGGCGGGCATCGGCGGCGGGCCGGCTGACCGCTCGCTGGTGGCCCGTCAATATTTGGGGTCGTCAGCGTGCGCGGCCGGCGGGCAGCTCGATGCCCTCGGCGTGGGCGATGGCCGCGGCCTCGGTGCGGCTGCCCGCGCCCAGCTTGGCGAGGATGTTCGACACGTGAACGCTGGCGGTCTTCGGGGCGATGAACAACTCGGTCGCGATCTCCCGGTTGGTGCGGCCGGCGGCGAGCAGGCGCAATACCTCCTGCTCCCGTGCGGTCAGGCCGCGCAGCGGGTTCACCTGGCCTCCCGGCCGGTCCTGGTCGCGGCTGAGCCGGCCCCTGCGGCCAAGATCGGCCAGCGCGGCGAGCAGCGAGCGGGCCCCGAGCCGTTCGGCCGTGTCGACGGCCAGCTGCCACTCGTGCTGGGCCTCGTCCCGCCGGCCGGCCTCGAGCAGCGCTGCGGCGAGCCGCCACCGCGACCGGGCCGTCTCGTAGACGAACGCCGGGCCGAACGTGGTCATCACCTCGGTCCAGGCCGCCGGGTCGTTGTCACCCTGGGCGCGGCGCCATTCCGCCTCGGCGCGGGCCAGCCAGGCCCGGCCGTCCACGCCGAGCACCGACTTCGGCCTGCGAGGCCACGCCGCCCCCTGGCGCGCCGCCTCGATCAGCACGCTGGCGCCCTCGATCGCCGCTGCCTCCGCTGCCTCGTCACCTGCGGCCCTGGCCTGGGCGGCCCGGTCGGCCTGGGCCGCCAGCCCCACCGCGGCCACCCGGATCAGCGGTGGGCCGTACCCGCCGAGGTAGTCGAGTTCTGACCGGATGCACTCCGTCACCTCGGCCAGCGCGGTGGCGGTGTCGCCGTGCCACAGCGCGTGCTCGGCGAGCAGCCCGCGGCCGATGTAGACGCTGAAGTTCTCCGTGGGCCAGAACGGCTCCAGCCAGGTGCGCCGGTCGGCCACGGTGGCATCATTGCCCCGGGCCACGTCGATGAACAGCGCCATCGCCGACAAGACGGCCTCGCGGTCGGTGGTGACCCGGACCGGGAACCCGTCCGCGAGCTGCTGCGCGTGGTCCCAGTCGCCGTCGTTGAAGTGCGCCAGGTAGTGCAGGTATTGCAGATCAAGCCCGTAGGGGGCGAGCAGCAGCCCGGCCTCTTCAGCACGGACCAGCCCCTCGTGCGCAGTGGCACTGGCCTGGTTCAGGTCTCCGCGCTCCAGGTTGATCCGGGCGAGCTGGAACGCCGCGCGCAGCCGGACGCCGAGGACGCCCGCCTCCTGGGCCTGGCGGTGTGCCTCTGTGAACAGCTCGATTGCCTCCGCGATGCGCCCTTCCCGCTCGGCGAGCTGGCCCAGCGTCACCAGCGCATCGGCCTCCGGCGACAGTGCCTTGGCGGCCCGGCCGGCGTCTCGCGCCGCCAGCGCCCAAGTATGGGCGGGCGACAGGTCGTCGGCGGTGAGCAGCGTCTGCGCGTAGGTGGCCAGGGCCCGGGCGCGCTCCCAGCGCGGAGGCTCTTCCGGCAGGGCGTCGATGGCCGCGCGGGCCGCGGCCACCGCCGCCGCGTGCGCATCGATTTCCAGCAGGTAGTAGGCGAGCCGCTCGTTCGCCCTGCTGATCAGCACCGGGTCGTCTTCCTGGGTGACATAGGTCAGCAGGCGGCGTAGCCGCTGCACCGCCCGGTGCAGGTCGCCGCTGGCCGCTGCGTTGATCGCGGACTCGAATCCCAGCCAGCCGCGCGGCATGCTGGCCAGCTTCTCCGGGTCGGTGACCCGTTCCCACAGGGAGAGGGCCTGATCGAAGTGCCGGTGTGCCTCCGCCGGCGCGGCGAGCCGCTCCGCCTCGTGGCCGGCCCGTACCGACGCCTTGAAAGCGCCGGGGATGTCGTGGCTGGCCAGGCTGTGATGGGCGAGCTCCGCCGCGGTCCCGGGCTCGGTGGACAGCCGGACCTCGTCGGAGAGCAGCTCGGCCATCCGCGCGTGCAGCCGGGTCCGCTCACCCGGCAGCAGGTCGGCGTAGGCGGCCTCGCGCAGCAGCGCGTGCCGGAACGCGTACCCCTCCTCGCCGTCGGGAACCAGCAACTGGTTCGCGACGGCCTCCCGGACCGCCTGCTCGTACTCGGGCTCATCCAGGCCGCAGGCCTGCCGGACAAGGTCGTCATCGACCCGCCGGCCCGCCACGGCCGCGGCGTGCACGACCTGCTGCCCGGCCGCGGACAGCCGCTGCAGCCTGGCGAGCAACAGCTCGGCCAGGCCGGCCGGCAGGCCGGTGCCGCAGGCGGACGCGGCGAGCAGCTCCTCGGCGTAGTAGGTGTTGCCCTCGGCGCGGCGGATGATGGCCTCCAGTTCGGCGGCCTCCAGCGGGTACTGGGCCAGGGCGGTCAGGTGCTCCGCCATCGCCTCGTCGCGCAGCGGCCCTACCTCGACGGCGCTCACGCTGGGCAGCCGGAGCAGCTCGGCCGCGACCGCTCGCAGCGGGTGACTACGGTGCAGGTCATCGGTCCGGTAGGTGGCGATGACCGCGACCCGCTCCCGGTGCAGCACCCGGCTTAGGAAGGTGAGCAGGTCCCTGGTCGAGCGGTCGGCCCAGTGCATGTCCTCCAGCACGAGCAGGACCGGGGTCTTGTCGGCGAGCTCCGCCAGCATGCCGAGCACCGCGCCGAACAGCTGCTGCCGGGCCATGCCGGTAACCTCGCCGCCCGCCAGCTCCGCGTTGTCCCGGTCGGGCAGGAGCATCCCGAGCACGGGGCGGGCGGCGATCGCGTCGGCCAGCGCCGGGGACGTGTGCGCGGCGCTGTGCAGCGCGTCGGCCAGCGGCAGGTACGGGACGCTGTCGCCGAGCTCCGCGCACCTGCCGGACAAGACCATGAACCCGCGCGCCGCGGCGACCGTGGCCAGCTCCGCGACCAGCCGGGTCTTGCCCATGCCGGCATCGCCGCTCACGAGGGCGACCATTGGCTCCTCGGCAACGGCCTGGTCGAGCACGCGGGTGAGGCGGCGGAACTCTATGGCCCGGCCCACGAGCTTGCTGGCTGGAGCTTGCAGCATGATTCAAGTATCCCAGGTAGGTACGACGGATCGTGCCACGCGGAGGACGGGCCCGCGTACCCGTTGGCGGCCGGGGGCGCAGCGACTACCATCACCCTCCGTGCATGATACGGACCTGGCAAGCGCGGCCAAAGAGTTGTACGCGCTCCCGCCCGGCGATTTCACCGCGGCCCGGGACGAGCGGGCAGCCCAGGCCCGGGCCGCCGGCGACCGCGACCTGGCCCGGGCCATCGGCGGCCTGCGCCGCCCGGTGGTGAGCGCGTGGCTGGTCAACCGGCTCGCCCGCGCGGCCGGGGACCAGCTAGCCGAGCTGGTGGCGCTCGGTGAGTCGCTGCGCCAGGCGCAGCAGGACCTCGCCGGGGAGCGAGTACGGGAACTGTCGGCGCAGCGGCGCCAGCTGGTCGCGACCCTGGTCGCCGAGGCGAAGCGGCTCGCCGCCCAGGACGGCAGGCCGGTCGGCCCCGAAGTGGAGCGCGAGGTGGAAGCCACCCTCCAGGCGGCGCTGGCCGACGCCGACGCCGCGGCGGCGGTGCAGGCCGGGTGCCTGGCCAGCCCGTTGTCCTACGCGGGGCTCGGCGTCGGCGATGTGGCCAGCGTGGCCACCCGGGGCGGCCGCGCTCCGGCGCCCCGCGAGACGCCGGCCAGGGACAAGCCGGCCGCGGGCGCACCGGCGAAGGCCAAACCGGCCCGCAGGCCGCGGGAGACCCCGGCCGAGCGGGAGGCGCGGCGTGCCGCGGAGGAGGCGGAACGGCAGGCCAGGAAGGCTCAGGCCGACGCGGAACGGCGGGCGAACCAGATCGCGGAGGCACAGCAGGCCGTCCGCCAGGCGACGGAGACTCTCGCGGACGCCACGGCCGCCCTCGCCCGGGCCGAACAGGACGTCACCAGCGCCCGGGCCACCCAGGAATCGGCCCGGCAGCAGGTCGAGCGGCTCGACAAGGAACTGAGCCTGGCCGTGGCCGAGGAGAGCCGGGCCAACCGCGCCGTCCGGGACGCCCAGCGGGGCAAGGAGGCGGCGGCGCGGGCGGCGGATGCCGCCACGCGGCAGCTCGCCCGGGCCGAGGCCGCGGCCCGCCGGCTCGGCTAGCCGGGCCCCGCTTGCCGGGCCATACCCACCAGCCGGGCCCCGCTTGCCGGGCCCCACTAGCGGGCCCCGCTAGCCGGGCCACGCTCACTGGCGAGAATGTCCCTCAGCGCCACCAACTATCCGCCTCGCTCGACCGTCTTTGGTAACAAGAACGGCATCACGGCGAGAAACAGGTGGTATGCGATGAACAGGTGGCGCCGTACCAGAAGCCCGCGAGGCCTGGTCACGGCGGTCGGTGCGGCAGCGCTGGTGCTCGGGATCGCGGCGGCGGGGAACGCGCCTGCCCGCGCCGCGGTCGGTGTGCACGCGGGGAACCGCCCCGGGGCGGTTCTCCCCGGTCAGCCCGGCCCGCGCGGTTTCTGGTACGGCACCGACAGCTTCCCGGTGACCGTCAGCGGTTCCGCGCCGTACGCTGAGCCGCAGATAGGCGGGAAGTACGGCGGGTACATCGGCATGACGGGGAACTGGGCGACGTGGCAGCACTGCCGCGACAAGGTCGCCTGGTCCCCGGCCAACAGCAAGGCCGCGAACACCAACTTCAAGACCTATCACCTGGGCATCGGCACCGGCGTCTACTGGTTCATGGGCGGCCCGGGCGTCGACCCGCACTACAACGGCACCACGAGCGAGGCCTACGCCTGGGGCCAGCAGCAGGCGGCCCGCACACTGTACGACGTCGGCAAGCTCGCCGTGACCTACCCGGTGATCTTCGCCGACGTCGAGCTGCCGGGCAACGCCCCGGGCATCAGCCCGGCGCCCGACAACGGCTGGAACTCGGTCTACACCTCACCGTGCATCGGCAGGGTCAGCTCGCGGGGCATACCGGCGAGCGTGGACCGGGCCGAGTTCAACGGGTTCTTCGACTACATCGCGCACAACTCCCGCTTCACCCCGGGCGTGTACTCCTCGAAGCCGGTGTGGAACAGCATCTTCGGCACCGGCGGGTACTCACACATCCGGCACACCTACGAGTGGACGTACCTGAGCGACACCAGCCACCTGCACCCCACGCCGGACGGCTGGTGCCTGCGCGGGACCACCACCTGCGCGCAGTTCTTCGGCGGGGTGACCAGCTCCGACACCCACGCCGTGATGTGGCAGTGGTCCGGCGGCGGCGGCACCTTCAACGGGTTCGGTGACTTCGATCAGATCGACGCGAACCGGACCCCGGCCTGGCGGGCTTGACCCGCGTGGGAGCATGTCCGGGTGCGCGCCTTGCGAACCCCCGACGAACGTTTCGCCGATCTGCCCGATTTTCCCTGGTCACCGCGGTATGCCGACGTCGGCGGGCTGCGGATGGCCTACGTGGAGGCCGGCCCGGCCGACGGTGAGCCGGTGCTGCTGCTGCACGGGGAGCCGAGCTGGTCCTTCCTGTACCGCACCGTGCTGCGGGTTCTCCTCGATGCCGGGCTGCGGGTGATCGCCGCCGACATGATCGGCTTCGGCCGCAGCGACAAGCCGGCCGAGATGGGCGACCATTCGTTTGCCCGGCACGTCGACTGGACGCGCGCCCTGGCGTTCGACTCCCTCGGCCTCACCGGGCTCACCCTGGTCGGCCAGGACTGGGGCGGGCTGATCGGGCTGCGCCTGGTGGCCGAGCACCCCGATCGGTTCGCCCGCGTGGTCGCGGCGAACACCGGGCTGCCCACCGGCGACCAGCAGATGCCCGAGGTCTGGCTGCGGTTCCGTGACGTGGTGGCCGCAGCGCCGCAGCTGGGCATCTCCCGCCTGGTGCAGGCGGGGTGCCGGACCGTGCTGGCCGAGGAGGTACTCGCCGCCTACGAGGCCCCGTTCCCGGACGAGAGCTTCAAGGCCGGGCCGCGCGCGATGCCCACGCTGGTGCCGACCAGACCCGATGACCCGGCCTCGGCCGCGAACCGGGCCGCGTGGCAGCGGCTGGCGGCCTGGGACAAGCCGTTCCTGGTCGCGTTCAGCGACTCCGACCCGATCACCGGCGCGATGGCGCCCATCCTCAAGCGGACCGTGCCCGGCGCGGCCGGCCTGGATCACCCCGTCATCGAGAACGCCGGCCACTTCCTGCAGGAGGACGCCGGCGAGCGGCTCGGCACCGTGATCGCCGACTTCGTCCGCGCCACCTGACCCGCCGGGCTAGCGGGGTACCTCCGCCCACAGGTAGAGGCGCCGCGAGGGGTATTCGCCGGGGTAGGGGGCACGTTCGTGCCGCTCCCGGACCGTGAAGCCGGCGGATTCTGCCATCGAGGCGATTTCTTCCATAGCTACCAGGGTCGCGCGAACCGGGACCGGAAGGCCGAACGCGGCGTCGGAGCCGATCTCCCCGGTACCGCCGTGCATGGCGGCCAGCAGCGCGGCACCCGGACCGAGCACCCGGCGGAACTCCGCGAGGGCCACCGGCAGGCGTGTCCTCGGCAGGTGGATCATCGAGTAGAACGCGACGATCCCGGCGAGGGACCCGTCACCGGCAGGCAGGTTGCACATGTCCGCGACGCGGAACGCCAGCCCGGGCTGCCGCTGCCGCGCCACCCCCACCGAGGCCGGCGAGATGTCCGCGCCGGACACCGCGACGCCCCGGTCGGCCAGGTACCTGGTCAGGTGGCCGGCCGCGCCGCAGCCAACGTCCCAGACCTCGCCGGGCCCGGCGAGGGCGGCCGCGTAGCGGTCCAAGAGGTCCCGGTCGAACGGCTTGCCGTCGAGTTCCCCGGCGAACGTGGCCGCGTAGTGTTCGGCCGCCACGTCGTAAGTGTGCGCGATGTCCGGCCAGGGCGTGCTCATCCGGCTGCCCGCGCGGCGAAGAAGCTGAACCGGACGCGGCCGTAGGTCCGCTCGTCGACGAGCTCCAGGTGGGCCAGGTCCAGCGGAACGCGCTCCGACGGATCGTGCTGGGCCACGGCGACCGCGCCGTCGGCCAGCCAGCCGGGGTGGCGGTCCAGCAGCGTGACGGCGCGTGGCCACAGGCCGTGCCACTGCGGCGGCGCCACGAAGATCACGTCGAACGGGACCGGTGCCGCCCGCAGGTAACCGAACACGTCCCGGCACACTACCTCGGCCCGCGCCGCCAGGCCGGTGATCTCCAGGTTGTGCCGGATGCCCGCCACGGCGGACCCGGACCGCTCGACGAACGTGGCGCAGGCCGCGCCCCGGCTCAGCGCCTCGATGCCCACGCTGCCGGTGCCCGCGAACAGGTCGAGGAAGCGCCGTTCCGGGATCCGCGGCGCCAGGATGCCGAACAGGCTCTCCTTGGCCCGGTCGGTGATCGGCCGGGTGGCGGAGGTCCGCGGGGGCCGCAGAATCCGGCCCTTGGCGCTGCCCGCGATCACCCTCACCGGGCCATCATGCCGGGTTCACAGCTGGCCACCGTAGAAGCCGTGCCGCGCGAGCGGCTCCACCAGCTGGGCTTCCTCGTAGGCGAGGTGGGACAGCAGCGCGTCGGTCAGGATGTCCGCCGCCTCCTGCAGCCCGTCGAAGCTGCCCGGGTTGCGCAGGTGCTCGACCAGCGCGGCGTCGACGCCCTCCAGCACCTTGTGAATGGTCTTGTGCTCGTCGGCCAGGCGGTCCAGCACCGGCGCGAGGCCCGGCTCCCGCGCCCGCAGGTGGGGGAACAGGGCCCGGTCTTCCAGGGTGTGATGCCCGGTCACGAACCGGCAGTACGAGGCGCAGTACGCCCCCAGCGCCCAGCTGCTTTGCCGCAGCGTCAGCTGGTTGATCGCCGAACGCGCCCGGGCGGCGCTGGCGCCGTCCCTGACCTCGCCGATGAGGTCGCGGATCCGGGTGAGTTCCGCGCGCAGGTGGTCGTGCACCTCGATGAGATGGCCGGCGATCGCCCGGCCGTAGGCGGTGTACCGGGCATCGGCGGGCGGCTCCGGGCAGGCGGGCCGGGTGGCCTCGTCCCAGAGCCGGACGGAGCTGAGCCGCTCGCCGGTGTCCGGGGTCGGTGTCACGCCCAGCCGTTCGTCCCCTGAGCTCATCGCACCTCTGGCACCCTGCACCTGGTCATCGCGCCTCCGGCACCCCCGTACCTGGTTGAGAGGTCAACTATATGCCCGCACCGGGACCGGGATGGTCAGCGGGCAGCACGTGCGGTCAGCGGGCAGCACGTGCGGTCAGCGGGGCAGCACGTGCGGGTTGAGTATCCCGGCCGGGTCGAACGCGGCCCGGATCCGCGCGAACAGCGCGCGCTCGGGCGCCGAGCGGATCAGCGGGAGCCAGCGGGCCTTGAGCGCGCCGATGCCGTGCTCGGCCGAGATCGACCCGCCGAGCGACGCGACGAAGCCGAACACGGCATCCTCGTGCCGGCCGTCGGCCTCGGCCGCTGGCACCACGTTGACGTGCAGGTTCCCGTCCGCGACGTGCCCGTAGCTGATCAGCCGGGCGCCCGGGTCCACCGAGCGGACCACCTCGCCGACCTCGGTGGCCAGCGTGACCCAGTGCGCGGCCGGCACGGATACGTCGAGCTTCAGCGGCACCCCGAGGAACCCGGCCGCCTCCGGATGGCGCTCCCGGTAGGCCCACAGCCGGGCCCGGTCCGCCGGCGTGGTGGCCACCGCCACCGGGTAGTCCCCTGCCAGGTGGGCCAGGTCCTCCGCCGCGCCCGGCCCGGCGGCTTCCAGCAGCAGGAACGCGGGAACCGGGTCGCGCAGCGGCGGGGCCAGCCCGGCGTGCCCGGCCAGCACGTCCAGCCCGGCCCGGGTGAAAAATTCCGCCGACAGCAGGCCGGGAACGGACCGCAGCGCCGCGCGGGCCAGGTCGTGCACCTCGCCCGGGCCGCCGAGCCCGACGATCACCGTGACCGGGCCGGCCGGCCGGGGCACGAGCTGGATCCGCGCCGCGGTGATCACGGCGAGCGTGCCCTCGGACCCGGCCAGCAGGCCCGGGTAGTCGTACCCGGTGTTGTCCTTGACCAGCCCGGCCAGGTGCGACACCACGGTGCCGTCGGCAAGCACCGCCTCCACGCCGCGCACCTGGGACCGCATCGGCCCGTAGCGCAGCACCCGCAGCCCGCCCGCGTTGGTCGCGACCGCGCCGCCGACCGTGGCGCTGTCCCTGCTGGCGATCAGCACCCCGAGGTCCAGCCCGGGATCCGCGTCCGCGACCCGCCGCAGCGGCACCCCGGCACCCGCCGTGACCTGCCCGGCGTCGGCGTCCACCGGGTCCAGCCGGTCCAGCCGCGCCAGGCTCAGCACCACCTCGCCGTGGCCGGGGACCCCGCCGCCCACCAGGCCGGTGTTGCCGCCCTGCGGGACCACCGGCACGCCCGCCTCGCGGCACACCGCCAGCACCGCGGCCACCTCGGCGGTGTCCGCCGGGCGCAGCACGGCCGGGGCGTGCCCGCGGAACCGCCCGGTCCAGTCGACCGCGTACCCGTCGGCGGCGTCGCCGGTCAGCACGTGCGCCTCGCCGATCACGGCAGCAAACTCCCGCAACAGTGCTGCAGAAAGCTCGCCGCCGCTCACGTCACCCCAATTGTGGTCGTTGTGACAACGCCCACAAAAGAATGTAGGCGTTGTCACAACGACGACAAACGCGCGTGCATCGCGCGGGCGAAGGCCGCACCGCGGTCGGCGTAGTCGCGGAACCGGCCGAAGCTCGGCGCGGCCGGGGACAGCAGCACCACCCCGTCCGGGCGGGCCCAGCCGAACCCGCGCTCCACCGCCTCGTCCAGGCCGTCGCACGCCACCACGTCCACCTTGGCGGGCCCGGCCGCCTCGATCGCCGCCCGGATCCGCGGCCCGCTGTCCGGCACGGTGAGCACCAGGGCGGGCGTGTCCCGGGCGGCCAGCCCGGCGGCGAGCGGCGCGTAGTCGATGCCGCGGTCGTGCCCGCCGGCGATCAGCGCGACCCGGCGGCCGGGGAAGGAGTCCATCGCGGCGAGCGTGGGCAGCACGTTGGTGGACAGGCTGTCGTCCACGAACGTCACCCCGCCGACCTCGCCGATCACCTGGAGCCGGTGCGCCAGCGGTGCGAAGCCCGCCGCGGCCCGCTCCAGCGCCGCGTCGTCGGACGCCTCCGGCACGCCCAGGCCCCGCAGGCACGCCCGGGCGATCAGCGCGTTGCGCCGGCCGTGCGCGCCGAGCAGGCCGAGCGGGGCCATCCAGCGCGCGCCCAGGTCGTCGCCGGCCCGGACCCACTCCACCCGCGGCCCCAGCAGTGCCGCGCGCCGCGCCAGTTCCCCGCTGTCCCCGTTCGCCACGGTGAGGTCCGCGCCGGGCTGCGAGCACGCGGACAGCTTGTCCCGGTAGTACGTCTCCACGTCGCCGTGCCAGTCCAGGTGGTCGGGGTGCAGCGAGGTCACCGCGACCACGGCGGGCGAGACGGCCAGGTCCGTGGCCTGGTAGCTGGACGTTTCGATGATCCAGTACCGGACCGCATCAAGGGCGGGGTCCCACGGCGGCTGGCCGATGTTCCCGCCGACCAGGCACGGGTAGCCCCACCCGCGCAGCAGGTGTCCCGCGATCGCCGTGGTGCTGCTCTTGCCCTTGGTCCCGGTGACGCAGGCGACCCGGCTGAGGTCCGCCTCGGCCAGCCACAGGCCGAGGCCGCCGGTCACGGGAACGCCGCGCCCGGTCAGCTCGGCCACCTCGGGGCGGTAACGGCTGATGCCCGGTGACTTGATCACCACGTCGCAGGCGGTCAGCGCCGCCAGCCCGCCTTCGGCGGTGGCCAGGACCGGGTGGCCATCCGGACCCGGGCCGGACGGGCGGTCGTCCACCAGCACCGGCGAGGCGCCGAGCGTGGCCAGCTTGCGCAGGCTGGCCGTGCCTTCCACGCCGAGCCCCCAGACGCCCGCCCGCGCGCCGCGCAGGTCGGACCAACAGATCGCTTCCCTGCCCATCAGCCAGCGCCCCGGGCGCGGAGCCGCGCGATCACCCCGAACCGGCCGCACGGCCGGGCCGCGCGGTTGCTGAAGAAGTCCACGCCGGTGGGCACGGCGGCCACATGGACGTTGCCGTCGGCCAGGCCAGCCTCGCGGAGCAGGAGGCGGTTGGCCGCCCACAGGTCGCACAGCCACCTGCCGGTGCCGTCGGGCCGGATGACGCGGTCGGCGCGCCCGCCGAAGCACTCGCGCACGGCCTGCGCGACCTCCTCGCCCACCTGGTAGCGGTCCGGGCCGATCGCGGGCCCGATGCCGGCGATGACGTCGCCGGGCCGGGTGCCGAGCGTCGCCATGGCGGCCAGCGCGGCGTCGGTCACCCGGGCCACCGTGCCGCGCCAGCCCGCGTGGACGCACGCGATCACCTGGGCGCCGGGGTCGTACAGCAGCATCGGGACGCAGTCGGCGACGACCGCCCCCAGGACGGTGCCGGGGTCCCCGGTGACCAGGGCATCGGCCTCGCCGACCCCCGCGCCCGCGACGGCGGCGCCGCGGCCCCGGTCCGCGCGCGTCACCACGCGCGCGACGGCGCCGTGCACCTGTTTGCCGAAGACGAACTCGGCCAGGTCGGCGCCGAGCGCCGCGGCGGCCCGGCGGCGGTTCTCCAGCACGTCCTGCGGGCGGTCACCCACGCCGAAGCTCAGGTTCAGCGTCGCGTAGGCGCCCGTGGAGACGCCCCCGTGGCGGGTGGTGACCAGCGCGTCGATGGGGTACCTGTCCAGGGCCGGCCAGGTCAGCACCCGCAGGCCGCCCTGCTCGCGCAGTTCATAGCCGGTCGTGGCTTGTGTGGTCATCGTCTGGGAGCTTAGAGCACGCCCGCGCCACACTGGGACGGTGAACAGCGACGCGGCCCGGGTCCGGAGATCGGTGCGGGTGACCGGGACCGTCCAGGGGGTGGGGTTCCGCCCGTTCGTCTACTCGCTGGCGGCGCGGCTCGGGCTGTCCGGCTTCGTCGGCAACGACGCCGCGGGCGTGTTCGCCGAGGTCGAGGGCGCCCCCGCCGCCGTCGAAGAATTCCTGGCCGCACTGGAACGTGATGCCCCGCCGCTGGCCAGGATCGACCGGGTCGTGTCAAAGATCATGCAGCCAAACGACGGTGCGGGGTTCACGATCGCCCCGAGCGCACCGGGTGCCCAGCGCACCGCCCTGGTGTCGGCCGACAGCGCCACGTGCGCCGATTGCCTGGCCGAACTCGGCGATCCCGCGGACCGGCGGTACGCGTACCCGTTCATCAACTGCACCAACTGCGGGCCGCGGTTCACCATCGTCACCGACGTACCCTACGACCGGCCCAACACGACGATGGCCAGCTTTGCCATGTGCGAGCGGTGCGCGGCGGAGTACCACGACCCGGCCGACCGGCGCTTCCACGCCCAGCCGGTGTGCTGCCCCGCGTGCGGGCCGCGGCTGAGCCTGCGCGCCCCGGACGGCGGCCCGCTGGCGGCCGGTGACCCGCTGGCCGCCGCTGCGGCGCTGCTGCGGGACGGGCGGGTGCTGGCGGTGAAAGGGCTCGGCGGCTACCACCTCGCCGTGGACGCGCGCAACGAGGAGGCGGCCGCGGCGCTACGGGCGCGCAAGCACCGGGAGGACAAGCCGTTCGCGGTGATGGCGGCCGACCTGGCCGCGGCGCGGCGGCTGTGCGTGGTGGACGAGGCCGCTGCCGGGCTGCTGACCAGCCCGCGCCGGCCGATCGTGCTGATGCCGCGGCGGCCCGGGACGGTCGCCGCCGCGGTCGCGCCGGGCAACCGCCAGCTCGGGGTCATGCTGCCGTACACCCCGCTGCACCA
>Ga0126380_10000361_pt1 | contig 14615 bp, 17 predicted proteins | sample PanSoiMetPlot_26_FD_92544 | JGI IMG/M metagenome (GOLD analysis project Ga0126380, IMG submission 92544) | Tropical forest soil microbial communities from Panama - MetaG Plot_26 | ecosystem: Environmental > Terrestrial > Soil > Tropical forest > Bulk soil | place: Panama | collected 2016-02-17
GATGCTGGTTCACTCGCACTGTTAAGCGGTGGTGCTCCCGGCATTGCCCCGCCCGTGCCCGCGGGGCCGCCTGGGCCGGGGCAGACCACGCAGATCACCATTCCGATATTGCCGGAACTCGCCAACGTGCCAGCAACGCAGCCGTCGCGCCTCGAAGCGGCGGCCGGTTTCCGCGCGCAAGCGAACGAACTCAAAGCGCTCAACGAGATTTCAGGCGACGCAGCGACACTCGACGACAAGTTGAAACAGCGCGTCGCAGAACTCACCGCCGCGTTTCTCGAAAACAAATTTGCCGTCGCTGGCTCTGAGGAAGCGAACAGGAGATATATCCAATCTCTTGATGTTGCCGCACTTGAGAATGCCGCCGCCAAGCAGCAGCAATTCAATAGTGCGATGGGCGCTGCCGCGACGCCGTTCGATCAGTTGGCAGCAAAACAAAAGAATCTAGAAGTCGCGTTGGCAAAAACTGTCATCACGCAAGAGCAGTTCAACAAGGCGCTCGGTATCGAACAACTGCAAACCTATACGCAGATCACGCAAGCGAGCGTGAGTGCTATGGGCAACGCCGCCACCATCACCGAACAATATGCGGCCAAGCAAGCCACGCTGACGCTGCAATTCGGCAAGAGTGAGATCAGCGCCGAGGCTTACGCGCGCGCTCTCAAGCAGATTCCGATTGACATACAACTTGAAAAACAGCGCGAGACCGTCAGCGCACTCGGCGACAGCGCGACCGCGAGCGAAAAATACGCCCTGCAAGTCGCCAACCTTCAACAAAAATTAGAACAAGAGCGCATCTCACAAGAGACGTTCAACCGTGCTGTCAAAGCCCTCAATCCCGCGGTGCAAGAGGTCACCAAATCGGTCGAGCAATTCAGCCAAAGTCTTGTGCAAGGCCTTTTGCAAGGCAAGAACGCAGCCGACTCATTAAAGACCGCGCTGCAAACCGTTACGGCAACTGCGGCCAACGCCACCATTACCAATCTGATAAAGGGCGATTTCGGCGCAGCCGCGATCAGTGGGGCCGTCGCATTGACCGCTTTCGTCGCCGCCAAACTGACCGGGGGACCGTCACAAGAGGACATTCAGCGCGCGCAACAACTCGACGAAGCCTCGAAATCGGCAGCGCAATCGTTGCAGGGCTTGGTCCAACAAATGAACGAGTTGGCCAAGGTCGCCAGAGGCCCCGTTACTTCCGCCATTGAAAGAGCGACCGATCAATTCTCGGCGCTGGTGCAAGCCGCGCAAGCGTCGCAGGCGGCGGCGGTTCAATCGTTCTTCGATCCGAATGCAACCGCCGCACAGCGCAACGCCGCAGTTGCCGCCTTCCAGAACGCACAGAACGCCATCGGTACTGCTGCGGTTCAACTGGCACAATTCACCGAGAACACGCTAGTTGCCGCAAGCAAAGACTTGCAACGGCAACTCAACGAGTTTGAGGGCAGAAACTTTATCAATCAGATCACGGATATTCTCGGCACCTTCAACGATCTGGCGCAGGCATTCTCGCAACAAGCTGGCGGCATTACATCAGCACAAGCCGATCTATTGAATCGGTTCCTGGTCGAGGGCGCGCAAAATGTCATCGACCAAAACAAATTAGTCGGCGCGTCGTTTCAGGAAGTGGCGGCGATGCTCGGCGATTACGGTGCCGCGTTGCACGAGTTCAGCGAGACCGTGCAGACTGCCGCTGCCGTTACAACGCGCTCTATCGACGACATCAACTCCGGTATCCGCAGTCTGACGGCGCGAAAGATTGCCGCCGACTTCGCGGCCGGAGGCATCGTCGGCTCGCTCACCGAACAACTTATGCTTTTCGACGTGCAAGCACAGACGCAACGCGAGCAAGAGGCCAGGGCGGGCGGGCAAAACTTAGCGATGCTAGAGGAAGTGTTGGCCATCGAGCGCATTGCCATCATCCGCAAATTCAACGACCAAGCGATTGACGAGGAAAAGCGCGCCGCCGACGAGCGCGCCAACGCCATCAACGCCGCCAACAAGAACATTATGGACTACCTCAACAACCTGTTGCTCGGTCCCAACAGTCCATTGCGCGCTTCGGCGCAGTTGGCGCGCACGCAAAGCATCTTCATGAGTCAACTTGCGCTTGCGCAATCGGGCGACGTGGCGGCCTTGCAGAACATCACACAGAACGCAGAGGCTTATCGCACAGCCGCGCGCGCATTCTACGGCAGCAGCGCGGGCTACATTTCGATCTTCAATCAAATTCAAGGCTCGCTTTCGACACTCGCGGGCGGCGGCGGCTCCGGCGTGCAACTCGGTGGTTTCATCCACGGCGCTTATCTCGGGCGCGATAGCGTCCCGTTGATGGCGATGCCGGGCGAGTTCGTCGTGCGCCGTCAAGTCGCCATGCGCAATGCTGCGGCGCTGACGGCGTTCAACAATACGGGGCAATGGCCTGCCAACGACAATCCGCGCTTCGGCCGCATCGAGGCATTGCTCGCGCAGCTCGTGGCGTTGAGCGCGGAAGGCAACGTCGCCATCGATCGCAATACTGCCGTGACCGCGAGCGGTAGCGCCATGTCAGCGCGTGAGCTCCGCTTTGCCGGACGCAAGAAGGCCAGCTAGTCGATGGCGATGACGCTTTATCTGCGCAAGAAGCTTGGCGATCATGCTATTGGCAAGGCCGCCTTTACCATGCCCTCGGCGGTCTATCTTGCGCTGTTCACGGCTTCGCCGACCGTCTCAGGCTTGTTTACGAATGAAGTCACGGGTGGCAGCTACGCGCGCGTCGAGATTACTAGCAAACTCGGCGTGTTCGACCTGACAACCGGCATTGCCGTCTCGACCACGGACATCAATTTCGCGACGCCCACGGCGGACTGGGGCACGGTCACCTATGTCGCGGTGATCGATCAGGCCAGCGGCGCGTCGCCGGATATTTCCAACATGCTGTTCTTTGATCCGTTGCCGTCGGCACGGCTGGTTAAGAGCGGCGGGCGCGGCGTGCAATTCCTCGCCGGAACAGTCAGCGTCACGCTCTAATGTCCGTTGGCTTTGGTCCTGTTTCCTCGACACCAACTTCGGCGCTCCCGGCATTCGTCGTCGGTGTCAGTGGTCAGGGCGATCTTGAGTTCGTGATTGCCGCCTATCAGACCAACTTCATCTACCAAATACTCACCGAGCAGCGGCAACGGCGCATCGTTATCGCTGTCGAGCTAAGCGTTAATTCGGTATCTTCATGACCACGACCAATCTCTATGCGGCCACCGAGCCGTTCATCACGCGCAGCACCGACACCCCGGCAAACCAGCAATTTTCCGCCACGCTGGAGGCGAGCCTGCGCGTTGATCGCTCGATCACCTCCGGGCAACTCGGCTTCGGTGGCTTCACCGAGTCCATTTCGGAGCTAACGCTCATCAACGCCGATGCCGAATACGATGCACTGGCGGCGGGTTTCAGCATCAACGGTAGACCTATTGTTTGCTCCATCGGTCAAATGTCCACAGACGGGAAAACCGTCAGTGCGTTCGCGATGTTTGAGCGGTTCGCGGTATTGACCGGCGAGCGCATGCGCCTCGACCGTTCGCGGCTGACAATCGAAATGCGTGATCCCTCGATGCACATGTTGGTGCCGGTGCAGGATCGCGTCTACCCCGGCAACGGCTCGTTGCAGACCGGCAATATCGAGGACGGCACCGATAACGTTGCGGGCAAGCGGCGGCCTCGCGCCGAGGGCACGGTGTTCAACGCTACTGGCTCGCTCGTGGTGCCAGAGGAGTTGGTCTATCAAATCAGCGACGGTTACACGACCTTTGCGGCGGTCAAGGACGGCGGCGTGGAGTTGCAGTTTCAAGCCGACTACGAAGACGTTGAAAGAATGCTGATAGCCGCTCCCCAGGTGCCGCCCGGCAGTTACGCCACCGTGAAGGAACTTGGCTATTTCATGCTCGGCGGCCCGAACGTTTTCCAAGTCACCTGTGACATCAGCGGGCCGCGTGCGACGACCGGCGAAGTTTTAGAATGGGCCGCAGTGCGCGCTTCCGATCTTGAAACGCTCGACGCTGATCGGGTGATTCCTGACGTGACACTGTCGAGCACCTACACGATCGCGAGCACCACGACTACGGTTGCCATCAATCCAAATGTTTTCTCCCGCACTGGTTATCAGAGCGGCAAGTATTGCTACCGCCTGATCATCGGATCGACCGCCACCTCGTTCGCGTTCGGCTTGGCCAATCATGGCAAGCGCTCGGGTTTCTCGGCTCTCGGGATGGACACCACCACTGACCCACACGGAAATTCTATTGCTGTCTATCGCCAGGGAAGCCCGCAGGCAGGTTTCGTTACCTACCAGGGAAATCTCACGGGCGAGACCGGAGACGTGTTCTTTCCCAATAGCGACATCCTGGTGGCGGTCGATGTCGGCGCGCGCCTGTTTTGGTACAAGACCGGCACCGGTGCGAGCTGGAACGCCAATCCTTCCGCTAACCCGGCGACCGGCGTCGGTGGCTTCAACATACAATTCCCGGGCACGGTGTACGCCGCTGGTTTGCTCAACGGCGCTGGCAGTTCGCTTCGGTTTGATTTCTATCCGGATGTTGCGACTTTGCCGAGCGGCTTCTTGCAATGGGGCGCGACGCCAAAATTCAGCATAGACACTGCAACGTTTGAAGCGCTCGATGTTGTGCAACCGGCGACCATCGGACATTTTCTCGGCGAAAATGACAGCACGACCTTTGCCGATATGTTCGCACAACTGACCAGTGGCATCGGCGGCTGGTTCGATTTTTCGCCGCTCGGATTGTTGCAAGTCTATCGCTTCGACGCGCCCGAGACCTTTTCGCTTTACGATTATGACACCCACGGCGGGAGCATTCTGGAAATTCAGCGCGCCTCGCTGCCGAACGGGCTCGATCCGCCGCCGCAACGATGGCGCTGCAAATACCAGCGCAACTATACCGTGATGACCGAATTGGCTGGTCAGGTCACCGAGGTCGATCCCGAACTCGCCGACGTCCTGCGCAGCGAGGCACAACTCGCATCGACCAGCGACATCAACGCTGCGGCCGTTATCGCGATTTGGCCAGACGCCGTGGACACTGATCCCGTCGAATCATTTTTCGTCTTGCAAACTGACGCGCAGGATGAGGCGGATCGATTGTGGACGCTCTATTCGCAAGGACTTTATCAGGCTTACAGCATGTCGTTGGCCAACGCGTCATTCGTGCACCAGATTGGCGAGGTCATCAAGGTGACCGACACGCGGCTAGGTCTGTCCAGCGGTAAGTACCTGCGCATCGTTTCGCTCTCTGACGATATATCCAACATGACGACGAACGTGGTGGCGTTCGGGTGAGCAACGCCGCGCTCGCGTCCAGTAATTTAATCGACCGCACGGCAACGGTCGTGACTGCGCTTGGCGCGGCATCAGGGAGCACGCCCGCCACGCTGTTGCAAAATCCGCATGTCGGCAAACGCTGGCGGCACAATGCCTCGACCACGTGGGTGCTGGCCGATCTCGGTGCACTGTTCAATATCGACACGATCATGCTGGCTGGCGTTGCGGGGCCAAACATTCCAGTGTTCCATGTGCGCCTTTCGACTGCCGATAGCACCGGCGCGGCGGGCGACGCTAACAACAGCGGGCTTCTCACCGGGCTTCCCTATTTCGACAGCGATTATGAGAAATTCATCTACTTGCTCTCGTCGCCGGTGAGCGCGCGTTACGTCAGGGTTGATTTCACCGATGCATCGTCGCCAGCCACGGGGCCTTACACGGAGGCGGGTCGCTGGTTTGCTGGTGTACGCAATCAATTCACCACCAATTATCAGGCCGGATGGCAGAACACCGTCGTGCGCGGCAGCGTGGACGTACCGGGCGTTGGCGGGCAAACATTTGTCGATCTGCGTCGAGGCCACGTTGCCACTCAGGTCACATTTAATTTCGTCACCGAGACCGAGCGCACAACATTTCTCGACGACATCGGTGTCGCGCTTCTCAACATCGGCCACCTCGACATGCTGTGGCTCAAGGATCCCGCCAGCAGCAATCTCTCGCGCGATTCGGTGTGGGGCTACTTCGACGGCGACCCGCAACTGTCGCAGCAGTTCACCTTTACCACGCTTTACACGCTGGCATTCACCATCAGGCAACGGCTCTAAGCAATGGCCTTCGTCACCGGCGACCGCATCCTCGAAACCATCACGGCGACTTTCGGCACTGGCACGCCGACGCTGGCTGGTGCCGTGTCCGGCTATCGCGCGTTCTCGGCCGTGGCAACTGCCAATGGTGATCGTTTTCTGTACACGATTGCGGCCGGAACAAACTGGGAGGTCGGAATTGGCGTGCGTTTGTCGGCGACGACATTCACGCGCAGCGAAATACTCTCATCCTCTAACTCTAACGCGCTCGTCAATTTTCCTGCGGGCACCTATGAAGCCTGGATTGACGATCCGGCAAAGGCTGCATTGCAGGCGATCTCGCCACAGCCTGCGGCCAACATTCTGCTTAACAGTCGTTTCGAAGTCGATCAGGACAAGCAAGGCACTCCCGCCACTGTCGGCAATACGGCATCAGCCGGATACATGGCCGATCAATGGTTGGTGTTGGAGAACGCCGCAAACATCGGTTGCTCGTCGGTTGCCGGGACCACGCAGGGCACGATGCCGATTGCCAATCAATTCCCAAAGGCATTGCTCATCAGCACAACGACCGGCGGCTCCATTGGCGCAAGTGAAATCGTCGAGATTTTTCAGCCAGTCGAGGGCTATCGTATCGCCAAACTCGGCTACAGCGCAGCAGGCGCGGCGACAAGCACGATCTGTTTTTGGGTCTACGCCACCATCACCGGCCAAGCGACGTTCTGGATCAATAACGGTGCCACCGATCGCTCGTTCGTCAAATCATTCACCATCAACGCCGCCCTCACCTGGGAGTTCAAGACGATCAAGGTGCCAGGTGACGTGACCGGCACCTGGCCGACCGGCTCGACCCTTGGTGCCAATGTCGGAATCTCTGCTGCCTGCGGTTCGACCTTCAATGGTACTGACGGCATCTGGCAGGCGGGAGAGAAGCACAGCGTCAGCGGACAGACCAACTTCCTCGCCACCACCGGCAACCTGTTTTCAGTTACCGGCTTTTGTTGGTTCCCCGGCGATCTCATTCTCCCCGAACATTTGTCCGGCACGTTCGGTCGTGCTTACGGCGAGGACCTGCCGCTGTGCGAGCGGTATTATTTGAAAATACCAACCGTCAACGGTTCGGCAATCTCGGTCGGATCAGCAACAGGCACTTCAGGGGCCTGGGCTATGGTCATCCCGCTTCCGACCGAAATGGCTTCTAACCCCACCGCGAGCCTGTCCAGCAATTCTCACTTCAATATATTTTCTGCTGCGGTCAACAGTGGCATCACCTCCGTCACTTGGTCCACAACGAGGCGCGCGCTCATCGTCGATACGGTCACCATTTCCGGTTCGGGCATGACCAATGGCCATGCCGCTGTTCTCTATTCCGTTAACGCATCTGGTTACGTTCAGGCCAACGCGAGACTGATATGATCACCCCGCTCAACAATCTTTCGCTCGCGCGACGGATCGTTCTCACTTTCGTCATCATTCTTGTTGTGCTGTTCGTGCTGTCTTTCGTCGGTTGGATTTCCGGTGGGTGGGATGATGCACACAGCGAGCAAGCGCAACAGCAGCGCACCGAGCCGCATTTCGTAATGCTGCTGCCGCCGTCGAAGTGGGACTACAAGCTTCTCGATTTGGACCGCCGCGCGCTCGACGAGGCATACACCAAAAAGATCGAGCAGTTATTTTCGATTTGGGTCGCCGACGACACTGGACAGCCTGAACGAGCCGCCAAAGGTGCGTGGCAAGCGAAGCGGGCATTCATCGAGGCGCAACGAGCCTTGGAAGCGCGAGAGCAGATGATGCTTGAGCGAGATCGTGAGGCAAAATGAATCCTGGACCTGTCGAGGAAGTCGGCAAAGTTGCAGGTGGCATTGTCAACGCGCTCGCCTCGCAGCCACTTGCGCTGGCACTTGTCATCATGAACTTTGGTCTGATGGCGATTTTCTACATCGTGCTGGATCGTGTCGATAGTCACCAACTTCATCGCGAACAAGCGGCTATCGCCGAGCAGAAAGAAGTTCGTGAACTATTGTCTCATTGCATTATCCCAGGAGGCAAAACATGAAAGTCGTCATCAGCAGCGGACACGGCAAGAAAATCCCTGGTGCGGTTGGCCCGCAGCCATGGGGTCTCGACGAGCATGCGGAGGCCGTTAATGTTGTCAACAGGACCGCGGAATTTCTGTGCGACCTTGGCGTCGATACGGTGACCTACGAAGACACGGTCAGCACGACACAGAACGAAAACCTCAAGCGCATCGTTGATTACCATAACAGCCAGAAGCGCGACCTCGATGTGTCCATCCACTTCAACTGCTATCAATCCACTAGCAAACCAATGGGCACCGAATGCCTCTATGTCACGCAGGAAGCACTTTCGAATGACGTGGCGGACGCGCTCTCGGACGCCGCTGACTTCATCGACCGCGGTGCGAAAAAACGGACCGATCTCTATTTCCTGAACAACACGGCAAAGCCGGCGATCTTGGTCGAGGTCTGCTTCGTGGACAGCGAGGCGGACGTGAAGCTTTATCACGAGCATTTCGACACCCTGTGCGAGGAACTGGCCGAGGCAATCTCGGGCGAGGAAGTTCAACCGTCGCCGCTGCCGCCGCCGAGCGATGAGAAACCTACAATCGGCAGAGGCGACAACGATGCCGAGTTCTCGCGGCCTTATGTCTCGGAAGCGCAGACGAAGTTGAACCAGGAGAATAACGCGAACTTGACGGTTGACGGCGATTTCGGCGGCATGACCGACAGCGCGACGCGCAGCTATCAGGCGAGCCGCGGGCTCGAGGCCGATGGCTGGATCGGGCCACAGACCTGGGATGCGCTCGACACTCACACGCCGCCGCTGCCGCCGCCGCCCGGTGCACTGACAGCCCAACAGCAGGAAGCGATCAAGGCGATCGCGCTCAACTCAAGCATCGCGGGATATTCGTGGAAGGATCGCGGACGCGCCCCTGCAGGCTATACACAAGGCATGGCGCTCGCGTTTGCGCAAAGCTATCTGCGGCTTAAAGCCGACCATCCCGCCGTCGTCGAGATGGCGCGCGCTCGCACCAACTCGGACAAGGACGCGCTCAATGTCTATCGTGTCGAGTATCAGGGGCTCGGCATGTCAAACGAGACGAGCGGCATCGACACGCTGCGGCATCTCTACGCGCTGATGCTCGGGCACGGCATGCGTGAAAGTTCGGGCTATCATTGCGAAGGGCGGGACCAATCGGCGAGTAACGTGTCGAGCGACACTGCCGAAGCGGGCCTATTCCAGACCTCGTACAATGCGCATGGTTCGAGCGATCCTGAGTTCGATCAGATCATGGACGAGTTCGCCGCAAATCCAATGATGTGCTACTTGGACGCATTCAGCAAAAACGTGCAGTGCGGCTCATCGGATTGGGCCAACTACGGCAGCGGTCGCGGCTATCAATTCCAGGACTTGTGCAAGAAGTGCCCGCCGTTTGCGGTCGAGAGCGCGGCGCTGACGCTGCGTTCTCTCTGCAATCACTATGGACCGATTATCAGGAAAGAATGTGAGCTTCGGCGCGAGTCCGATACGATGTTGCAGGCGGTGCAGGACTACATGGAGGCGGCCGAGGCAACGGTCGCCTGAGTTTGCGTCGCCGGGTGGACCGGCGTCCCGCGCTTCTCGCTATCCTCCGAGCGCGGCTATCCTGACCGGCGCGGGCGCGACGCCTACGCCGGTCTTTTTTTGTCGCGGTATCTTGGATGATTGCGCCAATCGATGCGTGCCAGTTTCTCGGTCGGCGCGTCGAACTCATACAAGCGTTCTATCTTTTCCCACGTGCCGGTTTTTTTCATCAAAGCGACACGTCGATCTAATTTCTCGAACCATTCGGCTTCGGTCCGCATCACTTGTCCCCTCGCCATCGTTGCTCAAGCTCCCACGGCGCGCGCATCGTCTCGGGCTTGTCGTCTGTCTCGATCATCGATGGGGCCTTTGGCGCTTCCGCCCAATAGAGTTCGTCGCGCGGCTTCATGCGTGCACCCTGATAATAACAGCGCCATGCCTTGCCATCGACTTTCGTGCGGTAATGCCACTCGCCGTTGGCACCCGGCTCGAGTTGGCAAAGCTGTTTCTCGCCCGCGCCTGCTACGTCGAGCAAGAGCATAAACAGGCACACCAGTAGCGCGATCGCCGCCATCTTCATTTTTCCCCCGACGTTTCTCTTAGAAATTCATTCGCGAGATTGCGCATCGTCAGTCCGTCCCGACTAAGCCACGTAGGCGCGGCGAGCGCTTCGAGACAACGGCACAGCCGCTCGATCTCCTTCTCGGCCTCAAACGTCTTACGGGCTTCTTCGCTACCCCAGTCGCGTAGCCGCTCGATCTCGGCGGCGGCTTCATGACAGAGTGCGTCGCACGGTTTGTTCCAGTCGTATCGCGCACGCAGCCGTTCAACGAGGGTCATTTCCCCTCCCCGGGTGTCTGGAATTGCTGATGCGCGTCAAGTTGCGCCTTGCCGAATGCCGATACACGTCTTTCCAGCGCCTCGATTTCCTCGTCGCGCTGATTAAAGTCCGCGCGCATTTCGTCGGCGTGTAGCTTGACGCGCTCAAGATTCTCCTGCGCCTGCTTCACCACGGCCTCGGCAGCTTGAATCATGGCGTCGAGCGCGGAGTGTCCGAGCGCAGCGAACTTCGACGGCTCGCGTTTGCGTTGCGCCGGTGGCGCGAACGAATTGCCTTCATCCTCGACCACGGTTCCGGCGCGCGGTATCGACCGCACCAACTCGCCGATCTGATGCTCAACGTCTGCTACCGCCTTCGTCGCCATTTGTGCCTCCGCTGCCAGTGTTGATTAGTTTCGTCAGTGTAGCGCGCACGGCTTCCATCGCTGCGGTGTGATAGTCGGCCTCACTCTGGCGCATCTTCCCGCGCACGATCAGCCCCGGATATACGCGTTGACGCAGCACGATCTCGCGCTCGACCTCGGCAAGCTGTGCTTGCAGCGAGAATGTCGTCATCAATCCATTTCCTGCGCCAACTTCAGACCGAGATAGGCGATGGCCTGTTCGCGCCGCGCGAACGGCTCCTTGTGAAGGATGCGATAATCGCTGGTGCGGTAGATGAACCAGCCGCCCTGAAACGGCGAATAGAACATACCGACCGGCAACTCTACGCTCACGAATAGCGCAGGCGAGTGAGCGCGCCAGTGCAGCTTCCCGGTGGTGACTAGCGCGCTCATACTTCGCTCATTGGTCCAGCTTTCCAAGCAAGAGTAGTGCCGCGTGCTCCAATTCGGCCGCCGCTTGTTGCTCCATATGCTGATGCCGTACTTTGAATCTCTTAGTGACAGCTTTTTTCCAAAGCGGGCACCACGGCCCATCTGCCGGGCTGGCACTTTCGAGACTGAAACACGCCGCTTCGGTCGAGCCGCATACCGGACAGATCATCGCTCGTGCTCCCTGGCTCTCTCGGAGAACCAATCGTCAGGCAGTGGGTCGGTGTGTGTGCCGCCCTTGCGTTCAGCGATGCTCTTGGCAAGTGCGTCACCCATGCTCCCCATATCGATGAACTTGCGATTCTTGTCGTGCGCGTCCTTGTCCTCCATGCCGACATTGAACTCGCTCAGGATCATGTGATCGCGCCCGGGAACAGTGATCGAGACCTGATAGCCCGCCCACGAGAACTTGTGTGCACCGCGGAAATGCAGCTTGACCGGTGTGCCGTCCTTACGCACGTGCGGCGCGACCATGTGGAAGACGCGCTCACGCTTGCCGCGATGGTCGAGAATGATGTCACGGTCTTTGAAAAAATACGCCGTGCGTCTGATGTCTACGCCGAACGTCGCCACCATGTCGCCTTTCGCGACGCTGACGCGCACGACCGACGTGTTCGCCGCCATGTCGATCCCGTTTGCCGACTGACAGAACAATTCGGCGTAAAACAGCGCAGGACCGACCCCGTGAAGCTCGGCCCAAGCATGATCAGGGATGCGCCACTTGCGCTCGGGGATATGGGTCTTATGGCGGTCCTTGCTGCCGTTATGCTTGCGCTTGGCATCGACGTGGTGGACCTTCGTCGAGAGAACACGCAGCGTTCGAATTTCCTTGCCGTCCTCCGGCACCCACACCGCGAAGTCCTGAGGTGCGCCGCCCTTGCGCAGATATTTTTCACCGTCCCAATCACGGCGGTCCCACCACACCGTCATCTTGTAGATGTTGCCCGGTCCATGCGGGCGCTCAACTGTGGGCGGTGGATTGTTGTACTTCACGAAGTAGATGAACTTCGGCGACCACAGCCGCATGTTGCTGTCGTGTGAAATCCGCCCTTCTCTGTCACGGCGGTCAAACTCGGGACCAACGGCGTACGCGATGCAGCCGAATGCGGGACGGTTCTTCAAGAACGACGGTGAGAGATAGACACGCTTGCGGTAGCGTTCGATTTCTTCCGCCGACAACGGCTTGTCCACAAACACGTCGTCCATGACCATGCTCTCGCGGTACACGAGATTGGGGCTATACGGACGAACGTGCGCGCCGAGTTTGCGGTAAAATTCGTATGAGTCTGGATCGCGCTGACGCATGCGTTTGAGATACGTCCAGTAGCAGTCAAGCTGGTCGAGGATCGTGTCCCGGAATGCGAACTCGCCCCACATCTCGCTCTCGTGGAACAGCACCTCGTCGCCGCCCGTCTGATGCTTGTCCAAGAAAGCGGGCGGCAGATCATCGAAATCGATCGTGACGTCGCCCACGACGGGCGCGGTCGGTGCGTGATCGTCCGGCTCGGGCTCGACGTGCTCGACATGCACGCGCGGTATCGGCGGCGGAAGCTCGCCTTGCGGCTTGACGAACTTGTCATGACGCTTGCGCGCACGTTCGAGCGCGCGGCGATGCGCGCGGTTATATTTGCCCTCGTAGTATTCGGTGTCGCCGTCGCCGTGGAGCTCTGGCACCGGCGTTTGCGTTTGCGGCGTTGGCTCGGGGAGAATCGATTTTCCGTGCCACATCTGCGCGTGAGCGGCATCGGGCAAGGCGAGGCCTTCGATGTCCGGTGCGCGCCACGCTTGCGTTGCCGATGGCTCGATCGGCGTTGGCGGCGGCGGCGGCGCATCGTATCGAGGCGCGGTTTCGATCGCTTCTGCATCGTTGCGTCCCTTCTTCAAGTACAGGTGGGCCAGCAAGCCGCTGAACTTGCTGACCGTGCTTGACCAAAACGACTTGAGTGCCGTCAACATGATGTCCTCCTATGGTCATTCTAGCGTCGTCTCTCTGATCAGTTGATGTATTCGCGCAACTCCGCGATGCGCTGCTCGACCGCGGTGCGGATCACGAGCCGCTGCTCCTCGACCACGCCGCAGACGTTGCGCAGTTTCATCTCTTGCCGCCAGCGCGCCTCGATCGCCTCTTCGGTGTTGAGTTCGCCGAGCCACGCTTCGACGTGCACGGCATATTGACCGGCATTCGTCGGCAGCTTGCGCGGCCGGGGCGGGGGCGCATTGGGCGGCGTCTTGCCCCGCTTGCGGGCGTCAGCCGCCTTCTGTGGCTTTTTGGCAACACGTTTCTCGCCCTTACGCTGCCCGCTGGTGAGTTTTCTGGCCGGGGGGGTAGCTGCCCTGCCCCGACGCGGTTTTTTCTCACCAGCGGGCTCCGGTGCGGCGGCAGGGTTGGTTAGAGCCGCCGCCGCTCCCTCCGAAAAGCCCTCAGACGGCCCGCCGCCGCCATTCGCTGCCGCTGCCGCTAGCCGCTCGTGCAAGCGCTCGATCTGCCCTTCATCGCGGATGCGATGGGCGCGCTGCGACAGATCGCCTTCAAGCTCGTCAACGTCATAGATGCCGAGCATGACGCCCGCTGCGTGCTCACGCGCCCACACGCGGCGGGCGTAGTACGCAAGCTGCCGATCGGGGTCGCTCTCCCACAGCGGCGATCGCTTCGGTGTGATCTGCGACAGCGGCGGCGTCGTGTATTCGAATGGCTCGGGATCGCCCTTGATCCAGCCGACCGCGGTGCAGCGGCGCGACTGCCCCTCGCCCTCATAAGTATAGCGCATGCGTTTTGCCCACGGCACGAACGCATCGAGGATCGCGCCGACGAACAACGACGTGTGGCCGATCGTCTGCTTGCGCCCACCTTCTGACGTGACGACGTAAGTGTTCTGCGCGACTGCATACGGATCGAACGACACCCAACTATTGGTGCGCTCGTCATACTTGCTGTAGCGCTTGGCGATCTGGATCACGGCGTAAGCCGCGCCGATGTCGCCACGCAGATATTCGGGCACGAACGGGCCGCCGCCTGCCAGCATCTTCGCACCGTCCATCTCCTGCGCTGTCACCGTGAATTGCGGACGCGAAGCGACAAGCGCGAGACTTGTCATCGCTTGCGGCTCGGGCTCGTGGACGCCGTCGCGGAATACTTTATCGACATTGCCATCAGCAACGTCGCCCTTGGTGATCGGGGTGATCGTCTCGTCAACGTCTGCCATGTTCATCTCCTATGGTTTGGCAGTGAATGCGCGGATCGATATCCTTGCACGGTTAGAAGCGTGGTCTTGC
>Ga0126380_10000362_pt1 | contig 14599 bp, 13 predicted proteins | sample PanSoiMetPlot_26_FD_92544 | JGI IMG/M metagenome (GOLD analysis project Ga0126380, IMG submission 92544) | Tropical forest soil microbial communities from Panama - MetaG Plot_26 | ecosystem: Environmental > Terrestrial > Soil > Tropical forest > Bulk soil | place: Panama | collected 2016-02-17
GGCGCCCATTCACCGAGCAGGTTGTACAGTTGAATTGTGCCTACGCGGTCGTGGAACGACAGATGCGGAAAATCGCTGCCCCAGATCAATTGATGCGGCACTTTTGCAATCAGCGCTTGCGCGATCGGCTTCACATCGGCGAAGTCCGGCTTGGTGGAAAAACGATAGATGCCGGTGAGTTTGACCCAGCAACGCCTCGAACCGTCACCGACCATCTTAAGAAATTCCTGAAAACCCGATTGCACCGGGCCGTCCTTGGCGGGATACAGGCCCATGTGCGCGACCGAAAACTCGATCGGCAGTTCGCGCAGTGTGGGTATCAACTCGCTAACCAGCCAGCCCGGCGTAAGAAAATCGAGATGCCAGCCGACCTCGTTACAGATCTTGGTCAGCCGCGCGATGCGCGGCAGCATGGAGGCAGCGAGCCCGGCCTCCGGCTTGCGGATCGGTGAGATGTTGACGCGGATGCCGCGCACGCCGACGGCATTGAGATTGGACAGCTCCTTGTCGGTGGTCTTGCTCTCGTCGAGATCGATGATTCCGCGCCGGACCGCCGGATCAAGTTCGCGCATGGAATCCAGCATGCAGGAATTGTCAAAGCCATAGGCGCTGGGCTGGACGAAGACGTAACGCACAAAGCCGAGACGGCGGACGACCTTGAGATAGGCCTCAAGCGGCTCATAAGGCGGCTTATAGCGGATGTCGGTGCCGTAAGAGTAACGCTCGGTCGCGCCGAACACGTGGAAATGCGTGTCGCAGGCGTTCGGCGGCGCTGCGAAGGCCGGCTCGAAGTCGGCATCCGGATCGTGCTTAGTTGTCTCGTCCATGGTCTTCCCGTCATGCCGCTTCGGCGAATTGCACCGGAAATCCTTGCGCCGTCAGCGCCGTAGCGCCGGCCCAAGCAGTGGCCTGAATTGACGACCAGACAGGAATCTCGAGCTCGGCGCGTAATCGTGCGATCACGTCCAGCGTCGGCAGTTGCGAACAGGCGACGAAGAGGCTCTTGCTCCGTGCCGTCACCGTTCGTCGCGCCGGTTCAAGAACTTGGTCTTCGGTGATCTGACCAAGTTCTGCGGTGGTCTTGCAAAAGAAGCTGTTCAACGTATCGACGTCGATGCCGGACGATTCGAGGTAATCGCGGAGGCCGTCATTGACCGACCGCAGGTAGGGCGTCACCACCGCTGTGTTTGAAACGCCGGCGCTGCGCAATGCCTCCACCATCGCGCCCGCCGTGCTCACCACGGTGGCGCGCGTGCGCTCGCGCAACCTGTCCACCATGCGGGCATTGCCGCTGGGTCCGCCGAGGAATCCCGCCGCCGAGCAGCCATAGATCACAAGGTCGAATCGCTCCGCCGCAAATGGTTCAATTGCGTCCAAGGTCGCCTCGGCATAGGCGGGCAAGTCTTCTAGCAGCAGCGTGCGCGCCGGGCGCTTGACGCGTGCCACCGGTATCGGCGCAAGCGCTGTACACAGCGCGGAAATTTCCGGCTCCATCGTGGTGTTGTTCTCCGGCACCACGATCGGTGTCTTGATTGTTTGCCGCATGAACTCCCGGCCTTCTCTGTGTTCACACCGTCAGCTTGAACAGTGTCGTTGTTTCCATGTCGTCGCCATACCAGGCGCGGATGGCGGCTTCGCGCTTGTCGAGGTATTTCGGCTTGCCATCTTCCAGCATCATCGGCACATCGTGGCCCGGCACCAGAATATTGCCTGGCCGCTTGCGCCATAATTTCCAGATCGCCTCGATCGACGCCCGGCTGACCGCAGCGTCGTAAGTCATATCGGTCGTGCCGGAGACCATCTCGGCGCGGTTCTTGGAGGCGTCACCGGCGAAGATCACGTCGCGCTCACCAGCGTGCAAGACGAACACCATGCAGCCGGGCGTGTGGCCAGGTGCGAGATGCGCGGTGATGCCAGGAAACACCTCCTCGCCATCGGCGGCCTTGTGCACCGTCGGCCAAGTGTTGAGCTCGCGCACGTAAAGCTCAGGCACCGGCCCAATGCCCCACGGCTCCTTCAATGACCATTCAAGCTCGTTCGCGCCGATCACGATGCGGGCCTCGGGAAACAGCGTCCAGTTTACGGAATGATCGTGGTGCGAGTGCGTGAGCAAAAGATCGGTGATATCGGACGGCTTCAATCCAAGTTCGGCGAAGCGCTTGATCAGCATAGTGCGCATGCTGAAGCCGCCGGTATCGATCAACACGATGCGGCCATGTGCACGCAGCAAGACCACTGAGCTCCAGCCCAGCCCCCCATGGCACACCGATTTACCCGGAAAGCCCTGAACAACGATGTCGAGATCGTAGTTGTTGATCTTCATTACTAGGCCAGCGGCGCGTTCGAGACTGGCAGCGCCGGGAGTCCGGCCGTGGCGGCCTCCTTCTGCAAGGCGGCGATTTCCTTCGTATGATACGGCAGGCCGGTGCGGCGGCGCGACGCTTCGAGCCGGCGTTCGGTCTCGCCCGGCATTATGACTTCATCGAAGCTTTCCGCGGTCGGCACGGCGTGAACGCGCTGCACCAGCGTATCCATGCGCTTGAGATACTCGTCCTTCGAGATGAAAAGGTCAGGCTTCATCGCCATGAAAAAGTGTCCGACATTCTGCGGCTGGTCGTAATCGAGGAACTGGTTGCGCACGTCGCCGCCGTAGGCCGCGCCCGAGATGACGCCGCTCATGACATCCATCAGCATCGAAATTCCCGAACCCTTCGGCCCGCCGATCGGCAACACGACGCCGCCGTCCAGTGCCGCATTCGGATCGGTCGTCGGCTGGCCGTTTTTGTTAAGCGCGTAGCCGATCGGAATTTTCTGGCCGCGTCGCGCCGCGCGCCTGATTTTGCCGCGTGCGGCCACGGCCGGCGACATATCGAGATCGAAAGGCACTTCCTTGCCGGCGGGTGCGGCGGCGGCAAACGGACTAGTGCCGAGGAAAGCGTCGCGTCCGCCCCAGGGCGGCATGGCGCGCGAGGCGTTGGTGAAAACGAACGAGATCAATCCGGCCTCGAGCGCCTGTAGCGTATAGCAGGCCGCCATGCCGAAATGCGTGCTGCGGCGCACCGAGACGATACCGACGCCAAACTCCTTCGCCATCTCGATGGCCGCGGCCATGGCCTTGGTCGCGACCACGAAGCCGTAGCCATTCTGGCCGTCGAGCGAACCGATCATCGGCGTGACGCGCTCGACCACCAGATTAGGTTTCGGATTGACCAATCCGCGCCGCACCCGGTCGAGATATTGCGGCAGGAATTGCAGTCCGTGGGTATCGACGCCGCGCAAGTCGGCGCGCACCAGACAGCCGGCCATGATGGCTGCGTCTTGTTCAGACAGGCCATGCGCGACTAGCAAGCGGCAGCCAAAAGCTTCCGCCGCCTCGACCGCGGCATAGAACAGCCCTTGTGTCGTTCCGGGGTTGGTGGTTTCGCTAACTCTGCTCATCGAGTTTCTGCTCAACTGCCATTCAGGCTATGCGCCTCGGGGAAGAACAGGTCTTTCCACGAGGCCGGCTTCTTCTTGAGGCGGCCAACTTTGTACATGAAGTCGACGAACTTCATCACATTGACCGGCGTGGTCGTGTATTCGACATCCGGATCGGCCACCATTTTTTCCAGCGCATCGAGCGGGTTCTTGTCCTTGGTCGCCGCCAGATAGATTTGCGCGGCCTCGCGCGGATGTGCCTTGATGAACGCGTTGGCGTCGTTGAACGCCGCAACGACCGCCGCGCATATTTTCGGATTGGCATCATGGAATTTTTTCGTCGCCACCAGCGTACCATTGGTGTGCTTGCCGCCGACGACATCATAGGACTTGAGCACCTGATGAACGCCCGGCGTCGCCAGTTCGTAATAGTAGAACGGAGAACTGGCGAAATGTGAATTGATCTCGGACCCACCGCCCATCACCGCCGCGGCGGCATCCGCATGCGAACGGGTGATGGTGATCGAGTCGAGCTTGTCGTAATGATCGGGCCCCCAAATTTTGGCGGCTTCCATTTCCAGTATCAATGCGTGGCCGGTGAGCTTGACTGCGGGCAGCGCGATCTTGTCCTTGCCGGTGAAGTCTGCGATCGTTTTTACATCCGGATTGCGCGTCACCAGCACAAACGGCATCGATTGCATGGCAATGAGGGCGCGCACTTCCTGCGGCGTGCCGACGGTCTTTTCCCAAATGGTCGCAAGCGTGGTAGCGCCCGGCCCGATGAAGTCGGCCTGGCCGGCCAATAGCGCATCAAGCTCGGCCGCCGGGCCGACGCGTTGCGTCCATGAGGTTTTGACATCGCCAAGACCAGCGGCCCTAGCGTTTTTCTCGATCAACTGTTGCGCCTCGATGACGATCATCGGCAGGTAAGGCAGGCCAAACTGCTTCGACATTCGTACTTCGTTGACTTCAGCGTGGGCGGCGACGCCGAATGCGGCGGCGCATAGGCTGGCGGCCGCGAGCTTTCTCCACATAGGTTCCTCCGTGCCTTCTTATGTTCGTTAGTACGCCAAGAATGCGATTTGCCGGGCAGCCATGCATCAGACTTGGATCTCGTGGACCTGCTTCGCCCTCTCCGTCATGGCGGCGAGCAGGAATTGGATATCGGTGCCGGTCGATATCATCCGCGCGCCCATGGCGACGAATTCGGCGGCGAGCTTCGGCCGCGTCGACAGGCCGCCGACGCCGACGTGTTTGCCGTGCTTGCGGCAGGCGGCAATGGTGCGCGCATAGGCGTCGCGCACCTTGGGGTGCTCGTACTGGCCTGCAAGTCCCATGCTGGCGAGCATGTCATTAACGCCAATCAGTACCATGTCGACCCCTTCGACCGCGGCGATTTCATCCGCCTGACTGAGGGCCTCGGCGGATTCGAACTGCACGATCACCATGGTGGCGTCGTTGACCGCGTCGTTGGCCTCCGCGGTCGGAAACGAGCGGTACTCCAGATGCGGCAGGGCGCCCCCGGCGCCGCGCTCTCCGAGCGGCGGGAATTTGACGGCTTTGACTACCTCGCGCGCCTCCGCGGCCGAGCAGATGCCGGGCGCGACGATGCCGAGCGCCCCGCCGTCGAGCACGCGCTGGATATATTCGGGTGTGTTGGCGGGAACGCGCACCATCGGCACAACGCCGGCGCTTAGCGCGGCCAAGCAGATTTGGCCGGTCGCATCGAGTGTCATGGTCGAATGTTCGAGATCGATATAGATCATGTCGAAGCCGGCGGTCTTGGCGAGCCGCGCGATTTCCACACCGCGCGTGAGGCGGATCGTCATCGAGGCGACGACCTCATTGCGCTCCAACTTTTCCTTGACCACGTTACGCACCACTTCGTTCGCCTTCACCCGATACTCTCCATTATTTTCGCGCTTCCGGGTTGGGAAGCGCGATCGCCAACATCACGTTGCTCAGACTCTTGCCGTGGATGTCCTGTGCGAGCGAGATGGTGACGCCACCGCCGAGCGCATTCTCGATGACGAAATTGAACGCCTTCAGATTGCGCAGCGGGTAGCGCCGCACCGGGCCTTTGGCGACGTGCTTGAACGCTTCGGCCACCCGCTCTGGCGTCAGCTCTCGCTCGAGAAAATCCCAATGCTTGGCGTCGTAGCAGATCACCGAAATGTTTGAGGTGTTTCCTTTGTCGCCGGCGCGCGCATGGGCGAGATCGTAGACGCGGACGCTCATAGTGTGCCCTCCACGAGCACCTGCGAATTGACCAGATTGCGCGGCAGCAGCACCGACTTCACCGCCAGCACGTCGCGCACGCGCGGTTCGGAGGCGCCGCCGGCGCCGCCCGGCCCGTGCATGTGCATCGCGCGCACCTCGAAGCCGATCGCGTGCGCCGCCTTGCGGTCACGCGTGCGTCCGGCGAGCCGCAGGCGGACTTCGTAGGGCTCCGGCCGGATCTCCACCTGATCATGCAAGCTAGACATGCCGATCAGGTCGACGCGGAAATCGTCGTAGACAAAGCCCTGCAATTTCAGCCGTTCCTTGACAATCTCTGCCGCCCATTTCGCACGAGCGACGGCGTCGATGCCGCCGTAGGAGACCTCGCCTTCACCGATATAGCCGTCGGCATAACCTACATTGACCTTATAGGTCTCGGTGCGCGGCTGCGCCCTGGCGCCTTCCACCCGCACACGGTCTGCGCGGTCCTGAGTGAGCACAATGCCCGTGATATCGAGCGTGCAGTCCGGCGTGATGTAGGCGGTCGGATCGTGGATCTCGTAGATCAACTGCTCGGTGCAGGTCATCACGTCGAGCCGGCCGCCGGTGTCCGGCGTCTTGCCAATCACGATCGAGCCGTCGGCTTTGACGTCGGCGAACGGATAGCCGTTGCGGGCGAGATCGGGCACCTCCTTCTTGCTGGGCCAGCCGAAGCAGCCACCAGTGACGGAGGCCGTGCATTCGAGCAGATGGCCGGCCGCGGTGCCCTGCGCAATTTTCGGCAGGTCGTCGTAGGACCAGCCGAACTCGTGCAGCATCGGCGCTAGGAATAGCGATGGGTCCGCCACCCGGCCGGACAGCACGATCGGCGCGCCGGTGTTGAGCGCTTCGCCGACCACATCAGCGCCGAGGTAGGCGTTGGCGGAAATCATCTTGGGCAGAATGGATTCGAGCGGCTCGCCATTTTCGATAAGCTTAAGCTCAGGCCGGTGCCTCACAATACTCGACACATCGTCGCCGAGCACGACTGCGACTGGAACATCGCCGAGGCCCAAATCGGCGGCCTCCCTGCGCGCCGCGCGCGCACCGCCGAGCGGATTGGCCGCGCCCATATTGCTGACGATGCGGATGCCCTTAGCGATGCAGGTGGGCAGCACCATGCGCAAGCGTGCGTGCAGCGACGGCGAATAGCCGAGCTCTGCATCCTTGCTACGCGCCAAGTTCTCCCGCGAGACGGTACGCTCGGCTAGGCATTCGAACACCAGGTAATCGATATCGCCACGCTCGGCCAATTCGAGCGCCGGCACCATGCGGTCATCCGAGGTGCCGGCGCCGGCGCCGATGCGCAGTCGATCCTGCGATTTCATCGAACGTTGCCTCGCCGTGTCTTTCCTTGTCTTCGCCGAGACCCGGGGGCGCATGACCTGGAGTCTTGGCAAGCCTATACAGACCGTCCAAATTATTATTAGACCACATTGCGGAGGCTATCGAAGTCCCGCACAGTAAGAAACAATAAGAAAAAGTTTGACGCTGGAGGAAGTAGCCGATGCCGATCGGCGCAACACTGACATCGAAATCCGCGTCCTCGGGAGTTGGCGAGTCCAGGCCGGTTCCGGCCGGTCGCGCTCGTGCGCTTGCCGATCCGTCGCGGCCATTGCTCGACGTCTGCGGCGTGACCATCCAATACAAGACCCAGCGACATCTTGTTACCGCGACCTATCGGGTCAGCTTCAGCGTGTTGCAGGCCGACCGCTTCGTCCTGCTGGGACCTTCCGGCTGCGGCAAGTCGACCCTGCTGAAAGCGGTCGGCGGCTATCTACAGCCGACCGAGGGCGATATCCGCTTAAAGGGCGAGCTGATCACCAAGCCCGGCCCGGACCGGATTATGGTGTTCCAGGAATTCGACCAACTGCTGCCGTGGAAGACCGTGCTGGAGAACGTCATTTTCCCTCTCAAGACGACGAGAACGCTCAATGCCAAGGCCGCCGAAGAGCGGGCGATGCACTACATCAAGAAGGTCAATCTCACCAAGTTCGCGCACAGCTACCCGCACACCCTCTCCGGCGGCATGAAGCAGCGGGTCGCCATCGCGCGCGGCATGGCCATGGAGCCTGATATATTGCTCATGGACGAGCCATTCGCCGCACTTGACGCGCTCACGCGCACCCGCATGCAGGACGAGCTGTTAATGCTGTGGGACGAAACGCAATTCACCGTACTGTTCGTCACCCATTCGATCCCGGAAGCGATCAAGGTCGGCAGCCGCATCCTGCTGTTGTCGCCGCATCCGGGTCAGGTGAAGGCCGAAATTAACAGCGTGCCGCGCGGGCAGGAAAACTCCAACGAAGCCGCCGCGCTCAGCCGCGAGATTCACAAAATGCTATTCACAGATCAAATTGAGGAGACCCCCAATGCTTGAGGCGGCGCAACGGGCAAACATCTACTGCGAGACCTTGGGGCCTGAGCAGTTCGGCATCATCCAGAAACCACTGACCTTGGCCGAAAAGATTTATAACCAGACCTGGCTGCGCAAGATCAGCATCATTGTGGCGCTGGCGCTGGCCTGGGAGCTCTACGGCCGCTGGCTCGACAATCCGCTGCTGGTGCCGACCTTCGCCGACACCATACGCGCACTCATTGCCGGCGTTGCAGAGGGAACGATCCCCCAGCGCGCGCTGAGCTCGATGGAGGTGCTGCTGATCGGCTTCGCCACCGGAACGCTGCTGGCCGGCATGCTCACGGTGTTCGCGATCGGCACGCGGATCGGTACCGACTTCCTCGAAACAATGACCGCCATGTTCAACCCGTTGCCCGCTATCGCGCTACTGCCGCTAGCGCTGATCTGGTTCGGGCTCGGCGCCGGCAGTCTGATCTTCGTGCTCGTGCATTCGGTGATGTGGGCGGTCGCACTCAACACGCTGGCCGGTTTCCGCAGCGTATCGACCACCGTACGCATGGTCGGACGCAATTACAATCTCAACGGCTTGCGCTTCGTCGCGAGAATTCTCATCCCTGCGGCGTTTCCCAGCATTCTCGCCGGCCTCAAAATCGGCTGGGCCTTTGCCTGGCGCACGCTGATCGCGGCCGAACTGGTGTTCGGCGTCTCATCGGGCCAGGGCGGGCTTGGCTGGTACATCTTCGAAAGCAAAAATCAGCTCAATATCCCGGAAGTGTTCGCCGGCCTTCTCACCATTATTCTGATTGGCCTCGCAGTCGAAAACGTCGTGTTTCGTTTCGTCGAAACCAGAACGGTCCAACGCTGGGGCATGCAATCATGACTGCCCGCAGCCCGGTTTCGATCAACGGGAGGTTGTCATGATTCATAGGCGTGCTTTATGCGAAGCGCTGGTGGCGGCGCCGCTTCTGGCAACGCCGGCGCTGCTGCGATCGGCCTTTGCGGAAGAAGTGTCAAGCGTCGTCTTAGTGAGCCAGCACGGTCTGCCGTATTTACCGTTGATGGTGATGGACACGCTCAAGTTGGTCGAAAAGCATGCCGGCAAAGCAGGCATCACGTCGCTCAAGCCGGAATATAAGACCTTGGGTGGCACGCAGTCGCTGATCGACGCCCTTTTGAGCGGGCAAATGAATTTCGGTGTCACCGGCGTGCCGGGCCTTGCGACGCTTTGGGACAAGACCGCCGGCACGGCAAACGAGGTGCGAGCGCTCTCGGCGGTGCAGTCGATGCCCTTTATGCTGGTGACCAACCGCGAGTCAATCAAGACGATTAAGGATTTCACCGACAAGGACAAGATCGCGTTGCCAGCGGTGAAGGTGTCAAGTCAGGCGATCTGCCTGCAGATGGCCGCCGCCAAGGAGTGGGGACAGGATCAATATGCCAGGCTCGATCCGTTCACCATCACCCGGCCGCATCCGGACGCCGCCACGTCGGTGATCTCGAAGGCAACCGAGATTAACAGCCACTATTCCGTCGCGCCTTATTACTATTACGAGCTTGCGACGCCGGGCGTGCACAACGTGCTCAAGTCTTACGACACGCTCGGCGGTCCGGCGACCAACGGCGTAATGATCATGGCGAAAAAATTCCGCGACGCAAATCCGAAGGTCACCAGCGCGGTTTACAGCGCCCTCAGCGAGGCGGAGGAATTCATCAACAAGAACGCAGACGAGGCGGCGCAGATCTACATCAAGACCACCAATGAGAAACGCAGCAGCCAGGCCGAGATGGTCAAGTTCATCTCCGATCCGGACAATGTGTGGACAACAGCACCGCAGCAGTCGATGGAATTTGCCATCTTCATGCACAAAGTCGGCACCATGAAGCGGCTCCCGGCGTCATGGCAAGACATGTACATGCCGGAATCGCACGAGCTCAAAGGCAGCTGAGCACGTGTTTGTCCGTACGTATGAAACTCAGACGCTAAGCTCACTGCTGGTGGTACAGCAACTATCCAAGGCGCTCGCCGGTCGCGCGCAGGGCGGCTACGGCTGCTCACCTAAGGTCTAAAGCTCGCGTAGCGCGTTGAACTGGGCGACGTAGCCGGAGGCATCGATCCGCACTGCGATGACGGTGGTGCCCTTGGACTGCACCGCGGCGCTTAGCGCGCTGCTCAAGGCCTGCTCGGTTTCAACCACTACGCCATCGGCGCCGAAAGATTGCGCCAGCTTCTCCCAATCGACGCCGCCGAGCTGCACGCCCTGCAGCGGAATACCTTTGATCTCTTGCTTGACGCGGATCAGGCCGATTTCGCGGTCGTCAAACACGAGCACGATGATCGGCAAGTTCTCGCGCCGCGCCGTCTGCAGTTCCGCCACCGTCATCAGGAAGCCGCCGTCGCCGGTGAAGGCGACCACCGGCCGATCGGGATAGGCCATGCGCGCCGCGAGCGCGCCGGGTATCGCGTAGCCCATAGAGGCGAGCCCATTTGAGGTGAGGAACTCGCGCGGCCCGTAGGATTCCCATTTCTGCACGATCAACAGTCGGCTGGCGCCAGCATCGCAGGTGGCGATGGTATTGCGCGGCAGCATCGCGCGCGCGACCTCCATGGTCCGCTGCGGCGACAGCCCGGTGCTCGGCGTGTTGAGCGCGTCGCGCACCTCCTGGCGGAACGCTTTGGCGGCCTTCTCGCCCCAATTGCTGCCTTCCGGCGCCCACTGCGCCAACCCGGCCAGCAGCGGTTTCAGGTCGCCGATGATTTCCGGGTCGGCTGGCACCAACGCATCGATGCTCGGCACCGACGACAACGCCAGCACTGGCAGCGTGTAGGGCCATGGCTTTGGTTGCAATTCCACTGCGTCGAGACCCACGGTGACGATCAGGTCGGCCTCCATCACCAGCTTGCGCTCGATCAGCCCGCCAATGATGCAGCCGGCGCGCAGCGGATGATCTTCCGGGATCATACCTTTGCATTTTGTAGTGGTGAGCACCGGCGCGCCCAAGCGCTCGGCGAATTTAACGAATTCAGCCGACGCACCACACCAGTAGGCGCCGAGGCCCGCGATTAGGATCGGCCGCTTCGATTGCCGCAGCATGTCGAGCGCCGGCTTGAGATCGGCCCGGTCCGGACCTGGCACGATCCAATGCGGCACAAGCGGCGGCTCGGCAAAGTAATCGCCAGCCTCGCGTGTTGTCTCGCTCTGCGGAAATTCGAAATGTACGGGCCCCGGCGGCGTCGCGGTCGCCGTGCGCATGGCCCGGCGCACCTGCTGGCGCACGGTCTTAGCGTCGATGGTCGTGCTCCACTTCACGATCGGCTCATAGACTGCGTGCTGGTTGATGCGCTGGCGCAGTCCGGTCTCGTAGGTTGGACGCGAATAGGAATCGGTGATCGCGATCAGTGGCGAGCGGTCGAGAAACGCGTGCGCCACGCCGTTGACCATATTGGTGGCGCCGGGACCGCGGGTTGACAAACAAATGCCCGGGCTGCCGGTGAGGTCGCCCCAGGTCGCGGCCAGCATGGCGCCCGCCGTCTCCTGCTTCATCAGCAGAAAGCGCATCTGGCGTTGGCGCGCGGCTTCCATCAGCTCGACCGATTCGCCGCCGGGATGCCCGACAATGAAGGGTGTGCCGGCATCCTTAAAGGCGGCGGCGAGTACTTCAACGGTCGTGGTCATCGTCGTCTCCCAGTCGATTCAGCGGACCATGCCCTTGGCGTGGTGCACCATGCCAGCAGTGGCGGCGGTTACCAATATCCGCTCGGACCGGCCGTCAAATGGCAGCTAATCACGACATGCATTGCTATCGTTCCTACAGTCCGGCTAACTGGCAGGCAGAACGGCGCGGCTCGCGGCTTGGATCAGAATCATGTCAGACATCAAGGTCGCCGTTCTCGACAAGTTTCACCCGCACATCAAGGTAGCGATCACGGCGGCGATGCCGTCGAACTGGTCCGTCCGCTTCATCGAGGAAAACAGCCTGGCTGCCCGTGCGGCAGTCCTGCGCGACGCTGATATCGCCTTCGTCATGGCGGCTCCGGTGCCGAAGGAATTGCTCGCCGAGGCGCGGCGGCTGCGTTTCATTCAAAAGCTCGGCGCCGGTGTCGACCGCATCGACCTCGATGCCTGTCGGAAGCAGGGTATCGGCCTGGCGCGGCTGCATGCTGGCAACAGCGTTCCGGTGGCTGAGCATACCATCCTGCTGATGCTTGCGACCTATCGTCAGTTGCCGCAGATCGATCGTCGCACGCGCGCCGGCGCCTGGAACAAGGAAGACGCGCGCGGCGAGCATCGCCACCTGCACGGGAAGATTGTCGGGCTGGTCGGCTTCGGCGCCATCGGCAAAGAAGTCGCAAAACGGCTCCGCGGTTTCGAGGTCAAAATTCTCTACTACGATCCGGTGCGCGCATCGCGCGACGTCGAGCAAAGCCTTGCCGTCGACTACGCCGATCTCGACACGCTGGTGCGATGCGCCGATATTATTTCGCTGCACCTGCCGCTAATGCCCCAAACCGCCGGGTTGATTAATGCCGAGCGGATCCGCGCCATGAAATCGGGTGCCGTGTTGATCAATTGTGCGCGCGGCGGGCTGGTTGATGAAGCCGCGCTGGCGGCGGCCTTAAAAGAAGGTCGCCTATTTGGCGCCGGCATCGACGCCTTCGCTAATGAGCCGCCAGTCGGCAGTGAGCTGCTCGAACTGGACAACACCGTCGTTACGTCGCACTTAGCCGGGGCGACGCTCGATAACTTTTCCGGAGTCATCGCGCGGGCGGTGGAGAATGCCAAGGCCGTATTGTGTGGCGAGGCCTTGCCAGAAACCGATGTTGTGCTTGCGTCGAGAGGTTAGTGCCCAACGCCACACACGTTACCGGATTGGCCATGCGGTCACGGTGGCCGAAGGCCTCTGGGCGTCTAGCTTGCCGCGCTCCCCAAGATCCCGACCGCGGGCTCGAGCCGATCGGAAGAAGAGCCCGCGCCGGTGCCGATGCGGTACGTGGACAAAGCAAAAGTCCTCAGTCGCCCCTTAGGCCGGCGATCTCGGGAAAGAACAGGTCGCCGATCGCCTTGGGCGACTGCTTGATCGAACCGATCTTCGCCATGAACTGCGCGGTGGCAAAGACCTTCTCCGGCTTGAGCGTATAGGCGTAGTCCTTGTCGTTGATAATGGCGAAAATATCGTCGACCGAATTCTTGGTGTCGTGCGCCGCCTCGAGATAGAGCTTGGACGCCGCCCGCTTGTCCTTGTTGATGGTGTCGATCGCCTCGCTCAAACCATCATAGAAAGCCTTGTAGGCCTTCGGGTTGGCGTCGCGGAATTTGCCGTTGGCAGTTATCACGACCGCGGTGGCGCGCCCCCCGAGGATGTCATAGTTGGTGGTCACCAGATGCGCGCCAGGCGCCTTGATTTCCTGCTCGTAGAACGGCGAGGACGAGAAGTGCGCATTGACGCCGGCTGTGTTGTTGATGAAGGCGAGCGTCGCGTCGGGATGCGAGAGTGTCACAGTCAACGGATCGAGTTTGGCGAAGTCTTTTTCGCCGAAGGCTTTCGCCGCCGCCATTTGCAGCATGATCGCCTGCGTCGAGATCTTAACCGAGGGTACGGCGATCTTGTCCTTGTCGGTGAAGTCCTTGACGTTCTTGACGTCCGGATTACGCGTTATCAAGTAGAGCGGATAAGTGGTCATCGAAGACACGCCCTTGATCTGGCCGTGTGTCTTGTCCCAGAGCGTGATCAATGACGGTGCACCCTGCGCGGCGAAGTGAATTGTGTTAGAGATCAGGCCATCGTTCATGACGCTCGGACCGGCGACCTTTGTCCAGGTGACCTTGATATTGCCTAGGCCCAACTGCTTCGCGTGCTTTTCGATCAGAGTCTGTTTCTCCATCACCATCAACGGGAGGAAGCTGACGCCATATTGCTGAGCAACTGTGATTTCGCTGACCTCGGCCCGGATATCGGTGGCTGTTGTGATTGCCAGCGCGGTGCAAACTGCAACCGTTGTCGTACGAAAACGCATGATCTACTTCCCCCGGTCTTGTTTAGGGCACATCTTAACGACGATAACTAACACGCTGGAAGCACGGCAACCGTCCAATTTAGGACCGATGGACCCAGAAATGCGGCCGATAACCAGGCCGCCACCCAATCCCATCACGAACAGCATTCAGGCAGGTCGGAGCCTTGCCAGCTTGCTGTTGATGGAAAGGCGCCCTCTCTCAACCGGCACCAGTTTTGCTTTTGGATGTTTCGCTCGCCCGGCCGAAAGGCTCGGGTTACTTTGCGTCCGGCACTGCCTCTCATTCTTATCGCCGTTAGCGAAACAGCGTCTACCCAGCGGACAATCAAACTTTAGTTGGCGCGCATTTGAAAATCGTGCTTGCTGATGTGGGAGCGATTCGCCCGAACCACATGACAACAGCACCGTGTTGCAGGCGTCGTGCATTTGTCCATGACGCCAGCACTGTGCAATCTCCTGCCGCGAGTCCGGCAATCGAATATCGGCCTTGTAGCGCTCAATCAATTTCTGCTTCTGGCCCGAGCGTCCGCACTTCTCACAGGAGAGCCGAA
>Ga0126380_10000363_pt1 | contig 14581 bp, 16 predicted proteins | sample PanSoiMetPlot_26_FD_92544 | JGI IMG/M metagenome (GOLD analysis project Ga0126380, IMG submission 92544) | Tropical forest soil microbial communities from Panama - MetaG Plot_26 | ecosystem: Environmental > Terrestrial > Soil > Tropical forest > Bulk soil | place: Panama | collected 2016-02-17
GGGACGTGCGTGCCGAGAAACGCACCGGGATTGGGCTCAAAAAAATCCGGGATGCCGCGAAGGATTGTCCTCCAGTAGGAGGTTATGTCAGGCAACCCAGTCCACGCCGGAGCGCCGAGCGGTGGCCGATAGGCCACCCGAGTCCAAAATTCTTTCAATCTTTCAAGGCGGCTCTCGTGTGAGTTGCCGGCAATCAGGCTCGCATTGATTGCACCAATCGAAGTGCCCACGATCCAGTCCGGTTCGATGCCGAGCTCATGCAGCGCGTGATAAACGCCGGCTTGATAGGCACCGAGCGCGCCTCCGCCCTGCAGGACCAGGACGATCTGACGATCCTTTTCCTTTTGAGTGCTCGCTGCACGCCTTGATGGCCTGTTGTCCATGGTTCCCTCCCTGGATCCTGATCATTTGAAATCGCCGGTTGGACTCCCGTTGAATCTCTGTCTCAGTGAGCGGTCCAGCCGCCATCCACCGGTAAGGCCGTCCCCGTGATGGAAGCCGCAGCATCGCTTGCCAGAAACACCGAGAGAGCGCCGAGCTCCTCCACTGTGGCGAAACGTTTGTTCGGTTGTTGGGCAAGCAGCACGTCACGAATGACCTGGTCACGCGGGATGTCGTGCGATTTAGCCTGGCCGTCGATCTGTGCTTCGACCAGCGGGGTGTAGACGTAGCCGGGGCAAATCGCATTGCAGGTGATGTTCGTTTCGGCTGTTTCCAACGCGATGACTTTGGTCAAGCCGACGATCCCGTGCTTCGCAGCCACATAGGCCGACTTGAATGGCGATGCGACGAGCCCGTGCGCCGAGGCGATGTTGATGATACGGCCGAACTTGTTCTTATGCATCGAAGGAAGCGCTGCGCGCGTTGTGTGGAACGCCGAAGAGAGATTGATCGCCAGGATCGCGTCCCACTTCGCGATGGGAAATTGCTCGAGCGGAGCAACGTGCTGAATGCCGGCGTTGTTAACGAGTATGTCGAGGCGGCCGAACGTCTCTAGCGCCATCGCGATCATGTCAGCGATCGATTCAGCTTTCGACATATCTGCTGGCGAATAGCGAACCTTGACTCCGAACTCGGACACGACTCTGGCCTGGGTCTCCGCGATATCTTCTGGCTTGCCGAAACCGTTGAGCATGATCGCAGAGCCGGCTGCTGCGAGTGCATGGGCAATACCGAGCCCGATACCGCTGGTCGATCCTGTTACGAGAGATACGCGACCTTCCAGGGCCCGGGAGCTCTGTTCAAGGCGAAGCGGCGCTTGGATATTCATGGCCTGGTCCTTTTCGTTGCACGGTCGCGCGACGCGCTGTTATTGGCGCAAATCTGCACGGAACAGGGATTGGCTGGAAATGCCGGTTGGCTAAAGAAACGATAGCAAGCGGCTTTGGAGAACGGATAGACGGGCTATGGCGCATATCGCCAAGTCGGGGCCGTGGATCCTTTGGGAATAGCAGCTTTTCTGCTTCTCAAAGTCCGATGCCTGTTTGCTATCGGATCGAGAGACTGATTGTAGTTTTGTCGCCGATCATCCGGCTGCATGGTGGCGCAGAGGCTAGCGCAATCATGCGCAAGTCAAACTCGGAGGGATGATCCATGTTTACGAGAGCACAATTTCTGCGCTTGTCGACTGTAGCGGCGGCAGCGGTGGCTTTAGCACCCGAGGCCTTGTCAAAATCAAACGATGGTGTAGTCCGCACTAAGAGTGCCTACGGTTTCCAAGACACCGTTGAGCGCCTTAAAAAGGACATCGCAGCGAAAGGCATTCGATTCTTCAGCGAAATCGACCAGTCCAAACTCGCCGCCGATGCCGGTATCAAGCTCAATCCGTCAACGCTCTTGGTGTTCGGCAACCCGCCACTCGGCACCCAATTCATGACGGCAAATCCAAATGCAGGCCTGGATTGGCCGGTGCGTCTGCTGGTGATCCAGGACAGTGCTGGCGCAGTCTGGACGATTCATACCGATTTTGCGTGGATCGCCGCACGACACGGCATCGTCAACCGTAGGGAACAGTTCAAGATGGCATCAATGGTGATCGCCTCCACCACGTCGAGCGTAAAGGCTTGACGCGTGAATCAACTTGAAGCCCGAATTTTGACTCCGGCGCTTTGGTCGACCGGAGCTTTTTTTCGGGAGTCAGGTTTGTCGAAATAGCATCCTGCTATCGCAATTAGAGCAACCCGGCATTTCCTTCCAAATCTGTCTCGCTTCATCATGCAATCACTGCGGCGCCGCGTAGGGAGGCCGCGGCGAAACAGAGAAGGAGATGAAGATGTATATTTCGAACAGCAAAGTCTTGCTCCGCACCGTCGCTGCTGCGGCCTTCGTGGCTACGACGGGCCTTGCATTCACCGCGCAGGCTGGTGAATGCCCCGCCGACAAGCGCATGCCGAATGCGCGCCAGCCGGTCGACTTTAAGGCTGTCGGCGTCACCGACACCACGCTGGGCTCTATCGATCTCGGCAAGGAGCAGGCCAAGATCGCCGGCCGCGAGCTCCGCTTCCGCAAGTTGGTGATCGACCCTGGCGGCATAGTTCCGTGGCACAGCCATGACGATCGCCCCGCGCTGATCTACGTCGCCGAGGGCGAGATCAACGAATACGCCAGCAACTGTGCGGCCCCAATCGTGCACAAGGCCGGCGAAATACGGGCAGAAACACAGGGTACTTCGCACTGGTGGAAGAATCTCGGCGACAAAACAGTGGTATTGTTCGTCGGCGACGTTCGCCGCGACCCAAAGGACCACAATATGTGACGGCTGAGCGTCCCCCAATCCGTCGCATGGTGACGCCCCGTTGTCCCCGAACGGGGCGTCACGTTTCCACCCATCTCACGGCGGTCAGGTTCCTTACCGCGGCCGCCTCAAACCATAGAGCACGGCTATCGAAAAACCGGTGAAATTTATAGCATTTTAGAGGGACGATCGCGTATCAATCATCGCACAGACGCAGCCATCGGTGGCTAGGGAAGCCCGGCAATGCCCACGGAAATCCTGGTGAAAGACCTGAGGCGGGCCTTCGAGCAGGCACGCGAGCTCGACGGCTCGATGGCCGAGCGACTTGATGTATTTGCCGATGCCACGCGGAAACTTCACCCATCCACTGCGGCCATCGTCGATCGGCTCGTTGCGCGGCTGAGACAGCATGAGGCAGGCGAGGATGCGCCGAAGCCAGGCGACGTGATGCCAACTTTTGTGCTGCCCGACGAGACCGGCCGGCTTGTGAGTCTGAAAGATTTGCTGGCTCAGGGTCCCGCCGTAGTCACGTTTCACCGTGGACACTGGTGCCCGTATTGCCGGATCAGCATCAGCACATTGGTAAAGGCGCAACCAAGCATCGAGGCGCTGGGCGCGCGCACGGTGGCCATTGTCCCTGACCGGGAGCAGTTTGCCGCCGAGATGCGGGAAGATTGCAATGTGAATTTTCCAATCTTGTCTGACATCGATAATGGCTACGCCATGTCGCTGAATCTAGCGATCTGGGTTGGTGCCGAAATGCAAGAATACATGAGCAAAATTGGCCGTGTGCTTCCGCAATATCAGGGCAACGACTCCTGGATGCTGCCCATCCCCGCGACGTTTGTCATCGGCAACGATGGCCGGATCAAGTCGCGCTTCGTCGACCCGGACTATCGCAAACGCATGGCGATCGAGGATTTGATCGATGCACTGAAATAGATTCAGTTAGCTCGTTTTTGCCAGTTCGCGGCGCGCAACATTTTCATGAAAGTCGCGGCAACCGGCGTGCGCTGCCGACCGGCGACACCATAGAGGCATACGTCACGCTCAAGTTCGAGCCCCTCTACCGTGGTACGCATCAAACTTTGCGGAGTCTTCACAGTGCGTGGCAGAAAGCCGATACCGATATTGGCTTCAACCAGGGCAACCAGGTCCTGGTCCGAGGAAACCTCATGGCGGTGATCGGCATTCAGCCCCTTGGCGCGTAGCAAGGCTGCCAGATCGCTGCATTTCTCACAGTGGCTGCGCAGGAGGAAACGTTCGGCCTTGAGGTCGTCGAGACCAATCGTCTCCTGACTGCCGAGGCGGTGCGAGCGGCTGAATACCATGTCGAAGACTTCGTCAAACAGTTTCCAGCTGTCGAGACGGTCCCAGGCTTCCCCGATGGATGTCCCCACGGCAAGCTCGGCATCGCCATCTTTCAAATATTCGACAACTTGCGGGCCGGTGCCGCGCAAGATCTTCAGTTCAATCTCGCTGAAGCTTTTTCGTAGCTCGTTGACATGTGACAGGATGAGGCCAAGCTCGATGCTGCTGGACACGGCAAGTTTGAGTGCGCCGACCTCGCCGTCGTTGATCATGGCGGCGAGCGCACGCGCGCTCTGCGCGCTGTCATAGCATTGCTTGAGCAGCGGGAACATTCGCTCGCCAAGCGGCGTGAGCATGGTGCGCGGTCGCTCGCGTCGAAAAAGGTCGCCGCCCAGCTCCCCCTCCAAAAGCTTGATCGCGCGCGTCAGCGATGGCTGGGCAACGTGGCACTCCTCGGCCGCGCGGGTGAAATTCAGCGTGCGCGCGACGGCCAGGAAGTATCGGACCTGGTGCATTTCCATGCGAACGTCCCCCTGAACGATCACCAAAGCGGAAAATTCTAGCTCGCTTTCGAACGAAAGTCGGCTCGCGGCAACCGACGCATATCCTCTAAACGCGCATACAAGCCGGTGATGAGGCGGCTGCCACGTTGGAAGGTAAGGTAGCTCCACGCCCAATTGAGGGCGACCACAAACCGGTTTCGGAAGCCATTCAGAAAGAGTCCTGATGCACCCACCAACGGAATCAATCACTTAGTTCAAATTTAATTTGAAAGGTTAGCTCCGGGCCGCGACGCCCGGATCATCGACTAGCTGGATGAAATAACTGCCGACTGCCCGAAAAAATCAGTGCACAATATGAATGACCAATGCGGTGCGCGGTGTCCGGATTTGCCGAGGGTGCTGTAACGTTCGGCCATGAGACATGACAGACTCTTATATGTACTAGTCCCGCTGTATCTGATGGTCGTTGGAGCATTGGTGATCAAACAAATATGGCTTCGAGAAGAAGCGAAACCCTTAGCTATGGAGGATAAGCCACCTGTCGCTATGGAAGAAAAAGCACCCGTGATCGATAAGGCAAACGATGCTGGTCAGCAGCCCGATGAGGCCAGCGGCAAGTGGGGCTTAACGCCAAACTGTGAAAAGGAGTTACGGCGTACAGCCGACTTATTAAGATTTTTCGCAAATAGAATCCAAGCGGGAGAGGAAATACAATCGGTCGTTGGTGACATGAGACGGCAAGATAAAAGAATAGCGGCAGTTTGCCCTGATTGAGCGCCGGATTTTTCGGTACAATCGCCGTGTCCGCAAAACCGGATTTCTTAGCTCAACTTCTCGTCGCGCGGTGTATCGGAACGCACCCGAAACTGGAAAAAGAAACTCAGATCGCCAAGTTGGTAGGCGTATGGATGTTGGACTGGGACAAATACAGCCCCGAGGATCTCGTCCCTGCGCGGAGATACCGAGGCGTCGAAAACGTGTTCGTGGTTATGAGCGCGCAACCTAACGCTTAGACAGCAGCGGATGCGCCGCTTCGAGCGTCTGAATATCTTGCGGCGTTAGTGTCAGTGAGAGCGCAACAGCGTTCTCTTTCACATGCGCAACCGAACCGGATTCGGGAATTGCAATGACATTGCCGCTACGGATGGTCCACGCCAGAGCCACCGCGGCTGCCGAGCAGCCATGCTCCGCGGCGATACGCACAAGCGTAGGATCACGCAGCAACTTGGCGCCGGGGCCGCCGAGGGGCGAGTAAGCCATTACCGGCATGCCGCGTCGTTCGCACCAAGGTAGCAGGTCACGCTCAATGCCTCGGTCGCCGATACTGTAGGGCAGTTGATTGGTCGCGCAGCGATCGCCTTGTGGAACACGGAAAAGATTTTCCATGTTGCTGACTTTGAAATTGGATACGCCCCACGCGCGAATCTTTCCCGCTGTGCGTAATTTTTCAAACGCGGTCACAACCGCCGAAATATTGGTGACCCCGTTTGGCCAGTGCAGCAGATAAAGATCGAGATGGTCAGTGCCGAGGCGTTTGAGGCTTGCCTCGCAAGCGCGCGCCACGCCGTCTCCCGCCACGTGGTTTGGCCATACCTTGGACACCAGGAAAACGCGATCGCGCTGACCGGCGATCGCGCGGCCGATGAATTCTTCGGAGCCGTAAATTTCCGCCGTGTCGATCACTGTCATTCCGAGAGAAAGGCCCGTGCGTAACGCTTCTTGTTCCTCAGCTTGAGGACGTTTTCCCTTTCCGAGGCCCGCAGATCCTTGGCCCAAGGCTGACACGACAGTACCGTCGCGAAACTTTGCCGTGCGCTCTGCGGTCGTTGAGGCTTTGCTTGAAGCCGTATCAAGTGCTGTTGTCAACGAGCCAAACGCTACGCACAGTCCACTGAATTCCCGCCGGCTCAAGAGGCTCATGATGTTTTCTCGGTCATACGATCTCTTCCATAATACCACGGAGGGAAACCTCAGGGTCAATTTCGCAAATATCGAGCTTGAATGCGTAAGCATTTAGGTGATGTGCGTTAAGCGGCATAGTCCGGAGATGAAAATCGCCACCCTCAATGTGAATGACGTCAAAAAACGGCTCGCCAATCTCTTGGGCTGGCTGCGCCGAGCTCGGCCGGACGTTGCATGCCTTCAGGAATTGAAGGCGACAGACTCCGAATTTCCAATCTCAGCAATCAAAAAAGCCGGTTATGGCGCCATCTGGCGCGGACAAAAGTCATGGAATGGCGTTGCTATCCTAGGTCAGGATTGTGAGCCGGTTGCCACGCGAACGAGTCTGCCTGGCGATCCCGAAGATACGCAACGGCGCTACGTTGAGGCGGCCATCAACGGCGTGCTCATCGCGAGCATCTATGCGCCCAACGGGAATCCGCAGCCAGGCCCGAAATTCAAATACAAGCTCACCTGGATGAAACGGCTGTTGACGCATGCCGCCGAGCTCTACGCGCTTGACGCGCCGGTCGTGCTTGCCGGAGATTTTAATGTCGTACCGACCGACTCCGACATCTATCCGACCAAATCCTACGCCAACAACGCTCTTGTACAGCCGGAACCCCGAGCGCTGTTTCGGCGCATTCTCGATCAGGGTTGGATCGATGCCATTCGCACCGTGCATCCCGATGCGCCGATGTACACATTTTGGGATTACAAGCGAAACCGGTGGGAACGCGACGCCGGCCTCCGCATCGACCATTTGCTGTTGAATCCGAAAGCTGCAAAGCGCCTCGTCGATGCGGGCGTCGATCGCGAGGTCCGGGGGGTAGAAGGCGCGAGCGATCACGCCCCAGTATGGATTGTCCTTCGCGATGCACCGGCGGCGCGTCAAAAAGCTCCATATTCCGAAAAGCGAACGTCGCCGGTAAGCAAGCAAATCGCGCGGCATCCCTCGCTTTCCCGCCGCCCGCTGCTGGTCATCGACGGGGATTCATTTGCACATCGTTCCTATCACGCGCTCCCGAAAACGATCCTCAGACGCGGCCGCAAGCCCGCCGGTGCAATCCTTGGCTTTGCCAATGCGCTGCTCCGCTTCTATCGCGATGAGCAGCCGCGTGCTGTATTTGTTGCCTGGGACACGTTGGAAATCCCCACCTACCGACATGAGAAATTTCCCGCTTACCAAAGCGGCCGTGAATTTGACGATGCCTTGCTCGAGCAGCTCGATGTGCTGCCGGAGTTTGTTGCCGCGTGCGGATTTCAGAATCTTAAAGGGCCGGGCTTCGAGGCAGATGATTTCCTTGCGGCCGCGGCCGCAGCGGAAGAGAAGCGCGGCGGTCGTGTCGTTGTTGCGAGCGGCGACCGCGATACATTCCAGCTCGCCTCCGCCCACACCACCGTCCTTTATCCCGTCCGCGCGGGGGAGATCGCGCGTATCGGGCCCGCGGAGGTTCGCGCGCGGTATGGCGTCGATCCCGCCCAGGTCCCGGATTTTATCGCCTTGCGCGGCGATCCCTCCGACAAGGCGCCGGGCGCGCCGGGGGTGGGCGCAACGGGTGCTGCAACGCTTCTGCAGCGATACGGCAGTCTCGAGGCGGCGCTTGGGGCCGGGCGGTTTCCCGCGATGGCAGAACGCTTGCGGCTTTTCAGATCGCTCGCCACCATGAACCGAAATGCTCCGTTGCCAAGCCTTCGGAACCAAAAACCAACCTGGCACAAGGCAGCCGCGCTCGCTCGACAATGGGAATTGAATCAGCTCGCCAATAGACTCGAAGCGCTTGCGCGGGCCCTTGCACGCTAAGGCACAATGCGCTCTTCACGAAATTGACGCAGCAGGCGCACAAACATCGCCTGGCTGTCGACCACGTCGTGGAAGCCATAAAGCCGAGCCTTGGTTACATCCGACATCACGTCCCAGTCAGTGCCAAAGACATAATCGGCAAACGGCCAGGCGACCAGATCGGCATAGGGGAAACGCCTGAGTTTGCACCTGGCGGTCATTTCCTCCCAAAGTGGACCCTTATCAGCCATATGCTGCGCGAGGCAAATTGTTTGGGGATCTGCAACGGGCATTTCGAAGACCGCTGCGATCTCGGGCCAGAGGCTCCGCCACCGGAAATAATCGCCATTGGTAATGTTGAAGGCTTGATTTCCGCATCGTTGCATTGTGGCAGCCCACAACGCTGCATTCGCAAAATGCGACGACTCAGTCACCTGATAGAGCGTGTCGTAAGCACCGGGTTTACCGGGAAAGCGCAGCGGCAAACCGAGTTCTTTCGATATTGCGGCATAGACCGCGATTGCGGGAAGAAGACTCATTGGCGAGCCTGGTGCAAAGCCGCAAAAAGTTTGAGGGCGCAGTTCCACCCAATCCCACTCTTTTCCTTGCTGGTAAGCCGTGAGCCAATCAATCTGATCGAAGTAATAATTCGGGGGCATGTGACGCGGATCGGTCTCCCGCATCGGCGTCTTCAGTGGCCCGAGGTGCACGCCGTAGTATTTGGTGCCGGTAACAAGCACGACTCGTTTTAGACGAGATGCGGCGCGAGTTATTGCGGTGACCGAGTTCACCAGCATGTTACGATTTGGCCCCGTATGGGACCCGAAGTTTGCTGCACTTCCCGCACTAGCCTGAAATGCCGCGTAGAAAACGTGCGTGACATCCGTCAACTCGGCGAGCTTGCGTTTCGTGGCCTCTGCGTCAAGAAGATCGACTGCGATGTGATGGTAACGTGAGCGATCTGATGACTTGCGTCGCGATAGCCCCACGACTTGCCAATCAGCCTCCTCGACAAGCCTCTCGGCGACGTAGCGCCCGATAACGCCGAGCGCGCCGACAACGACTGCCTTATTCTGCATACGAGCCTGGGCCCCAAAATCGGGGGCGGGCCTTTTTGAGCATTGTCATCAAACGGCAATAACTTTGTCGTCAAGTGACGGGCCCGCGAATCCGGACCGGCCTATGACGCGCGCATGGAACCTAAAACGAACCTCGATGCTAAGCGAACAAGGTTCTGTTCTGCTCAGGCGATTTTTCAATTTCAACAGCGACCTGGTTCCAAATTTTTTCGCCTTCCAGATCGCCATCACGAGCCAGCTGTTTTGCGCGCTCTCTGACCTTTTGGTAAGCATTGAATCCGTAATGGGCGCGGCAGAAATTCGCATACATTACAACGGCATCCTCACGCGTAATCCACATGACAACCCCCTGACCCGATAGGGTGGAGTTTAACTGCAGCAAAGTTAGACAAACAAGTGGGCGCCGGAACTATGGCAAGTAAGCACATCAGGCTCTCTATCCACATGTTTATTTAGCGGAAGCAACCCATGACTCGGCATACGATGTTGGCTTTTGACGACGATTTGCGGGAGCTGGCGGCCGAAATCGTTGAAATGGGCAATCGAACCGAAGGGCAGGTCAGCAATGCAATGGATGCATTGCTCAGCAAGAACGTCAGCCTGGCGCGGGACGTAAAAACTGGAGACATAGCCATCGACGAGCTAGAGCGAGCAATCGAAACCAAGGCGATCGAAACCATTGCAAGACGACAGCCGTTGGCGATCGATCTGCGCGAGATTGTCGGGGCTCTGAGAATTGTAACCGATCTTGAGCGCATTGGTGACCTTGCCAGCAACATCGCTAAGCGTGCGGAGCAAATCGGAAACAAGAAGTTTGCCAACGAAATTTCTGTTCAGTTGAGACACATGAGCCAACTGGTTCTCCAGCAACTTCGCTCCGTCATTCACAGTTATCAGCACCGCGACATTGAAGAGGCGCTGCGAGTTTGGAGAAGCGACGAAGACATCGATGGACTGCATAATTCAACGTTTCGCCAGTTGCTGACGTATATGATGGAAGATCCCGGAAACATAACCTTGGGAATGCATCTGCTCTTTTGTGCAAAGAACATTGAGCGCATCGGCGATCACGCTACGAACATCGCAGAAAGCGTCTATTTTATCTTGCAGGGCGGTACGATCCCTGGCGAACGGCCCAAGCTCAACGTAACGAATTTCCAAGCCCCATCGCACTAGGCATTGCATGGTGGTAAGCCATAGCCGGCTGGTCTGCTTTTGGCCCGAAGCGGACAACGGGTTTACAAAACATCGGGACTATTTCGAAATTCGCGTGGTGTGCGAGCGATTTTGCAATTCTTCTATTTTCTTTCTTTGCGCCTTCCAGATTCCGAAAGGTGCGAAGAGATATCCTAGCGCGGCCCAACTGATCATCCATGTCACTGCTGCCCATTCCGGCAATGTTACGAATGTCCTCACGCCCAAGGGTGCGAACATCCCGACGAGCCAGATAGCAGATGCCACTAAGGCTTTGCGGCCCAATGACTGGGAAACGTGCGTCCAATATTCACGCAGGTAATCCTGGATCTCGGACATGATAGTCATTGTACTTCGCCTGAAGCGCAGAGTCGCCGTCTACCAGCGACTTGGATCGCCATACGGTCGGTCCGGATAGGGAAAGTTTACCCCAGGACCAAACGGATAGGCCGAAGTCCCTCTGGGATCAAATGCCGGGACGCGCGAGGAAGAGGTTGCGACGCCACGGGCTTCCTTCGCTGAACCCTGGGAATATGTGCTCGCCGGGTGCCGTGACTTAGGCGCTGCAAAACTCGATCCTGAGATCGCGAGCAATAGCCCGGCAGCAATTGTCACGAGATGACAATTCGACATCGTCATTTTCGTCAACGCAGGCTCTCTCAATACTGGCGGGCCCTTTCGTGCGAAGCTTTTCCCATGTGAGATTTTATTTACAAGTCAGCATTGCTGTCGATACCGCGCACAGGTTTGAATTCGAAGCGTCTGCTTTTGGCCTGGCCGGCATTCCAGCTCGCTTCGGGGAAAAGCGATCATCACGCACATGATCCGGTTGTTCTGACAGTGGCCAATGGCGGTATTCCAGGTTTCTGCGACTTGCGAGCTTGCTGGCCGATTAATGCCGTTAGCGCGCTATAATGATCCTCCGAGCCGCGTCACGAAAGGAGGCCCTATGTCAATCGTGTCCAGGAATGTCATGCGTGCGCTCGCCGCAATGCGGGAGATGCCTTAAACTCAGACATCGAGCATGACGCCACGAAAACAATCGATCATTGAAGCCCGCCGGGAGCAGGCGTTTCCAACTCTTGAACGCGCCGAGATCGAGCGGATGCGCCGCTTCGGTACGCTTCGGTCGTACAAGTCTGGAGAAATTCTTGCTCAGGCGGGCAAGGTCAATGAGGGTTTGACTGTCATACTGTCTGGCAAAGTGGACGTGACCCGATATGCTTCGTCCGGCCAGGGCCAGCTCATAGTGACGCACGGCGTGGGGTCGTTCCTGGGCGAGTTGGCGCAACTGGCCGGCCGCCCTGCGCTCGTTGATGCGCACGCGCAGGGTGCAGTCGATGCCTTGGTCATATCGCCAGATCGGCTACGGGCTTTGTTGATCGCTGAGGCTGAACTTGGTGAGCGCATCATGCGCGCGCTCATCCTCCGCCGCATCGGTTTGCTTGAGGAAGGCACTGGCGGACCCGTGATCGTCGGGCGGCCGCAGAGCGGGGAAGTACTTCGGTTGGCTAACTTTCTCCGTCGCAACGGCCATCCGCATCAAGAGCTCGATCCAGAGACTGATCACGAAGCAAGGGCGCTAATCGAACGTTTTCACATTGATGCTGGCCAATTGCCGATCGTTTTGTGTCCTGGCGGACAGTTGCTGCGTAACCCCGGTGAAGTTGAACTTGCTCGTTGCATCGGGCTCGTCGGGCCCATCGACCCGAACCGTGTCTTTGACGTTGCGATCGTGGGCGCTGGCCCGGCCGGGCTTGCTGCTGCCGTCTATGCGGGGTCGGAAGGACTGTCCGTTTTGATGCTCGATTGTCGCGCATTCGGCGGACAGGCTGGCGCCTCCGCCCGCATAGAAAATTATTTGGGTTTCCCCACTGGCATTTCAGGCATTGCTCTGATGGGGCGTGCCTACAATCAGGCGCAGAAATTCGGTGTCGAAATGGCAATCCCCGATGAGGTGGTTGGATTGGAAAGCCAACCCGATTCCAGACAAGGTGCATTTGTTTTGAAGTTGTCGAACAGTGAACGTGCGCTTGCCCGTTCTGTCGTGATTGCAAGCGGCGCACGTTACCGTCGGCTCGCGGTTGACGGGCTTGAGCAATTTGAGGGAGCAAGCGTTCACTATTGGGCTTCTCCGCTTGAAGCGAAGCTATGCGCCGGACAGGAAGTTGCCTTGGTAGGCGCCGGAAATTCGGCGGGGCAGGCGGTCGTCTACCTCGCGAGCCAAGTTGCCAAGGTGTGGCTCCTGGTGCGCGGGCGCAGTCTGGAGTCGCGGATGTCGCGGTATCTTGTCGACCGGATTGCAGGCCTTCCGAACGTGGAAGTGCTGACGCGGGCAACCGTCACTGCTCTTGAGGGCCGGGACGGCATGCTGGAGGCAATTCGCTGGCGGCAGGGCGCTTCGGGCCAGGAGGTCCGTCGATCAATTCGACATCTGTTCCTCTTTATCGGCGCGGCGCCGAATACGGATTGGCTGTCTGGATCAGGCATTATCGTTGATAAGAGGGGTTTTGTCCTAACCGGCTCAGAACTGGATGGCAACCAACGCCCCTGGGAAACGAGTCGACGCGGCGTCTTTGCAATCGGTGACGTGCGGGCAGGTTCGGTCAAGCGTGTTGCTGCTGCTGTCGGGGAGGGAGCGCAGGTCGTAACAGTGATTCACGCTACTCTGGCAACCAACAAAACGCCGCTTACGATCGAGCAAACCGGGTAAAGTCAAAGCGCAGCTTTCAAAACGCACATTGGAAGGCAATTACCGTGCCCACCATTACGCTCGAAGGCGATGCCAATGGTGCCCCGCATCCCGACCCGAGTGCTTACGCAAAGAAACTCTCCGGCCCATACGAACATCGGACCATCACGGGGGGTATCGGGCACAACCTGCCCCAGGAAGCTCCCCAGGCGTTTGCGGAAGCTGTCATTGACGCCACGAAGCTTTGATTGGTGTGCTCGCTCTACACATCGTTCAGCGATCCCCCACGGCGATGCGAACGCCAAATGCATGCAAGAGAATCGAGATGAAAAAGTATTATCACCGCTGGACCGCGTGCCAGCCTTTGGGGTGCGGCGACACGGGCTACTTCGCTGAAAAAAGAACCGCGCCCGTTCAGGGCGCGGTCGCTTCCAATTTCTCTGCGTCGATCAGTCGGACCGATCAGCCTGGGCAAACTGAAAGGCCGGTGCAGGCCGCGAGGGTATAGTTCGCTCCAATTTGATCCGATCCCGCGGCTTCCAATACCTCATCAGATACTTCGCGACTGAGCACGTCTTCTTCGATCGAGGTGGCAAGAAAGTTCATCATGTTGCGTCTCCTGGACTACTGACAATGGGACAAGACTACAAACCACTGTGCATTATTCGGGGCCAATACGTCACTTCCGAGTAACAACTTTGCGACGGGAATAACACGGAACCAGCGGATTTCGTCGACTTCGACGGCAGCCGCGGCCGAAGGCTTTGGAACCTCGTGAGGCAGATTGTGGCCGATGGCGCGCCGAGCGTCAGGTGCAAATTATTCGCCAGGGACAAAGGCGAACCGTCGGCCGGCGTCCAGTTAACATTACGTCTTAACTAATGATTAACTTTGCATTGGCGGGTACAAGCGGCCGGGCCTAGTATACCCCGGGAGCTGCCCTTTAACTCTTTAACCTACGAATTGGTGCGCGTGCCATGAAGCGTAAAATCTGTGCGGCGCTGATCTTGTCTCTCAACGTAACGCCTGCCCTTGCCGCAAACCAGGCATTCGGCGGCTTCAGTTGGGGACCGTTTGGCGGGCTCAACGCAGATGTGTATCGGCAAAACGACATCCGTTTTACATGCACCTACGATATTCCTTGGGATTGGGTCCATCGATGTCCGCCCGTTGTTAGCGCGCCTGTACCATTTCCTCCGCCCGTTGTCCTTGCGCCGGGCTGCCGCCCGCAGGCCGTGACGGCTCCTGGGCCTGACGGCAAGGATCAAACCATTACTATGGTTCGCTGCTAGAAGAGGGCGTTGTTCTGTCCGCTTGGACCTATAGCGGACATTGCGACGTCCA
>Ga0126380_10000364_pt1 | contig 14574 bp, 12 predicted proteins | sample PanSoiMetPlot_26_FD_92544 | JGI IMG/M metagenome (GOLD analysis project Ga0126380, IMG submission 92544) | Tropical forest soil microbial communities from Panama - MetaG Plot_26 | ecosystem: Environmental > Terrestrial > Soil > Tropical forest > Bulk soil | place: Panama | collected 2016-02-17
GCTTGACCTGCGGCGTCGTCGGCGACGTGATCGCGGTCGCGACGCCGCCCTTGTCCATGTCGTCGAGCGTCTTCTGGACCGACCAGTTCGCCATGGGCGGGTTGGTGCGGTTGATCTTCTTCAGCGCCTCGAGCCAGGTCGGCGGCGAGATGTGGTGATGGACGTCGATGCGGTGGGGCGACGCCTGGGCGAACACTTTCGGGCCGAACCCGGCGCCCAGCGCCACGGCAGCGGCGCCGCCGGCGATCAGCTCGCGCCGGCTGATGCCGGTGGCAGCGAGCGGCTGGGTGCAGCAGGTGCAAGCTGCGGACATGCGATGACGAATGAACGATCCGATCATGGGCTCCTCCTGGCGCGGCGGCTCTGGCGGCCGCGGGGATTGAACGCGCTGGGAGGAACCGTCGCGCGCCGCGCCGGTCGAGGTCAAGGGGCCAGGTTTCCGGCCGGACAGGCCGGCCGCGCGGGCTCCGGCGCGCTAGCGCTATAGGGTGGCCAACCGCGCGACACGCTACGCTCTTAACGCGTGATGCGATTGCGCGTTTGCCCACCATGCGGTTTCTCAAAGCAAGGGTGGGCAAATTCGCCGTCACGCCTTGTCAGCATTGGCGCCACGCAGGCGAATTTGCCCAACCTACGGCGCGACCTTTGCTTCCTGCGTCGGGCGCCAGATCTTTCCGTCATGGCCGGTATCTGCACGCAGGGGGCAGGAGCCACTGCAAAAACGCAAGCTCACTTGCGGTATTGCTCGTCGGTAACTTTTTCCATCCACTCGACGTTCTTGCCATCCTGCGTTTCCTGAATGGCGATGTGCGTCATCGCCGTCGTCGGCGTCGCTCCGTGCCAATGCTTCAGGCCGGGCGGAAACCAGACCACGTCGCCCGACCGGACTTCCTCGATCAGCCCGCCCTCGCGCTGAACCCAGCCGAGTCCCGACGTGATGATCAAAGTCTGACCAAGCGGATGCGTATGCCATGCGGTGCGTGCACCGGGTTCGAATGTCACGCTGCCGCCGCTCACGCGCCCCGGATCGGACGCCTGGAACAGCGGGTCGATGCGGACCGCGCCGGTGAAATGTTCTGCCGGTCCCTTGCGGGATGGCTGCGAGCCGCTGCGTGTGATGTCCATTGGTGAACTCTCTGCCTTGGTTGCGACAGCCAGCGTCGGCGTTTGTGCGGCGGCATGTCCGGCCGTGACGAGAGTCACGAGACCGCCAGTGCCGGCGAACATGCGTCCGTGGGTGATCATCAGTTCGACCGCAGCCTCTCCGGTTTCTCGGTCGGCAACTCCGTGCTGGCGTGATACAGCGCGCTCAAGAAGCCGATCAGCAGGGCCAGAAGGCACATCTTCACTTCCATTTTCTCAATCCACCATCGTTGCCGGCGGGCGCATGCAATTGCCGATCATTCGAAACCGGGATTGATTTAGCGCGTGCGGCCTCATCCGATTAGACGGTAGAATGTGCATGGGCTTATGAGTGGAACTCATAAATGCAGCGCGGACATCTCGATGATCTCCTGGCCTTCGTGGCCGTCGGACAGGAGCGCAGTTTCACCAAAGCCGCGGCGAAGCTCGGCGTGTCGCAGTCGGCGCTCAGTCACACCGTGCGCGGACTCGAAGAGCGGCTGGGGGTTCGGCTGCTGACGCGCACCACGCGCAGTGTCGCGCCGACCGAAGCGGGCGAGCGGCTGCTGCAAAACATCGGCCCGCACTTCGAGGAGATCGACGCCGAGCTTCAGGCCGTGCGCGAATTTCGCGAAAAACCCGCCGGCACAATCCGGATCACGGCCACCGAATATGCCGCCGACGCGATCCTGCTGCCGAAGCTGGCCAGGCTCCTGCAGAACTATCCGGACATCAAGGTCGAGATCATCATCGATTACGGGCTGACCGATATCGTGGCCGAGCGCTATGACGCTGGCGTGCGCAGCGGCGAGCAGGTGGCCAAGGACATGATCGCCGTGCGCATCGGGCCGGACCTGCGCATGGCAGTGGTGGGGGCGCCGCCGTATTTCCGCAAGCAATCAGAGCCGAAGAAGCCGCAGGACCTGATCGGCCACAATTGCATCAACCTGCGCCTGCCGACCCATGGCGGGCTGTACGCCTGGGAGTTCGAAAAAGGCGGCCGCGAGCTGCGGGTGCGCGTGGAGGGCCAACTCGTTCTCAACGGTGCGGTCCAGATGCTGAACGCGGCGCTCGCCGGATTCGGCCTGGCTTATGTGCCGGAGGGCCTGGCGCAGCCGCACCTCGCCAAGGGGCGGCTCAAGCGCGTGCTCGCGGACTGGTGCCCGCCCTATTCGGGCTACCACCTCTTCTACCCGAGCCGGCGCCAGTCCTCGGCCGCCTTCAGCCTGCTGGTCGACGCGCTGCGCCACCGCAATTGACAACGAATGGTCGATTGCCGCGTGTCTTGGAAAGTCGCAACGCCAGTGTTGCGGCAATCGCGTGGGTCGAAGTTGCCATCACGGCTGTTGTTTTCCCGGTGAGCCGGCGACCAGGAGCCGCAGCGCGACGGCTGCCGCGCCGAGCACAGCGAGCGTGCTGGCGATGAACACTGAACCCAGTCCGGCCCGCCCTGCGATCAGCCCCAGCGCCGGGCTGCCGAAGCCGAGCGCCACGTCGAGACAGGCCGTGTAGGCCCCCATCACCACGCCGCGGCTTTGCGGCGGAGCGCGACGCACCGCTTCAACGCCAAGGCCGGGATAGACCAGGGAATAGCCGAAGCCGGTAAACGCGGCCCCGGCCGCCGCCAAGGCACGGCTGGGCGCCAGCCAGATCAGCGCCAGGCCGACTGCCTCGATCAGCACGCACACCAGCGCGACCCTGGCTCCGCCCCAGCGGTCGGGGACGTGACCAAGCACCAGACGCGCCGCGACCAGGGCAACCGCAAAGGCGCTGAAGGCGAGCCAGACCGGGCTCCATCCGCGTTCCGCGGAAAGCAGCGAGCTAAAGGCGATGATCGCGCCGAAGCCGATGCTGCTGAGCGCCGACCCCAGTCCCGGCATCCAGACGGCGCCGGCCACCTGCCTGAGCGCGGGTCGGGCGCCGCGCTGCGCCGGAACAGGAGACAGCGGGGCGACGAGCACGACCGTCATGAGCGGAACCAGCACGGTCGCACCCGCGACGGCGGCAAAGCCGCCGACGGCGTAGAGGGCCGTGCCGAACGGCGCCCCGAGCGCAAGGGCGGCGAACAGCGCCATCCCCATCCACGCGATGACGCGTCCGGCGCTCTGCGAACCGACGCGAGCCAGTCCCCAGTTCACCGCACCCGTGATGATGAAGCTCTCGGCGCCGCCGAGCAGGGCACGGCCAAGCAGCAGGATGTTTACGGAGACCAAGGGCGCCCCAACGAAGCGGAGCGACAGGAGGTAAAGCAGCCCGGCCGCCCCCGCCGTCAGCAAGCCGGCGACGACGGCGGGCTTGGCGCCCCTCGTGTCGGCGTAGCGGCCCGACCACACCCGCGAGATCAGGGAGGCCGCGAACTGGCTGCCGGTGACGAGACCGACCACGAACGCGCTGAGGCCAAGGCCCTGATGTACATGCAACGGCAGCACCGGCAGCGCGAGGCCGATCACCAGGAACGCGATCAGGACCACGGCCATGATTGGCAGCAGCGCGGCCAGCGAGCGGTTTTCACCGAGCGTGCGATCCAGCGGGTGACGTTCGGCGTTTTGGTTCGTGTCCATGGTCACGCCGTCCGGCATCGGCGCCGGACGGAATCCTTTCGTTGCAAAAGAGCTGTTGCTCTCGTGCCGTGACGGCCGAGAACGGGCCTGTTATATGCGTCGCCGCTTCATGCGATTATACGGCAAAATCCGCATGCACTTATGAGAAAGGTTCATGAGTTGTCGCGAGTGGCTTTGGCCGGGCAGCCTCAAAGCTGGGTGTATTGATCGACGCAGACCGGTCGCAGCGACAATGAGTTTCGGTGAATCACGACATGGCACTAGGGCCGAAGCTGTATGATGTGTCATCATGACCAAGGCTGTACTCACGACCAAAGCCAATCCGACCTACGACGACCTGCCGGAAGAGCGCTATCATTTCCCGCGGACCTATTTGCGTCAGGTCGAGGCGGCGCTCGGTGACTGGATCGTCTACTACGAGCCGCGGCGCAGTTCCGGCCATCTGTCGAGCCGCGGCGGCCGCCAATCCTATTTCGCGATAGCAAAAGTCGACAGCATTGGGCCGGATCCTGATCAGCCGGATCATTTTTATGCCTTCGTTTCGCAGTTCCTTCCATTCGATCGGGCGGTTCCGTTTCGCGAGGGAGAACAATACTTCGAGGCGCAGCTACGGAAACCGGATGGGGGAACAAGTAAGGGTGCCTTTGGTCGCGCGGTCCGCGCGATCAGCGATGACGAGTTTGATTTGATCGTGCAGGCAGGATTCCAACCGCTGCTGGAGCCGCAAAAACTTGCCGCAGAATTGCAGCCGCACGGGGTCAATGAAGAGCCTGCGCTATATGATCGTCCCATCGTAGAACGTTTGATCGCACGGCCATTTCGGGAGGCGGCATTCTCAGTTGCAGTAAAAGCTGCCTACGACGCCACGTGCGCCGTGACGGGTCTAAAAATCCTCAATGGCGGCGGTCGCAGCGAGGTTCACGCCGCGCATATTCGTCCTGTTGCCGATCAGGGCCCGGATTCCGTTCGCAATGGCATCGCTTTGTGCGGAACGATCCACTGGATGTTCGACCGTGGGCTGATTTCGATCAATGACGATCACTCCCTGGTCATCGCGCAGGGTAAAGTCCCTGACACGGCACTGCGTCTAATCAATCCGGATCGACGATTGCATGTTCCTGGACGCGCTGACCTCCGGCCTCACCCCCAATTCCTGCGTTACCATCGTGATGTTGTTTTCAAGGGCTAATGGAGTGGCTTGAGCGGCAGCACGCGACGATGGCGACCCCAACCCGGCCTCGCTGCGCTCGGCCACCCTCCCCTTTCAGGGAGGGATGGAGCCAGGGGCTTCACCGAGCGACCTGCCAGCCCGCAGGTTACGCCGCGTTGGTTGTCCGTTGCTTCGCCTCATTGATGGCGCGCCAGATCTTTTCTGCCGTGGCCGGCATCTGCACGTAGGGCGCGCCGATCGCCGCCAGCGCGTCGTTGACGGCGTTCATCACAGCGGCCAGCGCGCCGACCGTGCCAGACTCGCCGGCGCCCTTGACGCCGAGCGGGTTGGTCTTGGTCGGCACCTCGTTCTCGCCGAGCTCGAAGGCGCAGAAATTGCGCGCGCGTGGCATGGCGTAATCCATGAACGAGCCCGACAGGAGCTGGCCCGAGGCGTCGTAGGACACGTTCTCCATCAGGGCCTGGCCGATGCCCTGGACGATGCCGCCGTGCAGCTGGCCCTCGACCAGCAGCGGGTTGACCATGTGGCCAACGTCGTCCACCGCCGCATAGCGCACGAGCTCGACAGTGCCGGTGTCGGCATCGACCTCGACCTCGGCGATGTGGCAGCCGTTGGGAAAGGTGCGCTGGCCACCATCGAAAGTGCCGGTCTCGAACAGGCCGGGCTCCATGCCCCTGGGCAGTTTTGCCGGCACGAACGCGGTGCGCGCCACGTCGGCAAGCCCCACCGCCTGGTCGGTGCCGGCCACCACGAATTTCCCGTCGGCAAATTCGATGTCGCCCTCGCCCGCCTCCAGCATGTGCGCCGCCAGCCGCCGCCCCTTGGCGATGATCTTTTCCGCCGCCATCAGCATGGCGGTGCCGCCGCACGCGGTCGAGCGCGAGCCGAAGGTGCCGGTGCCGATCATGACGTCGTCGGTGTCGCCGTAGTGGAAGCGGATGCGGCCGGGCGCGATGCCGAGCTTGTCGGAGATGATCTGGCGGAACGTGGTCTGGTGACCCTGGCCGTGGTCGTGGGTGCCGACCGACACCGTCACGCTCCCAGTGGGATCGAAGCGGATCTCGGCATGCTCGATGAGGCCGGCATTCGACGCCTCCACCGTATTCGAGAGGCCGACGCCCAGAAACTTGCCGCGCTGGCCTGCGGCCGCGCGACGCGACGCCACGCCGTCCCAGTCGACGTGACGGATACAGTCCTCGAGATTCCTTGCGAAGTCGCCGCAGTCGTAGGTGTAGACCAGCGCCGTCTTGAACGGCATGGCGGCGGCCGGAATGGTGTTGCGGCGGCGCAGTTCGGCGCGATCGACGTCGAGCTTGCGCGCCGCGAGATCGACCAGGGTCTCGATCACGTAGGCCGCCTCGGGGCGGCCGGCGCCGCGATACGGGCCGGTCATCATGGTGTTGGTCATCACCGCGGTGGTTTCTGCGTGCATGGCCGGCGTCGTGTAGGTGCCGGCGAGCACGCCGATATTGTTGGTGGCCGGGCCGGCGGCGCGGTCGGACGTGTGATAGGCGCCGATGTTGACCAGGGTGCGGGAGCGCAGCGCGACGAATTTTCCCTCGGCGTCGAGCGCCAGCTCGGCCTCGGTGACGTTGTCGCGGCAGTGCTCGTCCGACATGAGCCCCTCGCCGCGCTCGGAAATCCATTTCACCGGCCGGCGCAGCAGGCGGGCCGCCAGCACCGCCAGCGCGTATTCGGGATAGAGGCCGCCCTTCATGCCGAAGCCGCCGCCGACGTTCTCCGAGATCACGCGGAAGCGGGTCTCGGGGAGCCCAAAGATGTCGGTCGCCAGGAGGCGGCGAATGGTGTGCGGGCCCTGCACGGTGCAGCGCAGGGTGTGGCGGTCCTCGCGCGCGTCGTAGTCGGCGAGGCAGCCGCGCGGCTCGAGCGAGTTGGTGGTGAGCCGGTTGATCACCATGTGGTGGCGCACCACGTGCGCGGCGGCGGCGAACGCCGCCTCGACGGCGGCCTTGTTGCCGACCTCGTGGGTGAACGCCTCGTTGTTGGGGCACTGCGGCCACACCGCCGGGGCGCCCGGCTGCACCGCCTCGGCCGCGGACACCACGGCCGGCAGCGGCTCGTAGTCGACCGCAATGGCTTCCGCCGCGTCCTTGGCCTGGTGCAGCGTGTCGGCGACCACGAAGGCGACCGGATCGCCGATATAGCGGACGTGCTCGTGGGCGAGCAGCGGCTGCGGCCCGATGAAGGCGGGCGCGCCGTCGCGGCGCTTGCGCGGATATTTTGGCCGCTGCATGCCGAGCGCGCGGACCTCGGCGTCGTGCCCGGTGAGGACCAGGTGGACGCCGGGCATTTTTTTCGCCTCCGCTGCGTCGACCGTGCGGATGCGCGCGTGCGCGTGCGGCGAGCGCAGCACATGGGCGCGCAGCAGATCCGGCGCCGTCACGTCGTCGACGTAGCGGCCCTGCCCGCGCAGGAGATACGGGTCCTCCTCGCGCGGGACCGGCTGGCCGATGCCGAATTCACCCATGGTGCAATCCTTCGTCGCAACAATCGACCTGCACGCCGGCATCAAGCCGGCCCCGTGCCCGATCTTTCAGCGCTTGATGATTGGTTAGCCGTCGGCGGGACCAAGCTGATACTCGACGCCTGCCGTATAGGGCAAGATGGCGGGCGAGGCTTCGGGCGCGTCATGGTTGCAGGTCCCGATGACGCCACTCGCGCCACCTCCCCTGTACCCCATCCACAGGTGATCAGGCGGGCTGCGTTGCAATGGCCAGCGCGTCGCCACAATTCGATGGTTTCCTACCAAGAATCGCCTCAGGTGAGGAGCACCACTGCGCCTGCGGAGGACTTTGCGCGGATGCAAGGCTCGAGCGCTCAGCAGCTTCAACAACGTCGACCACAACCTGGCACGCTACATGCTCTGTTCACGTTGCTCGTGATGGTGGTGATCATGTGCGCATCCATCGCATGGGGACTGGCCACATTGGATTGCCCCACTGGCAAGGGCCGATGGGGGGCCTGTAACCCGTCTGCGCATTCCCAAGAGACTGCAGAATTCGTCAGGCGGCTCCTCATGTCACGGTGAGAGTCCAGGCCGGGCTACGTGCGCCCCGGATCGGCCCGCTTGCGCGGGCCGATCCGGGATGACAACCGAATTCCGGGATGACCGCCGCGTGGGCGCTACGCCGCCGCCACGCTCGACAGGAACTCGTCGACCGAGCCGCGCAGCGCGTTGGAGCGGCTGGAGAAGTAGTCGGCCGCCTCGATCACTTCCATGGCGGCGGTGTTGGTCTCGCCGATCGCCTTGGTGGTCCCGGCCACGTTGGTGGCGACGTTCTGCGTCGCCGACGCGGCGTACTGGATGTTGCGGGCGATCTCGCCGGTGGCGGCGCCCTGCTCGTGGATGGCGGCGGCGATCGCGCCAGTCAGTTCCTTGATCTCGGCCATCACCGACGAGATGGCGCCGATCTTGTCGACGGCGCTGTTGGTGGAGGCTTGCACGGTGGAAATCTGCGCGCTGATCTCCTCGGTCGCCTTGGCAGTCTGATTGGCCAGCGCCTTGACCTCTGAGGCGACCACCGCGAAGCCGCGACCGGCCTCGCCGGCGCGCGCCGCCTCGATGGTGGCGTTGAGGGCGAGCAGGTTGGTCTGCTCCGCGATGGCGCGGATCAGGCTGACCACGGCATCGATGCGCTTGGCCGATTCGGCGAGGCCGAGCACGGTGTCGTTGGCGATCGCCGCCTCGCCGGTGGCGTGCTCGACCACGCTCTTGGCCTGCTGCAGCTGGGTCGCGATGTTCTGCACCGAAGCGCCGAGTTCCTCGGCGGCGGCCGCCACGGTGGCGACGTTGTCGGAGGTGGCGCGCGCGGCCTCCGCCGCCTCGTTGGCCTTGCCGTCGGCCTCGCTGGCGATGGAGGAGAGCGATTGCGCCGTCACGTTCATGCGCTCGCCCATGGTCTCCAGCATGGTGCCGACGCCGTCGCGGAACTGGGCGATCTGCTCTTCCATCTGCTGGCGGCGGACGACCTGGGCGGCGTGTTCGTGCTCCTTCGCGTCGGCGACCGCGTGCTCCTTGTCGCGCTGGTCGCGCAGCGCGTTCTGCATCTGCCCGAGCGAGACCAGGAGGCGGCCGAACTCGTCGCGGCGCTCGCTCATCATCTCCTGCGACAGGTCGCCGGCGGCAATGCGCTCGGAGAACTCCATGGCGCGGCGCAGCGGCCGCGTGAACGAATAGGCGATGCCGAGCGACAGCACGACCGCGATCACGCCGGTCGCGCCGGCGAGGATGATCAGGTTGCGCCGCGACGCCACGACGCTCGCTTCGGCGGCAGAGCGGAACTCGAAGCCATAGGCGCTGGCGTCCTCCACCACCTGGTCGAGCACCTCGGCGACGGCGTCGGCCTTGTCCATCAGGGGGGTGAGCACGGCCGCCTCGGCCGCGCCCTTGGCCTTGCCCTTGATGGCGACCAAGGCCACCTGCGACCAGTCCTGCCCCAGGCTCTGCGCCTTCCTCAGGCTGTCATGCGATTGCGCTTTGCCCAGGCGGTCGCCGACGACCTTGAGCTCCTCGATCACGTCCTTCATGGCGGCGTTGAAGGCGTCGATATTGGCCTTGGGCGCGGCCTCCGGCGACATCAGGCCGCGCTCAATGGCGGCGCGCGCCTCATTGAAGCGCACCTGCGCGGCGCGCGCCGAGCTGGTGGCCATGAAGGCGTGATCGTAGAGATGCACAACCTGGTTGCCGGCGTCGGTAATGGCGCGGATGCCATAGAGCGCGACGCCCGCCGCCAGCACCAGCACGATGCTGAACCCCAGGAACAGTTTGTAGCGGATCGACATGGCTCTGGCCTTTCACTGCCTTCATCGCCGTCCGCATGGAACGGCCGGCGGATGGTGTCGCCGGCCGGTCTTTGTCAGCGCGATGTGTCGATGGATCGTCATCGATCGATCGATGTCGCCGTACGGATGGGGGCAACGGGAGCGGCGTGGACGCGGCGCTGGGGAATGGCGGTCGAACGCTGCGGCGCGCTCGCGGCGGGCTCCGCCGCGACCGCAGCGGCGGTGGCGCGGGCGGTGGCGTCGGTGATCAGCTTGTCGATGGCGGCAGCGGCGGCGTTGGCCTTGGCCGCGAGGGCCGTGGGCATCGGCAGGTCGATCACGCCCTCGGCCGGCGGATTGACAACCTTCGCGCCGGACCTGTGCCAGTCCTGCGCCAGGTCGACGGCCTTCTTGACCGCGTCGGCCGACGGGCTGATCTGCTCGAGCGCCCTCAGCTCCGTGCGCATGCCGTGCATCGCGACTTCGAGGGCGATGATGTTCGTGGTCGGCGTCAGGTCGGGAAGCATCAGCGCCCGGTCCATGGCGATGCGGGCTTCGAGGAACCGCGTGCGCGCGGCGCGGGCGCGGTTCGCCGCCGGGTCGGCCTGGACGGCTGCGGCAGCGCGCGCGGCGGCCTTCTCTTCCGCCGCCCTGGTTTCGGCAGCCCTGGCCTTCGCCGCCATGGCTTCGGCCGCAGCCGCTTCGGCGGCCTTGGCCGCCGCCTTGGCTTCCGCCGCCTTGGCTTCCGCCGCCTTCGCCTCGGCGATCCTGGCGGCGGCCTTGGCCTCGGCGGCCTTCGCCTCGGCGGCCTTGGCCGCCGCCTTGGCATCGATGGCCTTGGCCGCGGCCGGCGCGGCCGGCGCGGCCGGGGCCGGCGTGGCCTTGGCGAGCCTGGGTTTGGCCGTGGGAGCGGCCGGGGTGGACGCTTGCGCATAGTGCGCCGGCATGTCGGCGGCCTGCGCGCTCACGGCGGTGGAGGTGGCGAGGGCCAGCGTGAGCACGAGCCCGGAGCTCAGGACGGATTGGCGGCAGGTGGACATGGCGTAATCCCTTGGCGGCTTAGTCGGTGACCGTGACGGACATTTTCATGCGCGGGTGAATGGCGCACAGGACGGCGACTTCGCCGGCATTGCCCAGCGTCACGTTCGACGAGGCGCCCGGCGCCTGCGAGCCGAGATTGAACTCGTTGCCGGCCGTGCTGGACATGATGTTGTGGGCGATGTTGTCGTCGTTGACGAACGTGAGCGTGTCGCCCTTCTTGACCGTGACGGCGCTCTCGGAGAACGCCCGTCCCTTCTGCGAGATCGTCTTCTCCGCCGCGAACGCGACGACCGATCCGCTGACAAACGCGGCCACAAGGGCGACTGTCATCAGTTTCATGTGCCTCTCTCCTGGAGCAGCTTGCAGTGCATGCGGCTGTTAGCGCGGCAGCACCGGAACGGTGGTGGGATCCATGTTGCTGGTGAGCGTCTTCATGAACGCGACCAGATCGGCCTTCTCCTGGGCCGACAAGGCGAGCGGCTTGATCAGCTCCGACCGGCTCGGCCTCTCGACGCCGGCGGTGTTGTAGTGCTCGATCACGGCCTCGAGGGTGGCCACGGAGCCGTCGTGCATGTACGGGCCGCGACGGGTGATCTCGCGCAGGCCGGGCGTCTTGAACGCCTGCTGCATCTTGACGATGGCCGGCAGGAACTTGCCGCGGCCGACGTCGGCGTCAGACAGGCCGATGTCGTGGAAGCTGTCGTCGGTGAAGTTCCAGCCGTTGTGGCAGTTCTGGCAGCCGCCCTTGTTGTTGAACAGGACGAAGCCGCGCTTGGCCTCTTCGGGGATCGCCCGCTCGTCGCCCTCGATCCAGGCGTCGAACGGCGCGCGGCCCGACACCACGGTGCGCTCATAGGTCGCAATCGCCTTGGCGATGTTGTCCGGCGTCATGCCGTCCTTGGGAAAGGCGGCCTTGAACAGGGGCTGGTATTCCGGAATGGCCTTGAGCTTGGCCAGGAGCTGGTCGATCGGCAGGTTCATCTCGACGTCGGCGCGGATCGGCCCGAGCGCCTGCTCCTCGAGCGAGCCGGCGCGGCCGTCCCACATGAAGATTTCGCCGAACGCGGCGTTGACGATGGTCGGCGAGCGGCGGCCGAGCTGCTTCATGTTGTGGCCGATGCCGCGCGGCTGGCCGTCGCCCCAGCCATAGGCCGGGCTGTGGCAGGCCGCGCAGGACAGGAGGTTGGCGGCGGAGAGGCGCGTATCGAAGTAGAGCTTCTTGCCGAGGGTCGCCTTCTCGACCGTGTAGGGATTGTCCTTCGGGAACGGGATCGTCTCCGGCCGGCGATACTGCGCCTTGAGCTCGGCGACCGACGCCGGCGCGCTGCGCGGCACGGCCCCGGTGGTCGGCTCGGCGGCCTGGAGGCGCGGCGCGGCGACGGCCGTCATCGCCGTAAAGGCAGTCGCCAGCGTGAGCACAATACGAGAAGAGCAGCGCATAGTTTTCCCCTGCGGAATCCACACGGGATTTGCGCCCAACCCGATTAAGGTTCAGTAAATCTTAGGGCTATTACGTATGAAGCGTAACGTATTGAATCAAATTGCATAATACCGGACGGCAACCATTTGGCGACAGGCCCGGTGAAACACAATTCTTAGCTGGGAGTGCTTAGCGGCCGGTGGCGGTGATATGATTGCGCTTCCGCCCCGGAGGACAGACGTCATGAACAAGCCCCTTCCGTCGACCGTGACGCCGGCCGGCGTTTCCGCCGCCGAATGGCAGGCGCGCATCGACTTGGCCGCGGCCTACCGCCTGATCGCGCACTATGGCTGGGACGATCTCATCTACAATCACAGCTCCATGCGCGTGCCGGACGAGGAGCGCAAGTTCCTGATCAAGCGCCACGAGCTGCTCTACACCGAGGTCACGGCGTCGAACCTGGTGAAGGTCAGCATGGACGACGACCTCGACGAGCAGGCGGGGGTCAACCGCCCGGGCTTCACGCTGCATGGCGGCGTGCTGTCGGCGCGGCCGGACGTCAACTGCGCGGTGCACGTGCACACCGAGCTCGGCATGGCGCTGGCCGGCCTCAAGCACGGGCTGCGCATGGTGTCGCAGCCGGCGATCCGCTTCTACAACCGCGTGGGCTATCACCCGTATGAAGGCATCACGGAGGATTTTGACGAACGCGCCCGCATCAACGCCGCGCTTGGCCAGAACCGCGCCCTCATCATGCACAACCACGGCCTGCTCACCGTGGGCAAGACCATGCGCGAGGCCTTCGTGCTGATGAAGTACCTGCTCGAGGCAGCGAACATCCAGCTCAGGATGGAGGCGACGTGTCGCGACCTGATCGAAATCCCGCCGCACATCTGCGAGAAGACCGCCCGGCAGTACGAGAAGCACGACAGCGGCCGCGGCTCGGCCGACTGGCCCGCTTTCCTGCGCCTGCTCGACGGCATCGATCCGGGGTATCGGAGCTGAAACAGCAGGCGACGCGGCATCCGCTTGCTCCACCTCTCCCCGCACGCGGGGAGAGAGCCTGCGCCGGACTTGATCCGGGGTCGACTTGCGAGCGGAGCATCAGCGCAGCGAAGCAAGTCGGGTGAGGGGCACTTCCAAAGGCTCAGAATCGCGGCCACGCCCCCTCACCCGGATTCCTTCGCTCCGCTCCGCTGCGCTCGGAATCCGACTTCTCCCCGCAGGCGGGGAGAGGTGGAGCGTGTTGCACCGCCTTTGCTCACACCAACGGTCGCGGCGCGCTGCACCGCATCCGGGACACGCGGCTACTGCGCCTCGGTAAACCCCTCCACCAGCACCAGCTCGTTGATGTTGCCGGAGTCGCGGCGGAATTTCGCCGCCGCCTGGTATTCGGGTGAATGGAAATACGCCTTGGCGGCGTCGACGCTCTCAAACTCCTGCACCACGAAGCGCTCGTAGATGGTCTCGCCTTCGAGCACCTCGTAGCGGCCGCCGCGCGCCAGCACTCTTCGGGGAAACTTGTGCCACACCGCCCGCGCGGCGTCGTTGTATTTTTTGTATTCGACCGGATCGATAATCCTTGCGCGCGCCAACCAATATGCCGGCATGTGGTTTCTCCTGTGGTGAACTCCGTAGGGTGGGCAAAGGCGCGGAAACACCACGCCATCAGCATATGTTGCAGGTCGATCGCGCCGTGAATCGCTGGCGCGGTTGAAAGGCCGTGCCGGCGCGCCTTTGCCCACCCTACGGCGCACACCACAGGCCGCCGGCGTCAAATCCGGTTCCCGGCGCTCCAGGTCCAGAAGTCGCGGCCTTCCTCGCGCACGAAGCGGGCGAGCACCATGTTGTGCACTTCCGAGGCGCCGTCGACCAGCCGCGCTGCGCGCGCCGCGCGATAGATCCATTCCAGGATCGTGTCCTTGGAATAGCCGCGCGCGCCGTTGAGCTGGATGGCGACGTCGGCCGCCTGGTGCAGCGTGTCGGCGACCTGCACCTTGGCCATGGAAACCTCCTTGCGCGCGCGGTCGCCCTGGTCGAGCTTCCACGCCGCGTGCATGGTGAGCAGCCGCCCGATCTGGATCTGGTGCGCCACCTGGCCGAGCTTGATCTGCACGCTCTCGCGGTCGGCCAGCCGGATGCCGAACCCCTCGCGCTGCGCCACGTAGGCTTCGGCGATCTCGACGCAGCGCTTGGACCAGCCGAGCCAGCGCATGCAGTGGGTGAGCCGCGCCGGCCCGAGGCGGATCTGCGTGACGCGCAGGCCGTCGCCGACCTTGAGCAGCACGTCCTCGTCCGCCACTTCAAGGCCATCGAACTCGAGCTCGCAGTGGCCGCCGTGCTCCTCCGGTCCCATGATCGCGATGCGCCGGACGATACGCCAGCCGGGCTGGTCGCGGTGATAGAGGAAGGCGGTGAGCCCGCGCCGTTTGTCGTCCGACGTACGCGCTATCAGGATGAAATGCTTGGCCTCGGCA
>Ga0126380_10000365_pt1 | contig 14573 bp, 14 predicted proteins | sample PanSoiMetPlot_26_FD_92544 | JGI IMG/M metagenome (GOLD analysis project Ga0126380, IMG submission 92544) | Tropical forest soil microbial communities from Panama - MetaG Plot_26 | ecosystem: Environmental > Terrestrial > Soil > Tropical forest > Bulk soil | place: Panama | collected 2016-02-17
GCCGCGGCCAGAGCCCGGTCGCGGGCCTCGCCGCCGAGCTGGCGAGTTGCCCGCACGGCATACTTGGCCGCCCGGCGCCGGACTCCAGCGCGGTATTGCCCGATGTCCATGCTGACCGTCACGCCGTGAGCATCGGCCAGCTCCAGCGCCTCGGCGGTGATCTTTTTCCCCTTGGCCGAGTTGCACTCCTGGTGCAGGAGCTGGAGATTCCAGCGGCGATGCGGTCCGCCGTAGACCCGCGGGATGATGTGATCGATCGCGGTGCCGCGCGGAGAATCAGGCAAGTCATCCCCGCACCACGGGCAGCGCCAGTGTTGCAGCTCGACCAGTTCGGTCATGAATGCCAGGCTGTGCGATGCCCACGGCCCCACCTCGTCGTCATGCTGGCGATTACCAGCCCAGGCGCCAAACGGCCAGCGGCAGAACCTCTCCCCGGCAGGCACCGGCAACCCGCACACACCGCACCAGCCAGGCTCCGCAGACATGAGGTCAAGCTAACCGGACGGTCGGACATCGCGGCAGTTGCTGGCGGGGAGCGAGCACGGCCTCGCGGCGGTTTTGGGTGCACCATCAAACTGGGTTGAGAGAGTGTCAGACCGGCAGGCTGGGGGCGGTCTGGGCGTACCCGGTGGCTTGCTCGAACGCCGCAGCGACCGCGAGCAGGTGCCAGTCGGCCCGGCGGCGGCCGACCAGTTGCAGCCCCACCGGCAGGCCAGCCGGGGTGAACCCGGCCGGCAGCGAGATCGCGGGCAGCCCGGTGACCGAGATCAGGTACGCGGACCTCATCCAGTCCAAGTAGGACTCCTGCGGCACCCCGTCGATCTCGTGCACCCAGTCCAGGTCCACGTCGAACGGGGGTACCTGGCTCACCGGGCAGGCGAGTACATCGAAGTCGGCGAAAAACGCGCTGACGCGCTCGGCCAGGCCGGCCCACAAGGTGGTGGCCCGGCTGAGGTCGGCCACGGTCAGTTCCTGGCCGCGCTCGATGTTCCAGGTCACGTTCGGTCCGAGGTCGCCGGGGTGGTCGCGCAGCAGTGGGCCAAAGGCGGTCGCGAACCGCAGCGCCCGCCAGGTCCGGAACACCTCGTCCCCGCCGGCCAGGTCGGGCGCCGCGTCGCGGACCTGGCAGCCCAGGTCCCCAAGTATCGCGCGGGCGGGCGCCAGCGCGGCCCGGACCTCGGGCTCGACCGGGAGGCCCAAGTCCGCGCTCCACGCCACGCGCAGCCCGCGCGGGTCCTGCGCCAGTACCCGGCTGACGTCGGCCGGGGCGCCTAGCGCGGGCGGTGGCGCGTCTAGCGCGAGGGCGGCCCGCGGGTCGGGCCCGGACAGGACCGCCAGCAGCAGGGCGGTGTCCGCGACGGTGCGGGCCATCGGCCCCTGGACGCTCAGGGTGTCGGCCGGGTCGGTGATCGGCCACCGGGGCACCCGGCCCGGCGACGGCCGCAACCCGACCACGTTGCAGAAACTGGCCGGGTTACGCAACGAGCCCCCCAGGTCGCTGCCGTCGGCCAGGCACACCATCCGCGCCGCCAGCGCCGCGGCCGCCCCGCCGCTGCTGCCGCCGGCGCTGCGGCTCAGGTCGTAGGGGTTGCGGGTAGCACCAAACACCCGGTTCACGGTGTGCGAGCCCGCGCCAAACTCCGGCGTATTGGTCTTCCCCACACTGATCGCCCCGGCGCCGGCCATCCGGCTCACCAGCAGCTCGTCGCGGTCGGGCACGTGCCCCGCGAACAGCGGCGACCCGTAGGTGGTGCGGACTCCCGCGGTGTCGAGGAGGTCCTTGTGCGCGACCGGCAGCCCATGCAGCAAGCCCGGCGGCTCACCCCGGGCCAGCGCCTGATCCGCGGCCGCCGCCTTCGCCATGGCTTGCTCAAAGCACCGGGTGACCACCGCGTTCACCGCTCCGTCCACCGCCTCGATCCGCCCGATGTGCGCCGCGATCACCTCACGCGCCGAGACCACGCGACCGCGCAGCATCCCCGCCAGCGTTAGCGCGTCGTTGTCCCACACACCCGTCACCGGCGAAGCGTAACCGGCCCGCCGCCCGCCAGGTACCTCACCCAGCCAGCAACTCATCAACAGTCTCGGCGACACCAGACGCGCCCGAATAAACCGTCGGCTGCGGATGATCTCATCGCCGCGAAGACGTGGGACGCGATGGTGGAACGCATCGCGGCGCGGATCGAGGCCCAGGCCGCGTGACATGCGGTGCACGGGCAGGCGGTAATGAGGCGGCGCCTGTATCAGATGACCCTGCCCCTCCCTCTGAGGAGTAGGGAAGGACAGCTGGTGACTCAGCAGCTGGGGGAACGGAGGGGCACCAGGGCTGCGAGTTCGGCTGCTATTTATTCAGCATTCCTAATAGGCACTACAGGCGAGCCTTAGTTGGCGCTCAGCCCTTCTAATTGCCGGCCGGATCGTTGGGTTGACGGGCGGTAGGGATTGACCGGCCGCCGTCACCGAGTTGAGAAGCGGAAAGGAAGACGTTATGAGCTGGATGAATCGCCGGGTCGTTGGGTGAGCGCAGGTAAGGGGACGACCGTGACTTCTCTCCAAGATCCGCTGGTTGGACGGCGCCTGTTTGTTTTCTTCTCTTACGCGCGCGAGGACGCCGCCACTGTGCGAACAGTTGTGGATGGGCTGGAAGCCCTGCATCACACCGTCTGGATCGACAAGAAACTTAGCGGTGGCCAGGACTGGTGGGATCAGATCTTGGCGCACATACGCGAATGCAACGCCATGGTTGTCGCCGTATCGCCTGCATTGCTGGAATCGGAGGCGGCTGCAAGAGAACGCGAATACGCAAGACAGCTTGGCAAGCCGCTACTGCCAGTGCTGGTCGAACCGGTCCTGACCGACCTGCTTCCGTGGGATATAGCGCCTCTTCAGATGATCGATTACACCGCGACTGGTCCAATGACAGGCGTCCAGCTCGCCGCTGCTCTCCTCGCGCTGCCCCAGGCTCCTGATCTTCCCACGACGCTGCCAGCGGCACCAGCACGCCCTCAGGCCCCGTTGGCGGAGTTGGCAAGGCGGCTGAGCGCGCAGCACCTGTCTCTGGAAGACCAGCTCGCCCTCGTGGCGGCGCTGCGGGTCGCGCTCGGGCAAACCCGGGAGCAGGCGGCAGCAACCGAACTCCTCCAGACGCTGCAGCGGCGCTCGGACCTCTATCACGCCACATGGCAGGAACTGCAGCAAGTAATGCGGCAAGAACGCGCGGATCAGCAGCCCAACGGGCTGTCCGCCGACGGGGCGCAACCTGGGCCGCGTTTGGGTTCCACACGGCAGCAGCCGGAATCCACCACCGCACCCGGCTGGTATCCCGATCCTTCCAGCCGACATCAGCTGCGCTGGTTCGACGGTGATTGGACACCCTACGCATCGGACCATGGCGCAGTCATCGAAGACCCGGAATTTTGAGGCACCCAGGAGAAGGAGGAAGTCATGACGACGCAAACACCGCCTCAGCATGGTGGTACCAGCCACGGGCCGGACCCGAGCAGGTCCCACCGTTACCCGCCACCCCCGCCACCAGCGAGTTCACAGCAAAACCCGGCCCAGGCTGCCACCGTGGCCAAGCCATCCACGTATTGGCCACTCTCGATCATCGCATTCCTTTGCTCTTTCATCATCGGCGGTATCGGAATGTACTTCTCGGCACAGGTGACCAGCCGCTGGGACGCGGGCAACGTCGAGGGTGCCAGAAAGGCATCTAAAACAGCACTTATCATCGATCTTGTCGGGATCGTGATTGGCTTTCTGGTTATCGTAAGCTCGCTGAGCGGTGGATAGTAAGACGCCAGATTGAGCTGCCTGAAGCCAAGAGCCGCAACTGCCCTTTCGGCGAGACGGGAACACGGTTCACTCCCACGGCAACTACAGCGCCCATTCCATCCACCGGCCGGCGTAAATACCGGCCGGTGGCGGGTGCCTGCCCAATTTACTACCCATCCGGCAGGTGCCGGCGAGGGCACCAACACGAACGCCAGCCACTCGGCCAAACCCCGACGGGCCCGCTTCGGCGCAGAATTCGTTTAGCTAACGAACCCGCGGATGCGGGTAGTGCGGGGCGCGGTGCTGGAAGGACAAAATTGCGGGATTGTGGATGACGCCATCGCGTATCTCGATGGCCCGCCGGATCGTCTCATCTGAGTCCCATGCTGCGGGCCCGCCGAGCACGGTTTTCAGGTATGGCAGGAGGGCTTCGCTGATCTCCCAGGTGGCGGAGTTCCACAGCAGCGATGGACTGTGGTCCACGGCGTAGTAGCCAATGTTGTTGCCCACGGTGAACATCGGATCAGCAAACGATGTGGGCCGTGCCCAGCTGAAGCCCATCCCCGCATCGCACGACACATCGACAATGAGGGTGCCAGGCGAGAACAGCGCCAGGTCGTGATCGGTGACGAACATCAGCGGCGCAGCGGTGTCTTGGAGCACGCAGTTGACCACGATGTCGAAGCTGGCAAGGTAGGCCGCCATCGGCACCCGGCCGTTGTCGCCCGCGACCTGGCACCGAGCCGGATTGGCGGGGTCGCGCTCGAAATGCACCATGCTGACCGAGCGCCCCGGTGAGGCAACGGCTGCCACCGGCCGGTGCGTCAGGACGTTGACGCCGGTCACGCCAAGGGCCTGCAGCGCGGTCACCGCGCCCCGGCCGGCCGCACCGAAGCTGACGACCGCGGCCTGCAGCGGGCGGCCGTACTCCCCGGTGGACCCGATCAGCTGCATGGCGTGCAGCACCGAGCAGTAGCCGGCCAGTTCGTTGTTCTTGTGGAACACGTGCAGGTGGAACGACCCATCGCCAGACCAATGGTGCATTGCCTCGAACGCGATCAGGGTCAGCCGCCGATCGATGGCCAGCTGGGTGATGTCGAAGCTCTGGACACTATGCGGCCAGCCCCACAGAACCTGGCCCTCCCGCATCTGGCGAAGATCTTGTGGCAGCGGCTTGGGCAGCACGATGACATCACAATCGGCCAGCAGCTGGTCCCGGCTGTGCAGACCGGCGACCCGGCCTGCTAGCTGCTCATCCGGCATACCGAAACGCTCACCGTAGCCCTGCTCGAGATGGACCGACCCCCGCAGGCTGGCATCGATCCGGTCCAAGTGCCGCGGGTGGATCGCTAGCCGCCGCTCGTTTTCCTTCTGCGACCGTGCAAGCACCCCTGCGCTGAGCAAAGCCACACCCACCTTCATGACCGAGTCCTCATGCGGCACACACGCCCCCGGCATGCCCCTTGCAGCAGTACACCGGCAACAACCTAGCGCGCCAAGCAACCCCGTGACCGGCCCGGGCACGAGCGGTCGCATCTGGAGGCAGATCCGGTGCTCGCCGGTCATGTGCTGAGGCCTGTTGAGGTCCGGCGCACCGGACCAGCGGCTCGTATTGTTGGGATATGCGAACGCCCGCCCGGCGCACAAGATGGTCACTGACCGTGCGCCTGGCCGCCGGTGCGGCCGTCACCGGTGCTACCTGCATTATTGCGGGGATCTTGATCGGCTATCTCATCGCCGGCCATGCATCCTCCGACAGTTCGCCGAGCTCGCTGACCGCCATCGGCCTGGCATGCCTTGGCCTCGTGCTGGTCTTGCTTAGCGCCGCGCTGTTCATCGGCCGTGGCCTGGGACAGCTGGGGCGCTGGCTGCGCAAGCCGCCTCGCGAAGCCCCGCGGGGCCGGTAAACCCGTGTTCGCCGGCCGCGCCGGCCGGCCCGCGCGAGTGTCAGCTCAGTACCAGCGAGCTGCACCCCGGCCAGAGGGTTCAGCGCCAGGGTCAGAAGCACGCGGCCAGCGGCAGATCCGCGCGTAGCTTTAGTCGGACAGCTATGGATGACCATGCAGGTTGGGAGGTCTGCTGCCGATGCGAGGACGACCGGCCAAAAGCGGTGGGCGCCCCGCGTGCAGGCGGGGCTGCTGGCATCAGCTGCCGGGCTGGCCGTCGCTTGGGTCGCGGTCAGCCGGGGCAGGGTCGAAGGACAACGCACAGGAGTTGATGCAATAGCGCCTGCGGGTGGGGGCGGGCCCGTCGCGGAAGACATGGCCCAGATGACCGCCGCAGCGGCGGCAGACTACCTCGGTGCGGCGCAGCAACCAGCCCTTGTCTGTCCGTAGCTCGACAGCGGCGTCGCTGGCCGGCTGGACGAAGCTCGGCCAGCCTGTGCCGGATGCGAACTTGGCGTCTGAGCGGAACAACTCATTCCCGCAGCCGGCGCAGCAGTAGGAGCCGTTGGCCTTGGCGTAGAGGTATCTCCCGGTAAAGGCTTGCTCGGTATGGCCCCGGCGCAACACGTCATACTGCTGGCGGGTCAGTTCCTGCCGCCACTGCTCATCGGGCTTGCAGATCTCGGGCGGTGTGGTGGCCTGCGTGGCCCTGGTGCGGCGCATCGGCGCTGTCTCCTGGCTTTGGCACCTACGGTGCGGAACACTCCCCGGCCGGGGATCACCGGGTCGAACAAGCCAGCCAACCCCATCATTCCGCCAGCAAGTACACAGACCAGGGTGACGCACGCTGAGTCAGACAGCCGCCTGCAAATTGGGTTCCGGACGTGGTGGCACCCGCCTGCCGGATACTGGCGGTGCCGACGGGCGGCGAGCGTGATGGAGGTCAGCGATGGCGGACTGGGTCATGATCGGGGTGCCGAGCAGTGCGGGCGCGCATCACGCCGGGCAGGAACGTGCCCCGGAAGCGCTGCGGGCGGCTGGCCTGTTGGACCGGCTGCGCGCGGCCGGGGTGGCAATCAGCGACGCCGGGGACCTGCCGGTCACACCGTTTGCCGTGGACCACGAACATCCCGGGGGCCGCAACCTGGCGGCCGTGGTCACGGTGGCCCGCCAGGTGGCTGCCGCGGTCGCCAGCCAACTGGAAGCAGGGCGGCTGCCGCTGGTGGCAGGCGGCGATTGCACGATCACGCTGGGCGTGATCGCCGGGTTCCGCCGCCACCATCCCGACGTGGGCCTGGTCTACGCCGACGGTGACGCCGACCTCAGCAGACCGGACTCGGGCGGGTCAGGAATCTTTGACTCAATGGGCGTCGCGCACTTGCTTGGCCACGGGGCGGCGGAGCTGGCCGGGCTGGACGGCCCGCCGCCGCTGCTGCAGCCATCGCGGCTGGCCATCGTGGGCGGCGACCCGCGGGAGACCAGCGACGCCGGGCGGCGGTTCCTCGCCCAGGCCGGGGTCAGCTTCCAGGAGGCGCCCGCGCTGATCGACGACCCGTCCGGCGCCGCCCAGCGGGCGCTGGCGGCCGTCACTCCGGAGAGCGGGCCAATCGTCGTCCACTTCGATGTGGACATGATCGACTCCGGTGACCTCCCGCTGGGCAACTTCCCCCACTACGGATCGGGCGTTCGGCTGGAACATGCAGTCACCCTGCTACGTGCGCTGACAGCGCACCCCTCCTTCGCCGGGCTCGTGCTCACCGAGGTGAACCCGACTCACGACGCCGACGGCAGCCAGCTCAACCGGTACGTTAACGCCATCATCGAAGCGCTGGCTGGCCGAGCTGGCTGACCTGGTGCCTGGCCAACTTTGCGGCCCTCGTCGGCTAGGTCCAACCGGGGGCGGTCTGCAGATCGCCGGGCAGCGAGAGAAAGCAGAAGGCCGGGCGGTTCGACCTGCCCTGACCGTTACCAGTTCTGGGCTTCGTCTGCCTGCGTACGTCCGGGCACAGCCCGGCCGGCGGCCGGTCATCGCGTACGGGGCGGTGGCGATCAGCCACAGCGCGACGATCGCGGCGACCGGCGTTGCCAGCATGGCCTCGCTCGCCAGCACGAACGGAGGATGCCCGCCGCCAGCATCACGGTGCAAGGGCGATTGCCGGTGCGATGTAACGACCGGACGGACCCGGACCTTCCCGGGTGGCCCGTGGACCTCGCCAAGTTCATGCTGGCTGGCTTACGTCAGGCGAAGCAGCGGCGCGGGCGGGGTCGGCGGCCGGGCCTGAGCCGATGGCTTCAGGGTACGCTTGACGCAACCCAACGGTTGCCATATTATAGCAACCGTTCGATTGCTACCCGGTGAAGGCCCTCATGGGCTTTCCTGGTCGCATCGCTTCCCGGCCGATACACCATTCCCGCCGGTCACGAAATGGAGGGTTTGCTGAAGCATGAGCACAAAGGAAGAGACGACAGCCAAAACCGTTCGCGCCTTGAACGATGCCCTGAACGCTCGCGATCGCGCGGCTACCGTGGCGCTGTTCGCGTCCGATGGCGTCTTCCGCGCGGGTGCGGCGGGGGCCAGCTTTGAGGGCCCCGAAGCGATCGCCGATGCATTGTTTGGGTTCCTCGGTGTGCACAAGTCCGGTCAGTTCGAGACGGTTCACGAAGTGTTCGCCGGTGACGAGGCTTACAACGAATGGAAGTGGGTCGCTGTCACCAACGAGGGAGAGCCAGCCGAGTCACACGGCTGTGACTATTACCTTATTCGCGACGGGAGGGTGGCAGTCAGGAGCACATTTCGGAAGGCTTGACAGGATGCGGTGATCAACGCGTCGGCGCCAAGCGCGGCGGCCAGCGTGGTGGCGGCTGCGGTCAGCAAGATCAGAACCTCGCTGGCATGGTAGCGGACTCGCGACAGGTTACGATTTCGGGCATACCAGTGGAATTGCTGCTCTGCCAGCGCCAGGGGCGGGTCTGGTGCTTGCCACGGGGCTGACGTTACCTCAGGCCCGTAGGCTGCAAGTTCAGGCACCCGGCCGCCGAGAGCACCGGCTGCCGGGCGGGACGGCCCTACGGAGTGATCATGGCGATACGGACGCTGGTGTGGCGCGGGCTCGACGCGCCACGGATGGAGATCGTGCGCGCCGAGAGCCTTGATCGTGCCCAAGGCACGCAGATCGGGATCGCCTACGAGCTGCGCTGGACGCTCGACGGAGCGGTGCTGGAACTCGCACTGAACGGCGGCCCCGGCATCAGGGTTGAGCTCGGCGACGCGGACTTCTTCGACCTGCAGCATTCAGCGTTCTTCAACTCCCTGCCCGTCGCCCGCGACGGGCTCCTCAACGAAGGCGCGCCCACGCGGGAGTACACCATGCGCTTCGTGCGGGTCCCGGAACTGACCGCAGAACCAGCCTGGCAGCGGTACGAGCCGCTGGGCAACCGGGTGGTGCGCTACCGCTCCCGCGGCTTCCAAGCCGACATCACCTTCGATGCGGACGGATTCGTCGCCCTCTACCAGGACTATCTCGAACGGGTCGGCTGAGGGCAGCTCAGCACGGCGCCCAGGTGTGCTTTTGCCGGTTCGCCTTGCGCGGTGGATCGAATTGAACGACGATTCAGTCGAAGGGTGGGCAGGGACGAACACTGTGCCGGGGTTCGCGGACCTCGTGGCGCAGGCAACCCCCGGTGGAAGGAGGGTGGGCTGTGAGCGGTGAGGCCAGGGCAACCCCAGAGGTGACATCGAGCACCTTGTATTTCGGCCCGTGGTACCGGAAGTCGCCGTTTTTCGAGGCGACGCTGCGGTGGGGCTGCACGGCGTATGACGTGTACAACCACATGTACCTGCCCGCGTATTACGACGACCTGGTGACCGAGTACTGGGCGCTGGTGAACGACGTCACGCTGTGGGACGTCGGCGTGGAACGAGTCGTGGAGATCAGCGGACCCGACGGGTTCGCGCTGGCCAACGCGCTCACTTGCCGCGACCTGACCAAGTGCGCGCCTGGCCAGGGCAAGTACGCGCCGATCATCGCCCCTGACGGCGGCATCATCAACGACCCGGTGCTGCTGCGGCGGGATGAGAACACTTTCTGGCTGTGCCTGGCCGACAGCGACGCCCACCTGTATGCGATGGGCCTGGCGCACGGCCTGGGACTGAATGCCAGCGTGTCACTGCCCGAGGCGTACCCGGTGCAGGTGCAGGGGCCGAAGGCCAAAGCTGTGATGGCCGAGCTGGCGGGGGATGCCGTCCTCGATATGAAGTACTACTGGAGCCTAGACACCGCAATTGCCGGCATCCCGGTGGTCGTCAGCCGAACCGGGTGGACCGGTGAGATCGGGTATGAGGTCTTCCTCACCGACCCGTCCCGCGGTGACGATCTCTGGGAAACGATCATGGACGCGGGCAGGCCGCACGGCATCCGACCGATCGCCCCATGCGAGGCTCGCCGTATCGAGGCCGGCATCTTCAACTGCAACTCCGACTTCACCGCGGAAAACAACCCGTTCGAGGTCACCGGGCTGGAGCGGCTGGTCGAGGCGCAAGAGGCGGACTACGTCGGCAAGGCCGCGCTGGAGCGGATCCGCGAGCGGGGGGTTACCCGCAAGCTCGTGGGCATCGAGGCCCCCGGAGATCCCTCCTTCTTCGAGATCACTGAGGCGCGGCCGGCCCTGGCCGGCGGGCAGCGCGCCGGACGGGTCACCGACCTGGTCTGGTCGCCACGGCTACAGCGCAACATCGGTTACGTCTGGGTACCAGCCGAGCTCGCAGCTCCCGGCACCGACCTGGAGATCGAGTGGAAAAACGGACAAAGAACCCCCGCAAAGACCGCGGCGATCCCCTTCCTCGACCCACACAAGAAAGTGCCGGCCGCCTAGCCAGCCTTATCCTTGATCAGCTGTGAAGCGGAGACCTGCTAGGCGGTGGTGAGGGAGATCAGCTCTGCGGCCCGTGGGGCCGCAGGCGCCGTAAGGCTGTCCGCGATCTCGAAGAGCATCTGCTGTAGCGGGCGGGGCAGGTCGCCGTGCCACACCAGAGCGGCCGTGGCGGTCAGCGGGTGGTCGGCGATGCGGACCGGGGTCAGGTCACCGCGGACCTCCGGGCAGGGCAGCCCGATCACGCCGGGCGGGGGGCCGGTCGCGGCGGCGGGGCCGGTCAGCACTCCGGTGGGGCGGCTGGCGGTGGCGGCGAAGGCCAGCATCATCGGCAGGGAGTGGCGCACCGGCGGGTCGGTGAACGCGAACCGCGGGTTGGCCGCGCACAGCGCCTGCTGCCAGCGGTCGTAGGTGGCGGGGCTGGCGCGGCGCGGCCCGTGGATGACCTCCAGGCCGGCCAGCTCGGCCAGGGTGATCACCCCGGTGCGGGCCGCCGGGTGGGCGGATGGGACCCACACCTGGGGCTCGAACTGGCCGAGGGTTATCGCCTCCAGCGGGGCGGGCAGGGTGTCGGGGCTGGCGGCCAGCCAGCCCAGGGCGGCGTCGGCGCGGCGCTGGCGGATGGGCGTGAACTCCGCGTCCAGCGCCGTCTCCACCCAGGTGAGGGCGATCTGGGCGGCGCCGGCGGCCGCGCGCAGCCCGGCGGCGGCCGCCACCGCCAGGCAGTCGGGCAGGTCCGCGGGCACGGCGAACCGCAGCCGCGGCCGGCCCAGGCCCGCTGCCTGCCGGGCCTGGCTGACCGCCTGGCCGGCCGCCGTCAGCACGTCCCGGGCCGCCTGCACCAGCGCGGTGCCGGCCGCGGTCAGCCGTACCCCCTCGCGCCGGCGGTCCAGCAGCGGGGCGCCGACGATCTGTTCCAGCCGCCGGATCTGCTGGCTGAGGGTTGGCTGGGCGATAAACAAGAGCTCCGCCGCCTGCGTAAAGGTGCCCGCGTCGGCGACCGCGACGAAGTACCGCAAGTGCCGCAGCTCAACACCCTGCGGGACCGCGCCTGCCGCCGCGGGCTGCGGCACGGGTTCTGCTTGTGATTGATTCATGTCTGTCACCTGTGTCCCATTCGAGCGGGCCCGCACGGGGCCGGCGCTCCCGGCCCTCGGTGTGCTGCGGTCAGGGGTGGACTGGTGAGCTGGGCATTGCGCCCTCCCCAGTCGTTCCGTTGATGACGTCCTGGTCCCTGACGGTGGCATGCGGTGCGGGTGCACCGCTTCCCGTGGACACGTAGTTCGATTGACGGTGGCGCTACGAAGGCGCGTAGTCTCCCGCCGCGTGCCCGCCTAGGCGGAGACGTCAGAAAGAATTGGCCTCGTCCCGCGGACGATCTCCCTGATTCCGCCAAGTTCCCGTGACAGGCCCCTCAGTGACGCCGGCCAGTTCCCACCGCCCTGGTCGTTGCGGAGGGACAGGAATTCAGCCCGGCAGCATCGCTTCTCGCTGTGCCGCGATTGGCGGCGCTGCCGGGCCTGGCTGCACCTTCGCACGCGGGGGACCGGCGAGCCGGGCCAGTTCTACCCGTGACCTGACACCGAGCCTGCGGTAGATCTGGCGGAGATGAAAATCGACGGTGTGCGGGGACAGGAAGAGCTGCGCGCCGACACCCCGGTTGGTGAGCCCGTCTGCGACGAGCTCGGCGACGGTTCGCTGCGTGTCGGTGAGATCCGTCCATCCCGGTACGGGGAGCATCGCGTCGTCTGGACCCGTCCGCAGCGTCAGACTGCCTTGTGGTATCGCGGGCCGCCCCGTGGCTAGCTGGGCGGTGATCTCCGCAACGGCGCGCTTGACGAGTGGCAGCATGAGCGGGTTGAAGTCCCGGGCTGCGCACGTCAGGTCGAGCACGCCGATAAATTGCCCCTCGGCATCGGTGATCGGGCTGGCCGCGCACGCCATCTTGCCCAGGGCGTCGGCGAAGTGCTCCGATCCCGCCACCACGGACGGGCGCGCCTGAAAGACCGCGGTCCCGATGGCGTTGGTACCGATATGATCCTCGTCGTATAGCGAGCCGGGCCCCAGGTCGATCTTGTCCAGCAAGCGGAGCACGTGGCGCTCGCCGGACCTCCGGCTGAGGATGTGGCCGCAGGAATCCGCCAGCAGGATCCCGATGCCCGTGCCTTCCAGTTCCTCGCCCAGGCGCGCCATGACCGGTGCCGCCGTCCACGCCAGGGGGCCGTCGTCGTCGACGTCGGTCACGTGCGGTACCTCGAACCGCTCCGGCGTCAGCCCGGCCAGCAGCGACCGTTTCCACGACGACAGGATGTCCTGGCGCAGCCGCCCGGGCAGGTCCCAGGAACCAGCCGCCATGCGGTCGGTCTGCTCCGGCTCCTGCGGAGGCTGCTGAGGCATGACGCTGACCTCCTCGGACAGTTCACCACGATAAGCGAACGCCGCAGTCGTCGCCAGCTCTCGGCGGGCGCGCCTGGGCCGCCGAGCGATCGAGCTCGGCAGCGACGCCCTCGTCCGGCTTGTCCGTCGCTTGGGCCCGGTATCAGGCCGCACGGCCGTCCGGAACACCTGCCGGGCCGGTTGCCCCCGGGCCAGGACACGGTGCATGCTCTGCCGGTCATGCCCTGGCTGGCGAAGATCGGCGCGCTCATACCCGTGGCGTTCTGGCGGGTGTCCAGAAGGGATCGCGGCCGATGAATCCCAGCATCCTGGTCTGCGGGCCGGCGTCGTCAGGCACCTCGACTCTCGGGCCGTAGTGGCCGGAGGACCGGATGACCTCTTCCATCTGCTCCATCGTGGCCAGCAACTGGGCACAGAAGCTGGGGTCGAGCCGGTCATCTTGGCCGGTGGCCCGGGCGAGGTCCCAGGTGTGCATGAACACGTCTGGGGTGTAGAACTGGTCGATCGCGCGGTCCAGGGGCAGTGCGCCGACGTGCGGATTGGCCAGCACCCGGCCCGCGGTCGCCGGGTCGTCCAGCAGCGCTTGCACGCCGGCGCAGTGGATCTGCCAGGCGGCGACCGGGTCATCGTCTGCGGACGGCCCGGGGGGCAGTTCGATGGCCGCGCCGGCGGACAGGAACCCGGGCAGCCACTGGGTCAGGTGTCGCACGATGTCGCGAGCGGCCCAGCCGGCGACCGGGGACGGGGCGTCCCAGAGCCGGGTTCCGCGGACCCGGTCGGTGAACAGCTGGCCAACCTGCCGGTGCCGCTCGGCGGGGTGATCAGACAGTGCCATCGGCCAGCATCCGGTCGAGCTTGGCGTATCCCTCGTTGACCCCGGTCTGCATACCGCTGGCCAGCCAGGCGTCCCGGCCTTCGAAGCTATCGACCAGCGATTGCGTGCGCAGCCGGGTGCGGCCGTCACCGAGGTCGTGGAACCACAACGTTTCCAGGGCGACACCGTCAGGCTCACCCTCGTAGGTGAAGGTCTGCACGATACGGTCCGGGCGTACCTCGTGAAAGCAGCCGCGGAACGCGTACTCCACGCCCTCGTCCACCTGGACGAACCGCCAGCTGCCGCCGGTGCGGGCATCCCAGTTCTCGATCCGGGTGTCCATTGCGCCCGGGCCAGCCCATTGGGCGAACAGCGCCGGGTCGGTGTGGGCCCGCAATAGCTGGTCCGGCGTTGCGGCGAAATCACGAGTCATCCAGATGATCGGCAGCTTCGGGTCGGCCTCGATGGTTGTCTGTGTGATCTTGGTCATGGTGGGCCCTATCGTTGTCGTCGGTTTTGTTCATCCCCGCCAGGACGGCGTCAAGGCGGCGGTACCGCTGCTCAGCGCGGCGCCGGTAGCGCTCGATCCAGTCGTCCATCACGTCGAAGACCGTCGTCTCCAGGTGCACTGGCCGAGGCTGCGGCCCGCGCGGCCGGCTCACCAGCCCGGCGTCCTCGAGCACCCGCAGGTGCTTGTAAACGGCCTGCAACGTCATCTGGTACGGCTCAGCTAGCTGGCCTACCGTCGCGTCACCCTCGGCAAGCCGGGCCACAATGTTGCGGCGCGTCGGATCGGCAAGGGCGGAGAAGACCCGGGACAGTGTGTCCGCCGC
>Ga0126380_10000366_pt1 | contig 14568 bp, 13 predicted proteins | sample PanSoiMetPlot_26_FD_92544 | JGI IMG/M metagenome (GOLD analysis project Ga0126380, IMG submission 92544) | Tropical forest soil microbial communities from Panama - MetaG Plot_26 | ecosystem: Environmental > Terrestrial > Soil > Tropical forest > Bulk soil | place: Panama | collected 2016-02-17
CGGCCGATTGCTGACATCGGGTCCGACTTGGGTGGGCCGACGTGACGCCGACTGACGGCCACGCCCGCCATCGCCTTGTCAGCTTTTTCGCCGATACAGATACTCGTCGCAACCCGACCCGAAGATCCCCGTCGTCAGCGGTGTACCAGTGGCCCGGATGCATGTGAAACCCAGCGGTCCCATCAGTGTCTCGACTTCCGGTGCCAAGATCGATTCGTAAGGGTAGCCGCCCATCCAGTCGTGCACATCGTGCATGAAGTTCATTCCGCGTACGCTGTGGTAACTGGCGACGTGGGATCGAAAATCACGGCCCGTCGCAAAGAACGCCGTTCGCAGGAGCACGATGTAGAGAGCCCGCGCACGCCGCTGCGCGTCCGCCGACGCACCGCTGTACCAACGCTTTTCCCAACGCCAAAAAGGACACATCAGAGTGCGGTGGTAGAGTGCGAATGCGAGCAAGCCGCCCGGCGCCACCAAGCCTGCCGCGCCAAGCAGCGCGTCGCGCATCGCTCCGGTGTGATGCAGTACTCCCCAAGCATAAACCACATCAAACGTGCCAAGATTGCGCACATATTCCGCGTCCAGAATGGAGCCTTGCTCGATCTTCCAACTACTGTCACCGGCAAAATAGCGGTCGCGTAAACGCATGGTGCACAGCACAGACTCTTCATCGAATTCGAACGAATGCACGCGTGCACCGAGTTTGCGAGCCGCGAGCGAAAACAGTCCGCTTCCTGAGCCTATATCAACAAAGCTCAAGCCCGCGAGGCTATCGCATTCCAGCAACCGGCGGAGCGACTTTTCTGCCTCGGTGAGTTGATCCGCACCGAGTGTTCGAGAGAAGTCAAGCCAGTTAGCGCCAAATCGGAAACGATGATCCCCCACGCGCGTGTTCGACATTCCAGCTCATCCGCTCGCCCCTGCTCGCAAGATAGCGGGTTCACTCGCGCGCTGGCAATCCGCGCGCGAAGCGGGCTTAATGTGCGAATTTTGCCGCAATGCTATCGTGCGGATGATCGGGAGGGCGAAACAGCCGGCGATGATCGAGCAAGCTACCGAGCGTCTCTGGGTCCTCGGGCCGATTGTTCTCGCCCTCTTCATCAGCTGGGCGCTTATGCTGCTGCTGCGGCCATGGCTTGCCCGCTATGTGATGGTGCAACCTAGCGCCCGCTCGTCTCATGACCAACCTACGCCGCAAGGCGGCGGCATTGCAGTCGTCCTCGCGGTCCTCCTCGCCGCCTGGGTTCCCTTGTCGCCCGGCCTGCTGCAGAACGAGGCCAGTCAACTCCTGGTCGTGACTGCGGCAACGACACTGCTGGCACTGGTCGGCGCGATCGACGACATCCGTTCCTTGCCTGCTGCGGCGCGGCTCGCCATGCAATGCGTCGCGGTCGGCGCGCTGGTCACAGCCTTGCCGAACGATATACAAATTCTGCCGCAAGTACCCTCGTCGATCGAGCGCACAGGTGTTTTTCTCGCCGGGGTATGGTTCGTCAACCTCGTCAATTTCATGGACGGCATCGACTGGATGACGGTCGCCGAGGTTGTGCCCGTAACAGCCGCGATTCTCGTACTAGGTCTCGGCGGCGTCATTGGAGCATTGCCGACTGTCATCGCAGCTGCCCTGCTTGGTGCGATCATCGGCTTCGCGCCATTCAATCGGCCCGTGGCGAAAGTCTTCCTCGGCGATGTGGGCAGTCTGCCGATCGGGCTTCTGGTCGGCTGGATATTGCTGCAGCTCGCCGGCAGCGGGCATTTGGCAGCGGCTGTCATCTTGCCGCTCTATTATTTGGCCGACGCTACGATTACGCTCGTGGGCCGCATCGCCCGCAGAGAGTCGATCTGGCAGGCGCACCGTACCCATTTCTACCAGCGCGCCACTGATCGTGGCTTTGCCGTGCGCGAAGTCATCACTCGCGTCTTTCTGCTCAATCTGACGCTCGCGGCACTCGCGTTTATTGCGGTCGCGGGCCAGAACATTTTGGTGTCGGTGGCGATGCTCTGCGTCGCGGCCGGGGGTGTCTGGTGGCTGCTGGCAGTCTTTGCGCGCGGCAAGCCGCGACACGATGGGAGTTAATATTCCGTATCAGCCGCGTGTCATAGCGATCCCGGGAACATGTCGAGCTTAGGCGGCTTCCCCACCGAAATCCGGCACCGCATCGTGCAGCACCCCGAAAATGACTGAGCGGTCTTCCCGTGCGAGACCTTGCTCCAGGGCCGCGAGCCAGCCACGCATCGTCTCAACTGACGGGCTGACTGGTTTCGCGGCGACAATTCCTTCGATACCGATCGGAGCAGTCGGCTCCTCCCGCGCGAACAGGATTTCTTGCAGGCGCTCGCCCGGCCTGATGCCCGTGAAGGTGATATCGATATCCCGGCCGGGTTCGAGGCCGGAAAGGCGGATCATCCGTTCGGCGAGATCGACGATCCTCACCGGTTGGCCCATGTTGAGGACGTAAACCGCCACGCCCATTTGCCCCAGTTCGAGAGCGTGGCTTGCCGCCGTGACCACGAGATCGCATGCCTCGCGGATGGTCATGAAGTACCGCACTATTTCCGGATGTGTGACCGTGAGCGGCCCGCCGGCCTCGATCTGCGCTTTGAATTTTGGAACCACCGAGCCATTCGAGGCGAGCACGTTGCCGAACCGAACCGCAATCAACCGCATTGCCCGCTGGTGTCCGCCACTGCGCCGCGCGAACTCATTGTCGAGCGCTTGACAATACATCTCCGCAAAGCGCTTCGAAGCGCCGAGCACGGACACAGGCTCGATTGCCTTGTCGGTCGAAATCACAACCATGGCGGCGGCGCCCGCGGCGACAGCGGCGTCGGCGACATTGACGGTTCCGAACACGTTGGTCTTGACCCCCTCCTCCCAGTCCTGTTCCAACAACGGCACATGCTTGAGCGCCGCCGCGTGGAACACGATGTCCGGTCGAAAACTGTCCATCAGACGAAAGACACGGGCACGATCGCGCACGTCGGCTAGACGACCTTCCATCTTCGCTTTGGACGACTTGGTCTCGAGCATCTCCAGTACGGCGTGCAGGGCGGGCTCGGAGTTCTCGATGACCAGCACACGGCCGGCACCGAAGGTCACGATGCGATCACAGATTTCGGCACCGATCGACCCACCTCCTCCGGTCACGATGATCGACTTGTTCCGCACAAATCCTTCCAACCGGCGGTAGTCGATCTTCACTTTTGGTCGCAGCAGCAAGTCCTCGACGTTCACCGGCGCAAGCCGCAGCGCCTCGCCTCCTTCATCGAGCGAAGGAAGGCGATTGGTGGCCAGTCCTAGACGCCTGGCCCGCATCAGGATTGCTTCTGGCTTTGCTTCCGGTGCAAGCGCGCTCGGCGTCAGCACGAGCCGTGCCACGTCGATGCCACGCTTACTGAGTTCGGTGACAGCGCCTTCGAGATCGTCGGGACCACCGAGCACCGAGATGCCACGTATGGCTTGGCCACGATCGGCCAAAGACGGCGATAGAATGCCGACAGGACGAATCTTACTCACTGCCCCGCTTTCGATCGCGCGCAGCAGTACCTCGACATCGGCGGTGCGACCAACCACGAGGATCGGTGCCGACTCTCCGGCTTTGGCATGCTGAAGCGTGCGTGTGTAACGAAAATAGCGATAGGCGATGCGGGGTCCGGACAGGAACGCGACCTGCAACAGCCAATAGAGGACGATCGTGATCTTGCCGAAAAAGAACGTACCATAGACGTTCGGTGCAACGAACACGTAGTCGAGCGCCAACAGTGTCGCCGCCAGCACGGTCGCGGCGCGCACGATGTTGAAGAGATCGGGCAACGAGGTGAAGCGCCACTTCGCTTTGTAAAGCCCAGACAATCCATAGATGAACCCGGAATAGAGGATGAAGGGAGGCAACAAAACCGTCAAAAGCTGCCAGCGTTCGGCAAGCCCGCCCTCTTCGAATCGAATGAAGAAACTCGCGACCACAGCCGCCGCCGTGGCGAGCAGATCGTGGATCAAGATGAGCCACATGCGTGGGGTGAAGGTCGAAAGCCGTATCATTAACTTCGCTATTACAGCCCGTGCGATGCTCAATCCTTCAATACCGGCCTTTCGACGCACGCGCTAGCTTGTGCAATCGTCACCCCGGGACGTTCTACCAATCAATCGCCGTATTCTGAAAGCATATGGTAAATGCCGGAGCCGTGCCGCCGAACAGCGTGTGCGATTCATACGAGAATAACCTTGCCCGTTCCCACCGGAGATCCCTTCTGAAACCGGGTGACCCGAAGATAATGTGATTTACGTGGGGCCCCGTAGCAACTGGGTCGATGTGCTATGCGCGCGTATCTGCTGGCGCTTCTACTGACCTTGGGCGGTTGTTCCGCGGCCGGAGTGGTCCAGAATTGGGCACCGCCGGCTAGTCCCGAGCTTTCGCCGCCGGATTACCGGCGCGTTGTCGCCGAGAACATCAGCAAAATCCTGCCCGGCTCGACTCCGTTGAATGACGTGGAGATTTCCGGCATGCGACTCGTTGATCACCTCAAGGGTCCCGCCTGGATAACCTGTCTCAAGCTCGACGCACATGGAAAGCCGCAGAATTTCTCCGTGTTCATTCAGGGCGACCAAATTGTGGACTCGCGCATGAGCGTCGTCATCGATCAATGCCATAAGGAGACGTTTCAGCCTTTCGACGTGGCGGCAGCCCGCACCGCGAAGAAAGGCTAGATCTCTCACGGCCGACCGCGCGTAGCCGATAAGTTCCTCAATGCTGCACAACGGCTACCGTCGCCAGTACCTCGTCGACCGCCTTGAAAACCGAGCGCATCGGCAACTCGTCAAGACAGCGGCTGTAACTTTCAAGATGGCCTTCGCAGCCGAGCTTCTCGCATGGCAAGCAAGGCAGCGGGTTCTGCACCACCCACACATTGGCACGCCTTTGTATTGTGCCGGCGGGGTGCCAAGGCTCGATCAGTCCGCCAGGCGGCCACGGCCCAATCAATCGGGGGCTGGTCGGGCCGTAGAGTGCAACTGTCGGGCAGCCGCTCGCCGCGGCAAGATGCGTCATCGACGTATCGGGTCCGACATAAATCGTCGCGCCCTTGAGGAGTGCAGTCAAACCGGGCCAGTCGAGGCGGCCGCGAACTCGCGTCACTGCCGGTTCGCCACTCCCCCAAAGGCTGTCAATATAGGCCTGCTCGGCGGGGTCCTCTCCTTCGGTCGCAACAAGAGCGAGACCGCGCTCCGCCAGGCCGCGGGCTAGACCGCGCCAGCCGGCGCCGGTCCAACGCTTGTATTGGTAGAACGGACTGGCGTGCATAACGGCATAGGGCATTCGAGGGGTGAACTCCTTGGCCGTGCCACCCTGCGGACAGACGATATCCGGCACCTGCTCAAGCTCGAGCGCCGTCGCAATGCCCAATAGTTGGATGATGCGATGGCAGTCGGGATCGGCCGTTACAGGAATGTGATGCGCGTACCGTTTCCACCACGCTCCGGTCTTGCCGGCATGCGGCACCAAGCCAACCCGCCGAGAGGCCGCCAGCAGCGCGAAAAAAGTCGGCCGGTCACCGGCTTGCGTCGAAACAGCGAGATCGTAACTGCGCCACAAGCGCCGCATGAGGGCGGTCATCTCTGCCGGCGAGGGCCGCAACGATGTGGTGAGCACCTCGTCAACGTCGGGGTTGCCAGCGAGCATCCCTTCGGTACCGCGAAACACCAAAGCCGTCACTGAGCTAGCCGGCAAACCCGCCTTCAAGCTCCGGATGAGGGGCGTGGTGAGCAGCACATCGCCGAGTCGGCGAAGCGTGATCACCAGGATGCGCGGGCACTCGGGTAGATGCAGATTCGTCATTGTGGCGTCCGTCTGCACGGACACATTTGTTCAAGGGTCGCAGTCTTCACGCTGAAACGACCGATAGGATTTTTCCTCGACAAGCCGGGACCCCGAAGCCAGGTTGATCGCCTTCTTCAGTCGTGAGCGCTCGTCGTTGAGCCGATAGACGCCACGCGCGAGCTCGACGAAGGCGCTGCCAAAGTCACCGCGTGCATCGCAATCGCGGATTGCGTCCTCAATGTCCCAAAGCTTCGCATTCACCCTTTTAAGCTCGGCGCTGAGCTCGTCCAACATCGTGCGATCTATGTCGTCGAGACGGACGGCACGCAATGCCTCGAGCTCGTGCACGATATTCATGAGCTGGATGGGGTTCTTAATGCGCTCGGACTTTATTTCGAGGATTGTGATCTTGTCCATCAGCTCGCCGACCGAGATCGGCACCAAGATGTCTTGGAGCGTGCTGTGCTGCGGGGCGCTCATAGCTTCTCCTGGGCTTTGGCTGTCGTATCGTTGGCCCGCTGCACCGCTCCCCCGGTGACGCCGACGCCCAAAACATATAGCCAGCCCTGACCAAAGTCGAATAGGTGCGAGTTGAACAACGATGAGACGATATTGTACGTCACGATCAGCAGGCCGATCCACGCCACCGGCGTGCCCGCACGAAACAGGGCGAGATGCGCTATCCACATCGCGAGAAGCGCAATGGCGCCAACGAGACCTAGCTCGGTCGCCGTCGCCAGGATCTGGCTGTGCGGATTTGTGGTTATCAGCGCGGGAGTGGTATCAGGCGTCGCGTCGCGCCGAAACAGCATGGGAATTGTCCCGGTTCCATGTCCGATGACCGGCGCTTCAGCGATGAATGCCAAGGAATTCTTCCAGTATTCGAGCCGTAATCCAACCGGAGTATTGACGTTGTGCGCGCCGTAGGCGCGCGCTTCCTCCACCGCAGCCGACACCCGCTGCCGTAAATACGGCGACGACACCCACACCACTCCTGCCAATACCGCACCAATCACCGCCGTGCCGACGGCGCCTCGCCACCCGAATTGGCGTACGCCGAACAACACGAGCATCGCCAGCAAAACGACCAGCGTGGTGCGCGCCGTGGACACAAAGACGATGTTCGCAAGAAACGCCGCCGCGACGAGAAGCAGCACCGGCACAAGCCACGTCCGCGCGCGCCACCGCGCGGCCGCTTTCCCGATCAGCCCGAAGGCGCATATCGCGAACTCAGCACTCTGCATGATGTAGTTCTTGACCGGGACGCCCAGCTCCTTGCCCCGCCACGTCAGTCCGGGCGTAAGCACGAGCGTCCACGAGAGGACGAGCAACGCGATCGACGAAGCGAGAAAACCAATGATGGCCCACCTCGCCTGCGGTGAGCGGCGGAATTGCGCGAGCAGCAACGGAATGCAAAGCAGCTTGTGAAATCCACTCAACCCGGCGACACGTTCGCTCCAGCTCACGTCGGCCCACAACATGCCGATAGCAGCAAGGAGCCAGAGGAGCACCGGCAGGCCTCCGGCTGCCGAGAGCACTTCGCGCCGGACGGAGCCCACGTCGAGGGTCGGGACTAGCGCAATGAGCCATAGGACGATCAGGATGGCGGTCGCGGATGTCGACCACGGCAATGAAACTGCAACTGCGGTGACCAATCCATCCGCAATCTGCCCGAGCCGGGGAGCGCGGGCGGCCTCCTTCACGATTGCTCCCTCAAGACTGGGCTCGACCATGGCGGTCGCTCCCGCCGATCTCAACGGTTTCGCGCAGGGCCGACAGTCCGCGCCATGCGCGCGTACGCTCGCTTTGCAATACCGCATGAAGCCGCGCATCATTTGCGCCCAAATGTGCGCGCTCGACCTGCGGGTGCCAGAGGTGGATGACCCCGGTCGCAAAGCGGCCGTCCTTGCGGCGCAGGCCGCAACGTAGCAATCGGATCAGCAGGTCGGAATCTTCGCGCCCCCAGCCGGTATAAGAGGCATCGAAGCCGTCGATCCGCCCCAGATCGCTGCGCCAAATCCCAAGGTTACAAGAACGCGCGCCGCGCCATTGTCGCCGCCGCAACCTGCGCAGCGGCCCGAACGGCAATCGCAGCAGCGCTGCCAGCCGATTGACGTCGCCGCGTAAGCGGTGGGCGATCCAAACACGCGCGCTCCAAGCCTCCAGCTGAAGGTGCTCGTCCAACACAGCTGCTGTGAGCCTGCGCGAGAGAAGCACGCGGTTTCCGGTGACAAACCAGCCGCGTTGCGCCAGCTGGCGATGCGTGGCGACAAAATCACGCGGAGCGATGCAGTCGCCGTCCAGGAACACGCAGTACTCGCCGCGACAGGCGAGAATCGCGCGGTTGCGGATTTCAGCGGCGCGAAAGCCGTAATGCATCTGCCAGACATGGCTGAGCGGAACGCCAAGGCGCCCTCGCCAGCGCTCCACCACGGCCGCCGTCATGACCCGGGAACCGTCGTCCGCAATTACAACTTCGAATCCTTGATCGCTCTGGCGCGATAACGCTGACAAGACCGCCTCGAGCGCGTCCTCGCGATTAAACGTCGTGACGATGACGGAGATGAGATAAGACACCTCGGCACAGCTCCAGTCGTTCGTCCTGCATGTCCCGCCCCGCTGTGATAGCGTGCTCCGCCGTCGGGCTCAACAACGAGGAAATATGCAGAAAATATCGGCCTATATTCTCGCCTTCAACGAAGCCGAAAAAATCGCGGATGCTGTATCGAGTGTCTTGTGGGCCGACGAAATCGTCGTGGCCGATTCCGGCAGTACCGATCGCACGGCTGCAATCGCGCAAAGCCTCGGTGCCCGGGTGGTGCAGCTCCCATTCCACGGCTTCGGCGACCTACGCAATCGTACCATCGCGGAATGCCAGCACGAATGGATCTTCAGCCTTGATTCGGATGAACGCTGCACCGCCGAGGTTCGCGACGAAATTTTCGCGTTGTTGTCGTCTCCACCCGCGCATGATGCCTATCTCGTGCCGCGGCGCAATTACATGATGGGACGCTGGATCAAGGGTTCCGGTTGGTACCCGAATTTTCGCCAGCCGCAGCTCTTCCGCAAGGGCGCGATGCGATACGACGACGATCCCGTGCACGAAGGTTATGAACTTTTGACAGAACGACCGGTAGGAAGATTCCAAAACGCTATCTGGCAACTTCCATTTCGCAATCTCGAGGAGGTCATCAACAAAATGAACCGCTACTCCTCGTTGGGCGTACGCAAGCTTTCGGGAAACAGTGTGTCCATGGGCGGCGCACTGGGGCATGGGCTGTGGGCGTTCATCAAGCATTACCTGTTCAAGCATGGTTATCGCGACGGTTGGGCGGGCTTCGTCATCGCCCTGGGAAATTTCGAAGGCACATTTTACCGGTACGCCAAGCGCTACGAGGAAATGAAAGCTTGGTCAGCACCATCGACCAGGCCACTGCGAAGGCCGTCCGCTTTGGCTCCCGCGTCACCCGAACCCGGCACGGGCCGAGCAGAGCCTGAGGCGCCCACATCCCCGAACGGCCGGTGATGTCGGACAGGTGCGACTTACGGCGCGAACCGCTCGCGCAACCGACGACGAAGCCGCCGCGAGGCGTTCCGCGCAATCCGGAAAGGTAAGGCGAGGTAATATTTTCGGACGATCGGCCAGCGCTCGCGCGGCAGCACGCGAATCGAAGCGTCGGCTGGAACATACCAACCATTGTTGTCGAATCGGCGGACCAAGCGGTAGCCGGCGGCCCGCAAAAATCGGTGCTTGCTGAGACTTCCGACATGATCTTCGAGCAACACCAAACGCGGTTGCCAGCGCGCAAAATCAAACCCGCTTAGCACCTCCAGCTCGTGGCCCTCCACATCGATCGACAAGAAATCGAAGCCAACCGGTGCGTGCGCCTCGAGCAGAATGTCATCGAGCGTTCTCACCGGTACCTCGACGACGCCTTCGGGCTGCGCACCCGGTGCCATTCGGTCGCGATCAAGCGCCGATAAGGGGCCTGCGACGTGCAGCTGCATGCGCCGGCCGGCGTTGTCCGGTGACGAGCAGGCCACGGCAAACACTTTGGCGGAGCGCGCGCGGCAGAGATCGCCGGCAAGATCGGGCTGCGGCTCGATAAGGATGCCGGTCCAGCCCAGCTGCTCGAGATGCCAGGTCTGCGATTGGTCCCGTGGCCGATTTGCACCAACCTCGACAAAGAAGCCCGACCGCACGCCCGCGAAAAAATTGCGCACGAGTTCTTGCTCGCGCCCATCGGCCAAGGTCTTGCACGCGGCTCCGGGAGTCTGCAACAGTTCTAACCCGGGGCATGAATGCGGGAGCGGCGCACCAGCTTGGACGTGCTGAAGCCCGGCACGAGATCGATGAGAATCACTTCGCCGCCTCCACTTTCGACTAGCTCGTGTCCCACCACTTCGTCGTGCCGGTAGTCGCCCCCTTTAACCAACACTTTGGGACGCACGCGCCGGAGCAGCTCCAGCGGCGTGTCCTGCTCGAACACGACGACGAGGTCGACCGCTTCGAGCGCAGCCAGCACCTCCGCACGCGCGTGTACCTCCTGGAGTGGACGACCCACGCCTTTCAAGCGGGTCACGGACGCGTCGCCGTTTAGCCCGACAATGAGCCGATCGCAGGCGGCGCGCGCCTCGGACAGGAGCTTGATATGGCCGGGGTGCAACAGGTCGAAGCAGCCATTGGTGAAGCCGACGCGCAGATCCCGCCACTCGGCGAGGCGCTCGTCGAGCACCGACCAGTCGAAAATGATCTTCTCCTCGGGCGCAAGCGAAGCGGCGGGAAGAATACGCGAGCGCAGCTCCGCCGCCGAGACCGTCGATGTACCGCGCTTGCCGACCACCACGGCAGCAGCCGCGTTGGCCGCGCGGACGGCCGGCTCATAGCCAAGCTTGGTCGCCAGCAGAACGGCGAGCGCGGCGACCACGGTATCGCCCGCGCCTGACGTATCCCTCAGCTTGACGGGATAGGCGGGCAGATGGATGGTCGCGCCGCTCGCCGGCACCAGGATCAAGCCTGCATCGCTAAGCGAAACGACGACCGCTTCGGTCCCGAGCAAGCGATTCAATTCCAAGGCCGCCGCGATGACGTCGGCGTCAGAATCGGCCCGCCGGTGGGTTGCTTCCGAAAGCTCCTTGCGGTTCGGCTTGATGACTGTTGCGCCCCGATAAACAGAATAGTCGGCAGCTTTGGGATCGATGATGATCGGTATGCCTGCCTTTTTGGCCGCATCGATGACTTCCCGGATGACCCGCGGCGTCAGCGTGCCCTTGGCATAATCAGACAGCACAACGCTCGCCGCGCGCGGCAATGCCGCAAGTGTGCGATCGATCAGGAGCTTTTCGCTTTTTGAGTTGATTGCTTTCGCCAATTCCCAATCGGCGCGCAAAAGATGGGTGGAATGATGCTCGGATACGAACCGAACCTTGCGCGTCGTCGGACGCTCTGCATCGACGACAAGGTGCGGCTCAATCAAGGGCTCAGCAGAGAGCGCGCGCATCAGCGTCCGGCTGGCGTCATCCTCTCCCACGACACCGAGGAAAATACAGCGCGCGCCAAGCGCGGCGATGTTGCGCGCCACGTTGCCAGCGCCGCCCACCGTGAGCTCGTTGCGTTTGACTGCGAGAATGGGAGCCGGAGCCTCGGGCGAGATGCGCGAGACCTCGCCGTAGACGAAATCGTCGAGCATCAAATCGCCGACGCAGACGATGGTCTGCTGGGGAATGAGCTTGAATGCATCCTCGAAATTGAACATGCCGTTATCGCCTGGATGAATGCCGGTGCCGCGAGCTTCACCGATACCGGTCCGGCTGGTTCAGGAACAAGGTGACATAGCGATACACCCCCTCTTCGAGCGAGGTGAAGCCCGCGTTGTAACCTGCCCGGCGCAGATTTTCGACATTTGCTTGCGTGAAATACTGATACTGGTGGCGGATCGTCGGCGGCATATCCACGTATTCGATATCCGGCTCGCGCCCAAGCGCACGGAACATGGCGGTAATCAGATCGCGGAAGCTGCGCGCTTTGCCGCTCCCGACATTGAACATGCCCGATACTGACGGCGTGTCGAGCAGCCAGCGCATCACCGCGACGGCGTCATCGACATAGACGAAGTCGCGTTTCTGTTCGCCGTCGGCGATGCCTTCGCGATGGGATTTGAACAGGCGCACCGATTTGCCGCCCTTGGCTTCGTCAAACCGCTTGGCGACCAAGCTCATCATTTCTCCCTTGTGATACTCGTTCGGGCCGAACACGTTGAAGAATTTCAGGCCCACCCATTGTGGCGGAAGCTTCGCGCCGCTCGCGAAGCGATCGACAACCGCGAGGTCGAACAGATGTTTGCTGAAGCCGTATAGATTCATGGGCCTGAGCTGCTGCAAGGCCGCAAGTGACCAGTCGTCATCGAAGCCGGCGGCGCCGTCGCCGTAAGTTGCAGCCGAGGAAGCATAGATGAAACGAGTGCGCGTCGCCGTGCACCAATCCAGAAGCTTGAGCGAGAGCCGGAAATTGGTGGCGAGGACCAAGTCGGCATCGGTGGCGGTCGTGTCGGAGATCGCGCCGAGATGGATGACGGCCTCGAGCTTGCGGCTGTCAAGCCAGCCCACCAGCTCGCCGGGGGGTACGACATCGGCGACTTGGCACTTGCCGAGGTTGCGCCATTTGCCCGCGTCGCCGAACGAATCGTTGACGACAATGTCGGTGCGCCCGGCCTCGTTCAGGCCGGCGACCAGATTGGAACCGATGAAGCCAGCTCCGCCCGTGACCAACAACATCACTCACCCGCCGCCACTATTGCCTCCCCTTTGCCCCAGGGCATTGGCACGTGCAACGTGCTCGCCCGAAAAGCGTAAAAATGGCCTGTGATTGGTCCTCCTGCCCCCCGCGCACACTGGACAGGCACTAGCTGGCAAGCTACCGGCCTTGCGGCTCAGCTGCCATTACGCGGAATAAACCGGACTTCCCCTCTCGCACAAATAATGAATCTAAATTCGTTCATTTCTGCCCCTCTTGAAGACGCCACCGCGGACATGTCGGGGGCCCGCGTCTTGATCATCCCCTACATGTGGATCGGCGACTTCGTTCGCTGCCACACGGTGGTGAAGCTGTTGAGACAGCGCTCTCCGAGCACTTCCATTGACATGTTGACCACCTCGATGGTGGCGCCGCTCCTCGACTACATGCCTGGCGTACGCAAGGGGATCGTTGCCGACCTGCCGCGGCGGCAGCTTGCCCTGAAGCAGCATCGTGCTCTCGCCCGCAGATTGCGGGCGGAAAACTATGACCGGGTGCTGATCATGCCGCGGACCTGGAAGGCTGCTCTGGCGCCCTGGCTTGCCGCAATTCCGCGGCGGACCGGTTTCGTGGGCGAAGGCCGCTTCGCTCTGATCAACGATCTGCGCTTCGGCGAGCGCCGCCTGCCGCGCATGGCAGACCGCTGTGCCGCGTTGGCCTTGGCCAAAGGTGAGCGCGCGCCGAACCAATGGCCATTGCCCGAGCTCAAGGTGCCTGCCGCCGAATGCACGGGTTGGCGCCGACGGCTGGGGCTCGCCTGCGATGGCCGGGGCATTGTTGCGCTCGCACCCGGCGCCGTCGGCCCCGCCAAGCGCTGGCCTGCCGCATTCTATGCCGATCTCGCCTGCCGGCTTGCCGCGGAGGGCCATTGGATCTGGGTGATCGGCGGACCAAACGAAAAAGAGGTTGCCACCGAGATTGCTGCCGCTGCTGGTGATACCCGCGACCTCACCGGGCCCGACCTGCGCAACGCCATTCTCGCGCTCGCCGCGGCGGATGTCACGATATCGAATGACTCCGGTCTGCTGCACGTGGCCGCCGCGCTCGGGACACCAGCCGTCGGAATCTTCGGCCCGACCAGCCCATGGCACTGGGCTCCCCTCAACCCGATCGCCGCGGTCGTTGAAACGACCGACGATCTGCCGTGCCGCCCTTGCCACAAGCCGGTCTGCCGGCTCGGCCATCACCGCTGCATGCTTGGGATTTCCGTTGATCGGGTCGCCTTATCAGTCCGCCAAACAATTGCCCACACGCCGACACGCCCGTCGCTGTAAGCCCTGGCCGGCGCCGACGACGTCGGGCACTTCCCTTAGGCTATGCCAGCGTTTCGAGCGCGGCCAAGACGTCGGGTACGCTCGCCTGCTTGTGCTTACCGCCGACGACCGCAATCGGTCCGTTCCCGACCGGGCCGGTGAGGCCGGGCTCGCTTCCCGCAAAGATTGCGACGAGCGGCACGCCGAGCGCCGCGGCGAGATGGATGAGCCCGGTATCCACCCCGATCACGAAAGACGCGCCCGCGATAAGGGCGGCCATGCGGTCGAGCGGTTGTGCTTCGGGCACGCGGGCGTTCGGGACCGCCGCCGCGATGCGAGTGCTGCGCGCGTGCTCGGCCTTACTCCCCCATGGCAGCAACAGCGAACCACCGCGTCCCGCCAGCGCTCGACCGAGCGCGATCCATGACGCCTCAGGCCATTGCTTTTCCGGCCGTGCGGTCGCATGCAACAAAATGGCGTGTGGGGATGCCATCGTCGGCGCGATGTCCTTGCCCGACAGCCCGAAATCGACGGCGCCATTGGGTGCGTAGCCGAGCGCCAGCCCGGTGAGCATGCGATTGCGCGCGATAGCATGAAGACCGCGCGCAACGCGATGCTTGACGTCGTAAAGGAAGGACGCAGCCGGCTCGCGGATGCTGCTTGCATCATAGCCGTGGCGCCGGCCGCGGGCGAGCCGCGCAATAACCGC
>Ga0126380_10000367_pt1 | contig 14564 bp, 14 predicted proteins | sample PanSoiMetPlot_26_FD_92544 | JGI IMG/M metagenome (GOLD analysis project Ga0126380, IMG submission 92544) | Tropical forest soil microbial communities from Panama - MetaG Plot_26 | ecosystem: Environmental > Terrestrial > Soil > Tropical forest > Bulk soil | place: Panama | collected 2016-02-17
TTCGGGATCGTGCGCCGTTATTCAGGTTCCGGACCGGCGCCCCTCGCCGGTCATGCCTAAGGTTAGCCCCCGCGCCGGAGGGCGCAACGGTTTCGTTATGAGCTACGGCACTGCACCAATTTCGGGTCTGCCGCGTGGACCAATATCGCAACGCGGTCGGAGTCTGGTGTCGGGCAACCTGCTGTTCGCGTTATTGTGCCTGACGGGAGCCGGCGGAGGAGGGGCGGTGGCAGAAGACGTTCCGTTGCCCAGGCCACGTCCGCTGGTCTGGGTAGAACCGCACACCTTCCGCGAGGCCGCCGGGCCGAACTTCAATTCAACCGAGGTCACGAACGCGCCGACGGACTGCAATCAACGGCTGCAGGCCATCGCGGTGATCGAATTGCTGCCCCGCCTGATCGGGCCTGACGCCTGCGGCGGGGGCGACATTGTGCGGCTTCAGGCAGTCATACCTGCCGGTAATGGTTCACGCATCGAGCTCAGGCCGGCTCCGATTTTGCGCTGCGCGTTTGCCGAGTCTGTCGCCGGCTGGATGCGCGACGAGGCCGCACCACAGTCGGACAAGCTCGGCGCACCTTTACGCGCCGTCGAAACCTACGATGCTTTCGAATGCCGTGGTCGTAATCGCGTGGCAGGCGCCAAGCTCAGCGAGCATGGAAAGGCCAATGCTGTCGATCTGCGCTCGTTCACTCTCGCCGATGGACGAACCCTGGGCCTGACAGATGTAAAGGCCGCGAAAGAATTCCGTGACGAGATACGTGACAGTGCCTGCCGGCGCTTCACGACGGTGCTCGGACCGGGATCCGATGGCTATCACGAGAGCCATATCCATCTCGATCTGATCGAACGCCGGAATGGCTTCCGCATGTGTCAGTGGGATGTGAGGACGGCAAAGCCTGAAGTCACCGCTCAAACCAGCGCCCAAGGCATCCGCCAAGGGGCTTCCCAGGAGTCTTCCCAAGAGTCCTCCCAAGACATTCCCCAAGGGATCCCGCAACTCAGCGCCCAAGTGCCGCTCCCGCTGCCACGACCGGCGATTGCCGATTCGCGCCCACGGCATTCACGGAAACTATAAATGCGCGTGGGAACAGCTTTGTAAATTGCTGAGCACAAAAGCAAACGGCGCCTTGCGGGCGCCGTTTAGGCTCAACCCGCTGACGCTCAGCGGAAGCGGTAGAGGGTCGAAGCGACTCGTGGACTGCTCGGTGAGTCGCCCTGATGCGGTGCCAGCACCACCACCACCGTGCCCAGCTTCACGCGCTTGTACAGGTCGATCACATCCTCGTTGGTCATTCTGATGCAACCGGAGGAAATGGCCTCGCCAATGTATTCGGGCTGATTGGTGCCGTGAATTCGATAGAGGCTGTCCTTGCTGCCCTCGTAAAGATACATGGCGCGAGCGCCCATCGGGTTCTGCGGGCCAGGGCCGACAAAATTCGGCACATCCATGCGCTTCTTGATGTCCGCGGTCGGCACCCATGTCGGCCACTCGGTCATGCGGCCGATCTTGGCCACGCCGGAAAACGCCAACGCTTCCTCGCCCACGGTGACGCCATAGCGGATCGCTTTGCCTCCAGGGAGAACGTAATAGAGATAGCGCGCGTCGGTATCGATTAGGATCGTGCCGGCTGCTTCTCTGCGGTGATAATCTACGATGTGCCGCTTATAGGGTTCTGGAATCGCCACCTTTTCGTAAGGCGCGGCCGCCAGCAATTTCTTATCGCGAGGGGTCAGGTTTGCTTCCGACGCCGGTTCGATCGTCGACTGCATGCAGCCACCCAGAACAACGCCGACCCCGAACAAAACGACCAACAACCCCCGTACCGACATCTTCGTCCTCTTTCCCCGGTGCGCCTTTGCGGCGCCGCAACAAAAATATCCTGACGCCGCAATTAACCCAAAAAATCACGGCGAAGCCATGATTTCTAGTGCGTCCGCCATCACCTTCCTGTGTACCTGTGGCAGGAATGCCGCACCCGGTTCCCCGCACCGTCAATATTAAAAATGACTTTCGCCGCAAGAGCTTAAGGAGGAGTTTACCATGGCGGTATCTATACTGCCAGAACAGCGGCAGGCGACTGAAATGTCACAAGACGACACGATTTGCCGCGCAATTCCGCCCTACTGACTCACCACATTGGGTCCGGTGGGGACGCCGAGGAAGGATCGGAGTTCAGGACAATGACCACAAAAAAAACGGAGCAAAAGCAAGACTCCGCAAGGCAATACACAAACCTGGATAATCGCTACGGGAAGATAGGGATTTCGGCAGTCGCAGCCGCGATGTGCCACCAAGGCGAGCAGCGGAACGAGGCCGAGTCTCACCCAGAGCCATACGATCGCGACTGACGCCTCGAGCGCCGGCTGCGGCACTAAACGACAAGTTTCGACATCATCGCCACGACTGTCCACGGCCGGCTTCGCCGGCCGTGCGGCAGTGAATTATGTCTTGCGTAAATTCATGCGATCGGTTCATTGAGCATAACCCGGCCGCGGCATGATCGTGAGGAGATCATGCGCAAGATGGTGATGAATGCTTTCGGTTTACGCTCCGCACGGCACGACACTCGAGCGAATCACCGTCGAGCCTGGATCGTCGCTGCCTGAAAATGCGGTGTGGATCGACATGGTCACCCCTTCCGTAAAGGAAGACAGGGTGGTCGAGCAGTTGCTCGGAATCGCCGTACCGACCCGCGAGGAGATGCAGGAGATCGAAGTCTCAAGCCGCCTCTACGTAGAAAACGGCGCGCGCTATATGACGGCGACATTGATGTGCCAGTCGGACACACCCGCGCCAAAGACGACAGCTGTCACCTTCATCCTCTCGGGCCATCGCCTTGTCACTGTTCGCTACGACGATCCCCGGCCTTTCGCCATCGTCGAGCATAAGCTTGCGCGCGCCTGCCCGGCCAAAGTGACAGGCGACGATGTGCTGATGGATCTGCTCGATGCGATTATCGATCGCTCCGCGGACATCCTGGAGCGCGTGGGGGGCGAAGTCGACCAGGTTTCGCACTCGATATTTGAGCCGGAAGAGGGGGTCCAGCAACCCTCCTACAATGACGTTCTCAAGACCCTGGGGCGCAAGGGCGATCTCGCGTCCAAGGTTCGCGAAAGTCTGGTATCGATCGGGCGCCTTTTGCTGTTCCTGGCCAACGAGGCCGACAACATGAAATGGCCGAAGGACACACGTGCACAGCTGCAATCGATGCAGCGAGACGTTGTCTCCCTGTCCGATCACGCCAGCTACCTGACCAACAAGATCACGTTCCTGCTCGATGCCATGCTCGGCGTGGTGAATCTTCAGCAGAACAATATCATCAAGATCTTCTCGGTTGCGGCAGTGGTTCTGATGCCGCCGACTCTCGTCGCCTCGATCTACGGAATGAATTTCAAGCACATGCCGGAGCTGGACTGGATCGGTGGCTATCCGCTCGCGCTGTTGCTGATGCTGGTGGCTGCCGTACTGCCGTATCTGTATTTCAAGTGGCGCAAATGGCTATGAGGTGCGCAGCGCGGGCTTTCACCCTGTTTTCACCTGACTTGTCCCGGCGAAGTCACACATGCTGGCCACCGTTGATGTGAATCTCCGCGCCATTCACGTACGAGCCCGTGTCGGTGCACAGCACATAGATGATCTTGGCGACTTCGTCCGGCGTGCCCAGGCGATGCATAGGGATCTGTTCGACGATCTTCTCAGTGCCAGGAGAAAGGATGGACGTGTCGATTTCGCCCGGCGCGATCGCATTGACGCGGATACCAAGCCGTCCGAAATCGCTGGCCATTTCGCGGGTGAGGGCGGCCAGTGCCGCCCTGGACGTCGAATAGGCTGCCCCGGCGAACGGATGCACGCGCGAGCCGGCAATCGACGTTACGTTTACGACGGAGCCCCTGGCTGCCTTAAGCTCATCGACAAGCCCGCGCGCCAGCATGATCGGCGCAAAGAAATTCACCTGAAAAATGTGGTGCCAATCGTCCTTCGTGGTATCGAGCGTACTCAGTCGCTTGCCGCCGTCGGCCTTAGGCGAGATCGCCGCATTGTTTATCAGCGCGTGCAATTCGCGGCTATCGAGCCGACGCTTGGTTTCCGCGATCGCTTCCAGCGTGCTGGCTTCGTCGGCCAGATCGACCTGAATGTGATCTTCGGGACCGGCTTCCCACGGACAATTCTCCGGGAATGGATGACGCGAGCAGGTGATCACGCGCCAGCCGGCGGCGGAAAAACGTTTGACGGTCGCATGGCCGATGCCCCGGCTCGCTCCCGTCAGGAGAAGTGTGCGGCGCTGCTGGTTTGTCTGTGAATTCGGCATGCCAACTCTGGAATGGTTCTAGCTTGTGCAGCGGCTCGACCAGCCTAGCTCACGGATAGAGCCGCGTCTTGTTCCATGGCGCACCCAGGCGATCGCGCTTGAACTCGATCCGATCATGCAGGCGAAACGGCCGCTCCTGCCAGAACTCGATCGAGAGCGGAACGATCCGATAACCGGACCAATTGTGCGGGCGCGGCACCTCGCCGAGCGCATATTTGGCGGCATAGATCGCCACTGCCTTTTCGAACGCCAGACGACTTTCGAGCGGGGCCGATTGCTTGCTGGCCCAGGCGCCTATCTGCGCCTGCTTGGGCCGGGTGGCGAAATAGGCGTCGGCCTCTTCGTCGCTGACGCGCTCGACTGTGCCGCGGATGCGGATCTGCCGATTCACAGATTTCCAGTAGAACACCAGGGCCGCCTTGGGGTGCGCGTCCAATTCCTGCCCTTTTTGACTGTCCATGTTGGTGTAGAAAACGAATCCACGCTCATCGACGCCTTTGAGCAGTACCATCCGGGCATTGGGGAGGCCCCGGGAATCGACAGTGGCGAGCGTCATGGCGGTGGGGTCGCGCGGTTCGGTGGCTGTCGCCTCTGTCAGCCACGCGGTAAATAGCCGTAATGGCTCATTGGCGCTGGTGAAATCACCAGTCGTTAACCAACTCGGGTGTTCAATTGGCGCTGTGTCGGACATCTTCTGGGGTACTTCGCGTGGGGCCCAGTACCGGTTGTCGCCTTTATAGTCGATGCGTGTGCCGCCGCCTACGGCGAGGGCTGGCGACGGCAGGTGCTATTGCGTTGTCGCTTGGCGTAGGTGGCTGCAGCCTGTCAGGCCCGCTCGACACGCTATTCGGATCAGACCGAACGGCCTCGATCACGCCTCCGCCCGGCACGAAGGAAGCGGCTCAACTGCCCCCGGACGCCGATCTTGCCTACGCACGCGCTGCTGCCAGCGCGGTCCTAAGCCGAGGCGAGAAGGACACCAGCATGCCGTGGGAAAACCCTCGCACCGGCACCCGTGGCACAGTTACCCCGATCGCGACCGCATATACTCAGGACGGACGAACTTGCCGCGATTTTCTGGCTAGCTTCGTGATGGGCAATTCCCAATCCTGGTTGCAGGGCGAAGCCTGTAAGCAGCAGCAGGGCGAATGGGAAGTGCGCACCCTCAAGCCTTGGAGATCCTGAATAAGCCGGTCATCGCCGGCGCGATAAGCAGGTCCGCGCTCCGGAAGGAACGATCCGAGCTTTGCTACCCTGATCTCTTCTACAGTCCGGAATTCCAAGTTTTCGCGTTGCATCCATCACGCGGGACCCCACATTATGGATGGCAGGTCGCAGATATTCTGCGAGCGGGCAGGGGGATTTCACGGGAGTTTGGACACGATGCGCGACCCCTACGAGGTGCTGGGGGTTTCAAAGGGTGCGAGCGAGGCGGACATCAAGAGCGCCTATCGCCGGCTCGCGAAAAAATTGCACCCGGATGCCAACAAGCACGATCCCAAAGCTGCCACGCACTTCGCCGAGCTTAACGCCGCATACGAAGTCGTTGGCGATGCCGACAAGCGCAAGGCATTCGACCGCGGCGAGATTGATGCGGAAGGTAAGCCGCGTTTCCAGGGTTTCGAAGGCTTCGGCGCGCAGCCGGGCAGAGGCGGCTTCCACCCGGGCGGCGGTGCGCATTTCGAAAGTTTCAGCTTTGGTCCGGATGGTTTCCGCCGCTCCAGCAGCGGCGGAGGCGGTGCCGGCTTCGAGGACCTGCTGCGCGGAATGTTCGGCCGCGGGGGTTCAGCGCGCGGTTCGCCGTTCGAAACCGAGGATTTTGCGGCGCCTGCCGGCGGACAGGACTTGCATGCATCGCTGACGGTCACGCTCGCCGATGCGGCCAAAGGCATCAAGACGCGCGTGCACTTGCCGACCGGCAAGGACATCGATGTCAAGATCCCGGCGGGAATCGCGAGTGGTCAGCAGATCCGGTTGAAAGGCCAGGGCTGGCCGAGCGCGAGCGGCAGGTCGGGCGATGCGCTGATCACCGTCAACGTGGCGCCACATCCACTGTTCAAGCCTGATGGCGCCGACCTGCGCCTGGAGTTGCCGATCACGCTTTACGAATCTGTTCTCGGAGGAAAGGTACGCGTTCCCACGCTCGATGGCGCGGTGGAGCTCGCGATTCCTGCCGGCACGAATTCGGGACGTACATTCCGTCTCCGGGGCAAGGGCTTGAAAGCAAGTAGCGGCGCGGGAGACTTGCTTGCAACTGTCCGCATCGTGTTGCCCGATCGTCTCGATGACGACTTCAAAGAGCTCATGAAGACGTGGCGCGACAAGAAGCCCTACGATCCGCGTGGGACCATGGGGTAATCACTACTCCAAAATCCGTTCATTCCCGCGTAAGCGGGAATCCGGTGCCGCCCGCGGATTTCCTCTGACAAGTGCCTGGGTCCCCGCTTTCGCGGGGACGGACGGCGGGTTCGCGCAAAGAGCTACAACTTCTTTGCACCCGTCTTGTCGACCTGCTCGTAGGCCGCCTTGGTCACTTTCTCGAGCAGTTCGCGGTCGGCGGGCCCGCTGACCACGTAAGCAACTTTGTCGTCGATCCAGTAGAATGCAGCCACTTTCTCCCCGCCGGTATATCGCAGCGCCGTCTCCGGCATATCGGCCCTGGCGCAATACATGGTGAAGCGCTCGCCGGACGGGCTTTCATACATATAAAACGCCGCGGCGCCGGTCGGACCGGGAAGCAGCCGGCCGCCTACGAGCTTCAGTCCGATCGACTGGAGGTCCGGAACACGCAAATCCTCACCCAGTCGCTTCGACAACCATTGCGTCATGTGCGCGCGCTCGCTGCCGGGCACTTCGACGGGATGGCGCACCTCGACAACGTAGAGCTTGTGCGCGTCAAGCGCCTCGCTAGCGAACACATCGGAGCGGCTTGGCGCTGCGGCAGAAGCTCCGCGCGCCATCCAGCCCGCCGCGCCGCCGACCACGAAAGCAGCAATCGCTGCCGCCGCAGCCATCGCCGCCCAGGATCGCCCCGCCGCTCGATCCTGATTGAGCATCTGATCAAGCTTGAGCCGCTGGGGGACCGGCTCGTCGACAGCGGCGCCGAAATGCGCACGGATACTATCGGCCTGAAGCCTCCAGGACGTGACCAGCGCGGCCTGTTCGGGATGATCCGCAAGCCACGCCGCCACGGCGTTCATGCGGTCCGGCGGCAGCTCGCCGTCGACATAGGCGTGCAGCTCATCCTCGGTTATGGGTGAATTGCGGTCGATCATAGGTTCACCTTCTCTCTCTTCATTTCACGCGGCGCAGCGCAGGGCGCGCGCCGTCGAGATAATTTTTGATCTGTACGCGTGCACGCGCCAGACGCGACATCACAGTGCCAATCGGCACGCCTTGCACCTCAGCCACTTCGCGATAGCTAAGACCTTCCAGTACCACCAGGAGCAAGGCATTGCGCTGGTCATCAACCAGCGTCGCGAGCGCACGTTCGATATCGCGCCCGCCCGCTTCGGGTCCGGCAAGGTCCGGGGCGTCGTTATCCTCGATCGGCGACAGAGTCGGACGCCGCGCCAGCGACCGGAGCCGATTGCGATTGAGGTTGGTCAGTATCGTGTACAGCCAGCTGCGCACGTCGCCCCCGTGAAAAAGGTGTTCCGAGCGCAACGCGCGCACCAGCGTGTCCTGAACCAGATCGTCGGCGATGTCCGTGTCGCGTGTCAGGGCTCGGGCATAGCGTCGCAACGCGGGTATCGTCGCCTCGACGTTCTGATGGAACGTGGCCAATCGGGCCCTCCTTTAATTTCAGCGGTGCGAACAAGTGACCGGATCGCGCCTTAACGCAGGTCCGCGGATACGGTCGGGCCCTCGTTGTCAAAACCCCGCCGCCTCAATCATATTCCCGAAAATGAATTGAAATAACAACGATAAATGGTTTAACGGGCGCTTTGCTTGATGGTCAAAAAACCCTGTGCCATAGGAGGCACACGACGTTAATCGGCCAAGACAGGATCGGCATGCCGGAAAGTTCGGGGCTTATGCGCGGAAAACGCGGCTTGATCATGGGTGTCGCGAACAACCGATCGATCGCCTGGGGCATTGCGCGCGCATGCCGCGATCAGGGCGCCGACCTTGCTTTCACATATCAGGGTGACGCGCTGAAAAAGCGCGTGGAGCCCCTCGCCGAAGAGGTCGACGGACTCGTCGTAGGCCATTGCGATGTTACCGAGCCAAGTTCGATCGACGCGGTATTCTCGGCGGTCCAATCAGCCTGGGGCTCGCTCGATTTTCTTCTCCACGCGATCGCCTATTCCGACAAGGATCAACTCGACGGCCGCTACATCGATACGACTGAGAATAATTTCATCAAGACCATGGTCGTGAGCTGCTATTCGTTCACTGCACTCGCCCAACGCGCCGAAAAATTGATGATCAACGGCGGATCCATGCTGACGATGAGCTATTATGGCGCCGAAAAATGGATGCCGCACTATAACGTGATGGGGCTTGCCAAAGCGGCGCTCGAGTGCTCGGTGCGATACCTCGCTGCGGATCTTGGGGTCAAGAACATACGAGTTAATGCGATATCTGCCGGGCCGCTGAAAACGCTCGCTGCGGCGGGGATCGGCGATTTTCGCTACATTCTGAAATGGAACGAATATAACACGCCACTGCGGCGCAACCTGACCTTGGAGGACGTCGGTAAGGCCGGCGTCTATTTCCTTTCCGACATGTCGAGCGGCGTGACTGGCGAAATCCATCACGTGGATGCGGGATATCATATTGTAGGAATAAAGAATCCCGACGCGCCGGATATTACACTTGGGAAGGACAGCTAGCGGCAATGCCGCCGCCGACGGTCTACTACATCCGGCACGGTGAAACCGATTGGAACGTCGCCGGTCGCCTGCAGGGTCGTCACGACGTGCCGCTAAACGCTCGCGGCCGCGCGCAAGCCAATCACTGTGGAAATATTCTGCGCGATCTGTTCGCCCAGATCGGGCGACATCCGGCGGATTTCGACTGTGTGTCGAGCCCGCTTGGCCGCGCCTGCGAAACCATGGCGTTGGTGCGGCCCCCGCTCGGCTTGCCTCCGGACGGGTTCAGCACAGACCAGCGTCTGGCCGAGATCTCCTTCGGAGAATGGGAAGGTTTCACGATCGCGGAATTGCGCAACCGCGATCCCCAGCGCATTGCTACCCGGGAACACGACAAGTGGCACTTTATGCCGCCGGGCGGAGAAAGCTACGAGTCCGTCTCGCGGCGAATGGGCGAATGGTATGACGGCCTTACGCGTGACACTGTAGCGGTTGCACACGGCGGCACCGCGCGTGGGCTTGTCGCCTATCTCGGCATTGCCAAGCGGGCTGCTGCGCCGCTCATCGATATTGCGCAGGGCGTCGTTTACGTGTTCGAGGGCGATTGCCTGACGCGTTTCGCGTAACCGTCGATGAAGGAAAGCAAAACGGCCGGACTTTCGTCCGGCCGTTCGCTGGATGCGCGGATGCCGCGCTTGAAATCAGAGTCAGGCTGCGATGCGATAGAGAATCTCGGTTGTTGTCTTCTTCTTCTTGCTGCTGCTCTTTTTCTTCTTCGCGGCAGCCGACAGGTCGGTGATGGCGAGGTCGGTTTTCTTCTCATCGCTCTTCTTGGCCTTCTTCGACTTCTTCTTCGAGGAAGCAGCCGACAGGTCGGTTATGCCGAGGTCGGACTGCTTTGTCTTCTTCTTCTTCTGGGCCTTCTTTTTCGCGGCGGCGGACAGCTCATCGCTCTTTACGATGCCGCTGACTGGGGTTGTCGCGTACGCTGGCAGGCTCACTGAGGTGAGAAAGCCAAGCGCGACAGCAATAGCAGTGATCTTGCGCATGTGTTTGTCCTCTGAATGGATCCACTCGTATGGCGGGAGCCTTTTTGTCCGGCAGTGAGATTCTGAACTCGAGGCGTTCCCCAAACCAACATCCTCTAAATAGCGGATGCTAATTGGCTCCGCAATGAGCAAAATGGGAAAAAGCCTTATTTTTCCGTAGCTTAACGGATATTCAGCTTGTCATTAATTTTCGTTCAGCGATGTGAATGTCCATTCAGCGCGGATCGCGTTAAGGGTGAAGCCGCAAACCAGGGTGAAGCGCAAATTGCAAATTCCCACCCTTGCTTGCCGTTTAATTGACCGGCGGCGGAGCGTGCATTACGAAAACCGACGGGCGCGGAATCGTCATGTCGTTCAACACTTTCGGTCATCTCTTCCGGTTTACGAGCTTTGGCGAAAGCCATGGGCCGGCAATTGGCTGCGTGGTGGATGGCTGTCCGCCGCGCATTCCTCTCTCCCGGGAAGACATCCAGCGCGAATTGGACCGCAGGCGGCCCGGGCAGTCCCGCTTCACGACCCAGCGGCAGGAACCGGACGCGGTGAAAATCATGTCGGGTGTTTTCATCGATGAAAAAACGGGCATGCAGGTTACGACCGGCACGCCGATCATGCTTCTGATCGAAAACCTCGATCAGCGTTCCAGGGATTATTCCGACATCAAGGATAAATACCGGCCAGGCCATGCCGGTTACACCTATGACGTGAAATACGGCATCCATGATTATCGCGGCGGAGGGCGCGCTTCTGCACGCGAGACGGCCGCGCGGGTCGCCGCCGGCGCAATAGCCCGCAAGATCGTGCCCGGTCTGAGTGTCCGCGGCGCATTGGTGCAAATGGGCCCGCATAAGATCGATCGTGCACGGTGGGACTGGAACGAGATCGAAAAAAATCCGTTCTTTTGTCCCGATGCCAAGCAGGCCAAATTTTTCGAAGAGTATCTCGATGGTGTGCGCAAGGCAGGGTCCTCCTGTGGCGCCGTGATCGAGGTGGTCGCCGAAGGCGTTCCGGCCGGGCTGGGCGCGCCTGTCTATGCGAAGCTCGACGGCGATCTTGCCGCCGCGCTGATGGGCATCAATGCCGTCAAGGGCGTCGAGATTGGCGATGGCTTCGCCACGGCGGCCATGAGCGGCATCGAAAATGCCGACGAGATGCGCATGGGCAACGACGGCAAGCCGCTATTTCTGTCTAATCATGCCGGCGGCATACTCGGAGGCATCTCCTCCGGGCAGGCCATCGTCGCCCGCTTTGCGGTCAAGCCGACCTCCTCGATTCTGACCCCGCGCAAGACCGTGGATCGCTATGGCCAAGACACCGACGTGGTGACAAAGGGCCGTCACGATCCCTGCGTCGGCATTCGCGCCGTGCCGATCGGTGAGGCCATGGTGGCGTGCGTGCTCGCCGACCACTATCTGATGCATCGTGGCCAGGTTGGCGAGGGAGCGCCATGGCCATTCAAGCCGGGCGCGTGACGCCGCCTTTGAGGTAGAGCCGTGCGCGACAGTTATCAACGCGTCGAAGCCGCGATCAACGCCTTCGCCAAGGGCGAGATCGTAGTCGTGACGGACGATGACGACCGGGAGAATGAAGGCGACCTGTTCGTCGCGGCTGCGCACTGCACGCCCGAAAAAATGGCCTTCATCATCCGCAACACATCAGGCATTGTCTGCGCCCCGCTTGGCGCCGAGCAGGCGCGCCGCCTGCATCTTGAGCCGATGGTGGCCGAAAACGAGGCGCCACTCGGCACCGCGTTCACGGTCTCGGTTGATGTGCGCCATGGACTGACCACCGGCATTTCAGCCGAGGAGCGTTGCAACACCGTGCGGGCGCTCGCCAACAACAACAGCGGCCCTTCGGATTTCGTGCGCCCCGGCCACGTGTTCCCGCTCGTCGCGCGCGAGGGTGGCGTGCTGATGCGCTCCGGGCACACCGAAGCCTGTGTCGACCTGTGCCGCCTCGCGTCGTTGCCGCCGGTCGGCGTGCTGGCCGAACTGATGAACGACAATGGCTCGGTGATGCGCGGCCCTGAAGTGGCCGCTTTTGCGAAAAAACACGGGCTGGTGCAGGTCTCGATCGCCGAGCTGATTGCCTATCGACAGAGCCGCGACAAGCTGGTCGAACGGGTCGGCGAATTTCATGTCGCCTCGGAAATCGGCACGCTCAAGGGTTATGCCTATGTAACGCCCTTCGACCGCGTCCATCACATGGCCTTTGTCTATGGCGATATCGCTGATGGCAAGGGCGTCCTGGCGCGGCTGCATCGGGCCGACGTCATCGGCGATGTGTTTGGCGGCGCAAAGCCGATCCACGCTGCGCTCAAACGTTTCAAGACAACCGGCCGGGGGGTGATCGTGTTCCTGCGCGATGGCACAGCGGGTGTGCCGGTCGCTGAAATTCCGCACGAAGGCGACACCGGCGCCGATGTCGCACGTTCGAGGCAGTGGCGGGAAATCGGCCTCGGTGCGCAGATCCTCAAGGATCTCGGGATTTCTTCGATCAGGCTGCTGACCTCCAGCAAGCGAACCTACGTGGGCCTAGGTGGCTTTGACATCGAGATTGTATCGACCGAGCCGATTGAAAACTGATCGAAGTTTCGAAGGCGGCTCGCCGATCGAAAAGCAACGACAACAGAGTCCGCGGCCTTTTTTTCGCCTGTGCATCATGCCAGCATTCGGCCATGGGGACAGGTTCGCGCAATCTGACCATCGCGGTGGCAATCGCCGCCCTGACTCTCGGGCTCGCGGGACCGGCCGCGCCCACCACACGGCATTTCGTGGATATGCGCCCAGGCGCAATCCCGGTCGATGTGGAACTCGTGATCGCCGTGGATGTGTCCTACTCCATGGATCCGGACGAGCAGGCACTGCAACGAGAGGGCTATGTTCTCGCGCTTACCTCGAAAGAATTTCTGCAGGCGTTGCGCCAGGGAGCGCATGGCAAGATAGCGATCACCTATTTTGAATGGGCGGGTCAATTCGACCAGAAGATCGTGATGCCATGGCGGTTAATCGACGGCCCGGAGGCGGCCGATGCGGTCGCCGCCGAGATCGCGCGTGCGCCATACCGGCGCGCCTCGCGCACCTCGATCTCGGGCGCGCTTCGCTTTGCCCAGCCGCTGTTCGATGAGAGCGGCTATAAAGGTCTGCGCCGCGTAATCGACGTGTCCGGTGACGGCGCCAATAATGCCGGTCCGCTGGTCGTGCCGACCCGCGATGAAGTGTTGGCTGCAGGTATCACCATCAATGGCCTGCCGATCATGCTCAAGCGGCCCTACGCCGGGACGATGGATCTTGAGGAGCTCGATGTCTACTACGAGGATTGCGTCATCGGCGGCCCTGGATCTTTTGTCATACCAGTTCGCGAGCGGGAGAAGTTCATCGAAGCAACGCGCACCAAACTCGTGCTCGAGATTGCCGGCCGACAGCCGGAGGCGAGAATACTTCCCGCTGCGTCGAAGGCCCCTCGGATTTCGTGCACAATCGGCGAAAGGCTGTGGCAGGAGCGCTGGGGCGGCGGCATCGACTATCAGTAGGCAGCAGGAAGTGAGCGTCACTTCTGAAACTTTGCGACGATCTCTACGTGATGTGAATAACGGAACTGATCGACCGGGGTGACACGGTCGAGCTTGTAACCGCCGTCAATCAGAATTCTTGCATCACGAGCAAAGGTCGCCGCATCGCAGGATACTGCGACGACAACCGGTACCGCGCTTTTTACAAGCTCGCGTGCCTGCGCCACGGCCCCCTGGCGCGGCGGGTCGAACACAACCGCGTCGAACACCTTCAATTCGCTCGCCACGAATGGACTGCGGAAGAGATCGCGCACTTGCGCATCGATCGGCTTAAGCCCGCGCGTGCCCGCTGCCGCACGCTCCAACGCCTTTATGGCCTCCGCATCGCTATCCGCCGCAGTCATACGCGCTTGGTCGGCGAGGCGTAACGCAAAAGTCCCGATCCCGGCAAAAAGATCGATAACACGCCTGGCCTTCTCGATGTGATTGGCCACCAGGCGCGCCAACGTTGCTTCACCTTCGGTCGTTGCCTGCAGGAACGAACCAGGCGGTAATGGGACACGGGATCGGCCAATCTGCAGAAGCGGCTGGCTTCGTTGTGCCACGAGTTCGCCATGGCGCGTGAGACGGGCAAGACCGTGGGCTTCGGCGACACGCGCAAGCGCAGCCAGCCGGTCGGCTTCAGGCGCGCCAGATCCACGCACGTCTACGTCGAGGCCTGAATCGGTTGCAGTCGTCTGGATGTCCAGCGGCTTGCGGGCGGGCTTCAGCGTTTCGGCAATGTCCCATGCCGCCGGAATGGCGCCACGCAAACCAGGCGCCAAAATGGGACAAGCGTCGATCGCGACCACGTGGTGAGCGCGCGGAGCCGTGAAGCCAA
>Ga0126380_10000368_pt1 | contig 14561 bp, 7 predicted proteins | sample PanSoiMetPlot_26_FD_92544 | JGI IMG/M metagenome (GOLD analysis project Ga0126380, IMG submission 92544) | Tropical forest soil microbial communities from Panama - MetaG Plot_26 | ecosystem: Environmental > Terrestrial > Soil > Tropical forest > Bulk soil | place: Panama | collected 2016-02-17
CGGTGTTCTGAATATTGCCAATGGTGGCCATGTGAATTCCAACGGTTCCTTCGCGTACATCGGCTACGGGACGAACTCACAAAGTAGCGCGACGATCGACGGCGCCAACTCGCTCTGGAATAATTTTCGTGGCTTGTACGTTGGTTTTAATGGCCAGGGAACGCTGAGCATTACGAATGGTGGTCAGATGACGAATGGCACATTCGCCAATGTCGGCTTCAGTGTCGGGGCGACCGGCACGCTCAATGTTTCCGGTGCCGACTCGATCTTCAACACTGGTGGCGCGTTATCGATCGGAGGCAATGCTGGTGGACCCGGCGGCACAGGTCTGTTGCACATCGACAATGGCGGAACGGTCAGCGCGGCTAGCCTCAACATATGGGAACCCGGAACGCTTACAGGTACTGGTTCGATTACCAACAGCACAACGACAATGATCCAAGGCACGCTCGCACCCCAACAGACAATCTCGATTGCGGGTAATGTTACATTCGGAGCTACAGCCAGCACAGTAGTGACAGTGACCCCAGCAGGGGGCGGCAATGTCGCTGTTCAAGGTACCGTGACACTCGCTGGGCAGTTAGGAGTGACCCTTTCAGGAGACCCCTTTACCCCGGGAACGCAGTACACCCTGTTACAAGCTGGAGGCGGTCTAAACGGCACGACGTTTTCCAGTGTCTCAATCGATTTTCTGCCCGGCCAGGGCTTCACACCACACGTCACGTATGATGCGGACCACGTCTATCTCTATCTTGAGCCCACTGGAACTCCGACGCCAACCCCTACGTCAAGTCCCACACCTACCTCAACACCAACACCCAGTCCGAGTCCAACGCCCACTTCGACACCATCACCTACCGCGACAGCTACTCCGACTCCAACCTCAACGGTAACGCCGACAGTCACACCTACGGCGACACCGACACCGCCGGCAACGGCTACACCTACTACGACACCAATACCGACTGCTTCTCCAAGACCGACGCCGACACCGAGACTGCGCCCGACACCGCCGCCGCGTCCAACACCACGACGGTCATAGTGAAAAAGGCATGAACCGGCGAAGCCACTTTCAGTATTCTTCGGGGCGATCCTGTAAGCGACGCAGAGCGCCTGGCGCAAGTCGAGCTAACGCGCCCTGAAATTAGAAAAATTGATTTGCGCAACGCAAACTCTGGCAATATGGAACACGGACGCGCTTCAGTCGCGCTGGGAACTTAACCGGAGGTCACTCATGTGTGCAATCAGGGTAATTCATGTCACGTTCTTCCTTTTCGTCGTCTCGAGTTTAAGCGTTTTTGGGCAATGGTCTCTTGTTGACTCGGGGACCACCAGCAATCTGAACGGCGCTGTTCTCCTTGATTCTGGAACAGGTTTCGTTGTGGGAGATACGGGTACGATTCTGAAAAGTACTGACGCCGGAGCGACCTGGACGCCGCTTACATCGGGCACAAGCATGACGCTGCACGGCGTCTATTTTCTTGATCCCGATGAAGGAGTCGCAGTTGGCGACAGCGGCACAATTCTTCGCACGACTGATGGAGGCGCAGCCTGGCAAAGCATTAGCAGTGGGGTGGTAGACAATCTTAGATCAGTGTCGTTTAACGGCGTAAACGGAATTTGCGGAGGCGACTCGCAAGATATTCTTTACTCAACTGACTCAGGAGCTTCGTGGCACATCAGCCAGAGTGGATTCTTGGGCGGCGGCTTTCCCGGCGCTCAGATGTTGAACGCAACCACAGGAGTTGTTGCAGGGCAAAATTCGATTCTTGAGCCTTTATTCGGCCACACAACCGACGGCGGAGTCACTTGGGCTTTTCAAAACTTCCTTTTCGAAAACAGTGAAGGCGGCTGTAATGACGTGTCCTTCTTCGATCAAAACACCGGTGTCGTCTCAGGAACTGTTTTCGACGGGCAAGGCGCGCTCGCGAGAACGACGGACGCCGGGATGAATTGGTCGACGTTATTTTTCGATCAGGCAATAGAAGGCATCGCTGTTCCAATGCCGGCCAGCGGATTTGCCGTTGGGGCAGCTGGCCGAATCCTGCATACTACCGATACCGGAACTACCTGGGCTGATCAAACCAGCGGAAGCTCCGCAAACCTTCATGACGTCTCGTTTGGCAGTGACGCTTTGACAGGCATCACAGTCGGCGATGGCGGCGTTATTCTTCGGACGACGAGTGGTGGTGAACCATCCCCAACTCCCAGCCCAACGCCCACAGCGACGCCGATTGTCACTCCAAGGCCTACGCCGACTCCAAGATCTCGTCCAACGCCGAGACCTCGCCCGACCCCTCCGCTGCTGGGCCGGTAACACGTCGTCAAACGCAATCTAACCATGAAACAGAGATCCAACTCTCAATTCGCCTTTTCCAATCGCGGTCTTTTAGTCAGCCTGTTGTTTACGTTATTAAGCGTTTCTCTTGCGCTTGTTGGCTTAGGTGCCATCTCGAAAGGGATTCGCACGAAGGAATCAAAGAGTTCTCCGCAAACAGCGGCGACTATCGCTAACGTCCAGCCACACTCAAAGAACGTGACGCATGAGGCCAACCCGAACCGCTATCTGGACGAAAAGGGAAATCACGCCGGCGGCGTCAAACCCGAATCCGCCGTGCCTGCAAAACGTCAAGGCAAAAGGCCTGCCGGAAGCAGCGCTTGGGTCTCGCTTGGTCCGCCCGGTGGCGACGTGTTCGACGTCGCACCCTCGACTGTAGATGCCAACGTAGTACTAGCTGGCCTCGCGCCAGGTGGCAGCTTCGGCGGCACGCTTTACCGTTCCAGTGATGGAGGTAACACGTGGTCGGAGGTGCCAGCTCTGGACGGCACCAGTGTCTTCGATATTGAGTTCGCACCTGACGGCACGGCCTACATAGGCACTCAGGACAGTATCCGGAAGAGCACCGACAGCGGTCTAACCTGGGCGACGCTGAACCTCGGAATTGGCCCTAACGACCAGGTATTCGATGTGGCCATCGATCCTTCCAATCCTTCAATCCTCTGGGTAGGCATCGCCGATGCGTCCGGATCTCAACCTGTCAATGCGATGCGCTCGACCGACGGCGGCGCAACCTGGACAGATCGCACCCCGCCACACGCAGCAATGTCAGGCAGAGGTATCGCGGTTGACCCTGACGATTCAAACACGGTAATTGCGGTCTTCGGCGGCGACTTTGAAGGTGGCGAGGCGTGGGTTACCACTGATGGCGGAGACTCATGGACGGATCGCTCGGCTGGCCTCCCCGGCAATCCGCTGAATGTGGTGGTCTATGATGGCACACGCCTGCTCGTCGGTGGTGGGATGTTATTTGGCTCGCAGTTTGTGGGCCTGTACGAGTCCCCTGATCTAGGTGTTACCTGGACTCCGCTGCATGATGGAACCTGGCCGATCCTGGTAGTCGAAGATATCGCTGTCGATCCCACTGACACCGCGAAGATTTTTGTGGCTATAGATGGCGGCGGGGTCAACCGAACCACGGACGGGGGCGCTACATGGCAGATCGGCGTCGGAGGTAGCCAGGCGCTGGCTGGACGCTCGGTTCGTTTTCTCCCCGGGAACTCGCAAGAGCTGTTCCTCGGTACCAGTTCGCTTGCGGTGTTTCATTCTACGGACAGCGGCGACACTTTTGTCCAGTCCTCGGAAGGAATTTCCCAGCTAGATCTTTTCTCGATCGACGCTGATCCACTTAACCCCGATCAGATTGCAGTCGCATTCCAAGGCCAAAACAACGGCGGTGTGTTTTCTTCTACGGACGCTGGCGTCACTTGGCAGCTGGAATCAGCACCACCAACGCGGTATAGCGCGGTGCGCTTTGCTCCCGATGGCACACTCTACGCCATTTCCAGTGGCCCATCGACTGTAGCTCAGGAGGGGTTATACCGGCGCGAGAATAACGGGAGCTGGACTCCACTCGGCCCGGACCAGGGTCCTTTATATGAGTCTGATCTCGATACAATGCGCTTCAGCCACAACAATCCCAATCTGATTCTGCTCGGGGGTGCCGACTTCGGTCCGGTAGAAGGATTCGAGGCTACCATCTGGCGCAGCACAGACGCCGGTGTTTCTTGGATGAAGGTGTTCGAAAGCGCAGCAGGCACAATTGAGAGGGTGACCGACATCGAGATCGTAGAGGCCGGCACCGATCAAAATATGGTCGCCGCTTGGAACAGTGAATCGGGCGACAACATAGGTGGTGCGCTGCGCTCGACCGATGGCGGCGCGTCCTGGTTTGACTCGTCCAGCGGTCTCCCGGCGATCTTCCGAGGTCCGCGATTGTGCGCCTCGCCCAGTGATCCGCAGACCCTCCTCATATCCGGATGGCTTAGCTTCCAATCCGCTGGTCTCTTCCGAACTACTGACGCAGGTGCGACCTGGGCTTCCACGGGTTGGACAGGAAACCAAACCGTCGGAGATGTTGCATGTCATCCGATTGATGATCAGATGCTCTTTGTTACGCAATTGAGCGGCGGAGACGCTGTACTGCGCTCGCAGGATGGAGGAGCTACCTTCGCGCCCTTCGCCAACGGCCTTGAGAATGCTGTCGCTCCTCGTGAACTGGCATTTGCTGGCAATTCGCGGCTACTATTGGCTAGCGCCAAAGGCAGCTATGGCACGGACCTAACGACAGCGACACCAACCCCCACACCAACGGTGACGCCCAGTTCCACACCTACTCCAACAGCAACGCCTAGTCCCACTCCTACGCCAATGGGGACGGTGACCCCGACACCGAGACCTATTCCAACCCCAAGACGTCGTCCGACACCGCTGCCTCGCCCGACACCACCGGGCTAAGGGCTTGGCTCGATAAATATCAAAGTCCTGCAATCACAGAAACCTATACCAAGGAGAAACAACTATGAATAAAAGGCCGCTTAGTACTATTATGACGCACCTTGTTCGAGGCGCGTCTTTCCTCGTTCTGCTGTTTATTGTTATCAATTTGATACGGCTCGCGCAGGGGCAGTCGCTGATTAGCAATAGCTCGCAAGTGTCGCGAAGCGGTCCTCGCAACACCACGGGCGCAAAGCCTTTCGTTAGAGTTCACGACAATGCGGAACGTACACAGATTGCGTCGCCACAGCAAAATAACAGCCTTACCAGTCCTCGCGCTCCATCAGGTGCTATTTGTGGCGTGGAGTCCCGTGCGGCGCACGGTCAAATCGCACCTAACACCAATGGCGGGACGTTGAACCCCGTGGCTTTCATCAATCCTACGACGATTAACGCATCCGGGCGCGTGGCATTTAACTCCCAGGTCGACGGCTCAGACCGTAACCAGGGTGTGTTCGTCGCTGACTCAGACGGTACAATCAGTGCGATCGCAATTGGCTGTGGCGGGTTGGGTGGCGGCGGCGACACAACTTCAATGTGCGGTGATGCTTCACCCATCGGTGGACATTTCGGCGGCTTCTTTTTCGGCACGTTCTTCACACCGGATATCAATGATGCGGGCGATGTACTCTTTCTTTGCGATGTAAACGGCGGTGATTCACGCCGCGCACTGTTCCTCTATCGCGGTGCTACAGGAGAAATTGTCAAAGTGGCTGCTATTGGTGATCCCTCTCCGATCGGAGGCACATTTGGGGCAGTTGGCCCGGGCTCAATCAACAATAAAGGGCAGGTGGTCTTTCTTGCTTCGCCGGTGGGTGACATCAGCAGCGACATATTCATGTGGGATAATGGCACGGTGACCAAAGTGGCCGCCCGCGGCGATCCCGCCCCCGGCGGTGGCACATTCTCATTCCTTGGCACTGAGAGTGCCGGCTACCAGGACGGGACCAATATTCCCGTTGGTCCCTTGCCTGATATCAATGATTCGGATCAGTTTGCCTTCCGCGCAATCGTGAGCGGCGGCATCACAGAACGCGGCATCGTCGTTCGTACTGGCCAGGTCGATGAATGGTACGTCAAGGTGCCTGATCCTACGCCTATTGGCGGGACCTACATTGATATGCAAGCCGCTGCCATAAACAATGCCGGACAAATTGCTTTCTTTGCTGATTACCATCCCACTCCCGATACCACCAACTCTGGTTGGTTCGCGGGAGCTCCTGGAAATTGGCGAAAGGTTGTCGTGTTTTTCGACCCCATCGATGGTGGGGAATGCCTTGGCCTGGCATTTTCGCGTAATCCGATGCAGACCATCGACGCGGCAGGGAATGTCGTGTTCTGGGCTAACCTTGATAGCAACGGTACAAGCGACCGCCTTGTCCTTGGGTTGACTGACGGCACATTCCTGATCGCCGCTCGCCGCGGCGATCCCACACCGATCGGCGGCACGTTTGGGTCAATGGATGCCTGGCCTGCTGTGAATGGCGATGTTGGCACAGTCAACCCGGCGACGCCTGGCGCCCAGAACGGCGCGCTCAGCGCGCACATGGCTTTCAATCATTGCCCAAGCGGGACACCTACCCCGAGCCCAACAGCGACACCTACGGCTACGCCCAGCATAACACCTACACCAACACCGTCCGTGACTCCAACTCCCAGTCCGACTGCCACACCAAGCGTTACACCGAGGCCAGCTCCAACACCCAGGACTCGTCCGACACCAAGGCCGCGTCCTACTCCACCGGGCTAGGGACCCAACCCTCGTGTTCGATTGATCCTGAAAGCATTCGAATATGACTTGTCACCTTCGAAGCAGCGAAAATAAAAGTGAAGACTCAGCTAAAATCGCGAACGATCGCCTCTCCGCTTGCGCAAAGGGAGAAGATTAAGATGAACGGTCTCGAGCTTGTGGTTGTCAGCTTGCGAAAGCTTTCGTCGCGAATCGCTGCGACTAAACCATCAATCTCCCTCTCATCCTGGGAACGAGAGGCGACCCCACAGGCGCGTAGCGCTGGTGTTTTCGGTCTGCCGATTTCCGTCTTGAGTCTTGCAGGGGTGATCGGGCTTGCGTTTGCTAGCCACACCGGACACGCTGGAAGCAGCAGCGCAGCCACCATCCCAAATAAAATCACAGCTGGTTCATCAGCTGCACGCTGGGTTTGGCAGAACCCTCGACCTCAAGGCAACACGCTTTTTGGCGCATCATTCGTCGATTCCAGCACAGGGACTGCCACCGGCGATAACGGAACTATTATCCGAACAACCGATGGCGGTAACACTTGGCTCATTCAATCGAGTGGAACAACAAATACGTTATACGGGGTTTCGTTCACCGACGTAAATCAGGGGACAGCGGTCGGCGCTTCCGGCACAATCCTGAGGACTACAGACGAAGGCAACACCTGGGCTAGTCAGACCAGCGGAACGACCAATGGTCTCCTTGCCGTTTCATTTATCGATGCCAACACCGGAACTGCAGTCGGTGAGAATGGGACAATCGTCAGGACTACAGACGGAGGTATTACCTGGATTAGCCAGACGAGCGGGACGACCAACAATCTCAACGCCGTTTCATTTACCGATGCAAATAACGGGACGGCTGTAAGCTGGTATGGGATTATCCTCAGAACAAAAGACGGCGGCGCTAACTGGGTTAGTCAGACAAGCGGCACGGAGAGCTTTCTCTATGGTGTCTCGTTCACTGACGCGAACAATGGGACTGTTGTTGGCGAAGCTGGGACGATCCTCAGGACAACTGATGGCGGATCGAACTGGGTTAGTCAGACGAGTGGGACTGAGAGCTTCCTGTGGGGCGTATCCTTTACAAACTCGACCAATGGTGCGGCGGTTGGTAGTGATGGAACGATTCTTCGCACAACGAACGGAGGAAACACATGGGTTAGCCAGACAAGCGGGACGACGAGTACACTTCTGGGAGTTTCGCTTGCCGATGCAAGTAATGGAACGATTGTCGGTGACTCCGGCATAATCCTGAGAACGACCGATGGAGGCGCCAACTGGGTTAGTCAATCCAGCGCAGTGACGATGAGTTCCTTGGAGGACGTTTCCTTTACTGATGCAAATACGGGAACGGCCGTGGGTGACAATGGAACGGTCCTCCGAACAACGAACGGGGGCACCACGTGGATCAATCAGACAAGCGGAACGACCAGCACACTCCTAGGGGTCTGCTTTACGGATGCAAATTCCGGAACGGCTGTGGGTGACTTTGGCACAATCCTGAGAACAACCGATGGAGGAAATAACTGGGTCGCACAGATAAGCGGAACACAGAATGATCTGTGGGGTGTCTCTTTTGCGGACGCGAACAATGGCACAGCTGTTGGTTTTTTTGGCACGATCGTTAGTACTACTGATGGGGGAAATACTTGGACAAGCCAATCAAGCGGGACTTCAAATCCTATTGTGGGGGTTTCTCGTACGGATGCTAATACCGGAACGGTTGTAGGTGGAGCTGGTGTAATCCTGAGGTCAACCGATGGAGGAAACAACTGGGTCCCGCAGGTAAGTGGAACAGAATGGGATCTCTTACGCGTATCCTTTACCGACGCGAACAATGGGACGACTGTCGGCCAACTTGGCACTATCTTGAGAACAACGGACGGAGGCAATAATTGGGTACCGCAGCCAAGTGGAACAACTGAGGTGCTCTCCGGAGTTTCCTTTACCGACGCAGCCCACGGGACCGTTGTCGGTGCTGTCGGCATCATCCTTCGGACAACAGACGGCGGAAACAGCTGGGTGAGTGAGACCAGTGGTACAGGCTACGATCTTTCAAGAGTCTCATTCACCGACACCGACAACGGAACAGCAGTGGGTTATGGTGGTACGATCCTGAGGAGAGGGTTAGTTCCAAGGCCAACTCCTAGTCCGAGGCCAATCCCGACACCAAGGCCGCGTCCTACGCCGCAGGGATTAAAACGCAATCCGGTCAGCAGCACGTAACAACGAGTATGAAAATCACGCACACCAAAATCCCGCCGTTCAACTTAATCCTTAGCGGTATTTGTGCTCTGACACTTGCGATCCACAGCGGACACGCTGAAAGCCGCGTAGCAGCCAAAATCTCGAATAGGACTCCGGCTGGCTCATCATCCGGACAGTGGGTGTGGGAAAATCCACTACCACAAGGTAACACGCTACAGGATTTCTCGTTTATAGATACCAATAACGGCTTTGCAGTTGGAGCCGCCGGCACAATTCTCAGAACAACAGATGGCGGAAACAATTGGATCATCCTCGCGAGCGGCACGAATGACGATCTTTACAGCGTTGCTTTTACGGATCCAAATACGGGAACAGTCGTAGGTAATTTTGGAGCCATTTTAAGGACAACAGACGGGGGCGATCATTGGACAATTCAGAGAGATGGAATGCCTGACGTCCTATTTGGCGTTTCTTTTACAGACACGAATAACGGGACTGCGGTCGGTTCGGATGGCCTGATTCTAAGAACCACAGACGGGGGATCAAACTGGACTAATCAAGCAAGCGGAACAACCAGCCTTCTCAATGACGTGTCTTTCACTGACACAAATAATGGCACTGCTATTGGTGAGAATGGTACAATTCTCAGAACCACAAATGGAGGAACCAACTGGGTTCCTCAAACAAGCGACACGATAAATAACCTTAACGGCGTTTCCTTCACGGACGTCAATACGGGCACTATTGTTGGATCAAACAGCACTATTCTCAGGACGACGGATGGGGGGAGTCATTGGTTCGATCAGACCAGTCCAATCCCCTCTGATCTTCACGACGTTTCTTTCACAGATGCAAATACCGGGACGGCTATTGGCCCCGTCGGTCTAATACTCAGAACAACAGATGGTGGGAATAATTGGACCAGTCAGACAAGCGGAAGTTTACAAATACTATACGGGGTCTCCTTTGTAGACGCTAACAATGGTATCATAGTCGGCTTTGCGGGAGAAATTCTAACGACTACGGACGGTGGTTCTAACTGGATCATCCAAACGCGTGGTACGACGCAAGCACTTTTTGGAGTAACATTCACCGATCCGAATACAGGCACTGCTGTGGGAGCGGGTGGAACAATTCTCAGAACGACCGATGCCGGAAGCACCTGGGTGGGCCAAACAACCGGAACATTTAACCAACTTAACGAGGTTGTTTTTACTGATACGAACACAGGAACTGCGGTTGGTGAAGCAGGCACCATTCTTAGAACAACCGATGGAGGCAATGAGTGGAATAGCCAGGTAAGCGGAACTACGAACCTCTTGTTTGGACTTTCTTTTGCAGATGCAAATACAGGTACAGCCGTCGGCGCAGAAGGTACGATCCTTAAGACAACAAATGGCGGCAACAAGTGGGACACGCAAACAAGCGGCACATCCAATTTCCTTTTTAACGTTTCATTGAGTGACGCAAATACCGGAACCGCCGTTGGCGCCGGCGGGACAATCCTAAGGACGACCAATGGTGGAACTGATTGGGGCCCGCAAACGAGTGGAACTACCGTTCCTCTTCACGGAGTCACGTTTCAAAATGCTAATATTGGCACAGTGGTTGGGAATAGCGGTACGATCCTCAAAACCACCGATGGCGGCAGTCATTGGGCGGCTCAAAATAGCGCAACGACTGACCATTTGTGGGACGTTTCATTTTTTGACGCAAATAACGGAACCGCTGTCGGTGAAGGTGGCACAATCGTGAGGACAACTGATGGAGGAAGTAACTGGGTTAGAGAGGCCAGTGGTACGTTCAACATCTTATACGATGTGTCTTTTACCGATGCTAACACTGGCACTGTCGTTGGCGATATCGGCACGATTCTCAGAAGAACAGGATCAGGGCCGACTCCAACTCCGACGCCAACGACAACGCCTAGTGCTACGCCCCGAGTAACTCCTCGGCCGCGACCCACTCCGCGACCGCGTCCTACTCCGCCGAGTTGAGACTAGGATTAGCGTTCATTTGACTCCAAGGGCGTGAGGGATTGATGGGCACTCCTGAGAGAAACAAAGTAAAATGAACGCTCGAAGAACAATCGCCTTTTCGTCTGGTAATTCTCGCCGTTCCCCCGTCGGCAAGGGAGAATCGCCTACGTGGCGATGCAGTAATTTCAGCCAGTTAACAACAACCCATAACACATAATCTTACACATCTATGAGAATAACAAATACTAGAATCCCGTTGACCCTCCTGGGCCTTGCAGCTTCCTGCGGACTCCTACTGGCGATCCACGCCGGACAGATTCGAAGTGAGGCGTCCGCTGTTGTTTCCAGCAGACGCGCAACTGGCGCACCAAGTTCGCAATGGCACTGGCAAAATCCTCGTCCGCAGGGTAACAATCTTCGAGGCGCTTCCTTTACAGATGCGAACACTGGTACCGTCGTGGGCGAATACGGGACGATCGTCCGGACGACGGATGGCGGAAACAGCTGGACAATTCAAGCCAGCGGAACAACACAAACGTTGTGGGCCGTCTCCTTCACTGATGCAAATAGCGGAACTGCTGTTGGTGAAGGCGGCACGATCGTTGGGACCACAGACGGAGGTGCTCATTGGGCTAGCCAACCAAGCGGAACAACTCTTCAGCTCCGTGGAGTTTGGTTCAGTGATGCAAATAATGGGGCGGCTGTCGGAGAAGGCGGCACCATTCTTAGGACCACTGACGGCGGAAACAGCTGGGTTCCTCAGACGAGTGGGACTGCGAACACGCTATTCGGTGTTTCCTTTATCGATACGAATACGGGTACAGCGGTAGGCGGAGCGTGTGGAATCGGCGGAGAAAGCACCATTCTCAGAACAACGGACGGAGGCAATACGTGGACGCCCCAGGCAAACCCGGGAACGGCGTGTCTTTTCAAAGTGTCGCTTACCGATGCGAATACCGGAACCGCGGTCGGCGATGGAGGCTTGATTCTCAGAACCACCAACGGGGGCAACACCTGGTCGCCCCAAACGAGCGGAACGACCAAAACTCTTTATGGCGTTTCGTTCACCGACACAAACAATGGAACGATTTCCGGCTTCGAGTTAGGCGGGACCGGAATCATCCTCAGAACGACTGATGGTGGGAATAATTGGGTAGAGCAGACGAATTACTCGCTTCCGCAAGGCGCAAACGCTTTCTACGCTGTCTCCGTTACCGATGCAAACACAGGGACGATTGTCGGCGACGCCGGCATCATTCTGCAAACCACCGATGGCGGCACGCAGTGGAACAGCCAGCCAACTGTCACCTTCAATTTTTTGTACGGCGTTTCGTTTACCGATGCGAACACGGGAACAGTTGTAGGTTATGAAAATCCCGATGGCATGATCTTACGGACAACCGACGGTGGAAACAGCTGGGCACGTCAAAACAGCGGAATAGGCGATCCCTTCGCCGGCCTAAACTTTTTTGGTGTGCATTTCGTCAATTCCAACATTGGAACCCTGGTAGGCCAGGAGGGTATAATCCTGAGGACAACAGACGGTGGCAAAAACTGGGCGCAACAGACCGCCGATACAACCGACTGGCTTTATGCCGTCCATTTCAGCGACGAAAATCACGGAACGGCAGTTGGCTTCGTGGAAGGAAAAATTGTCAGCACAACCGATGGCGGACAAAACTGGAGTGTGCAATCCAGCGCGGCAACCGGGCTGCTTGGCGTCTATTTTACAGATAACAATACGGGGACGGTCGTTGGCAATGACGGTGTGATTTTGAGAACCACCGACGGGGGAGAAAATTGGACCCCGCAAACAAGCGGAACAATCAATCAGCTCCGAGCCGTTTGGTTTGCAGACGCCAACTCGGGCACGGTTGTAGGCGACCAGGGGACCATTCTAAGAACAACAAATGGAGGACAAACCTGGGTTAACCAGGTCAGTGGAGTCTCCGAGACTCTTTTAGGCGTTTCCTTTGCAAATGCTTCCAATGGAACAGCGGTAGGCCAACTTGGGACAATAGTTAGAACAACTGATGGCGGACAGACCTGGACTCGTGAGGAAAGCGGCACAAACCAGGACCTTTATAATGTCCTCTTTACTGAGACAAACACCGGAACCGCAGTAGGCGCCTTTGGTGCGATTCTCAGCACGGCTGGTCAGGGTCCTACACCGACGCCGACACCGACTGGGACTCCAACGGCTACTCCGACACCGAGCGGGACACCGAGAGCTACACCGAGGCCACGTCCGACTCCACGTCCTCGCCCAACTCCGCCGCAATGAAGAAGGTGCTGATCCGTGATCAGCAAACAGTTGAAGGGATAATTTTTCAAAGGAACTTGTGGCGTCAAAAAACCTCAGCCCTGTGAGATAGCATGAAAAATATGACAAAGTTACTAACAACATTCTTCTCCGTCGCGATCAGTGCGGCTACGCTTGCCGCTGCCAACGATGGCGCGACTAATACCTTCATTGAAACCTACGATGATGGGACCGATGTCGGTTTGTGGCATTGCAGTACGGGTGTGCCACGAATTATTGAAAGCAGTGGCGGAAATCCGGGAGAGTATCTTCAGCAAGGCGGCTTCAGCACCTCCATACCGACATGGGCGAGCATCTCGACGCGTTTTCAACCGGGAGTTCCCGACCCGTACAAGACCGACAGTATTTACACCGGCGACTGGACCAGCCTCGGTGTTACCAGCATAAGTGTCGATCTGAACGTCATTCAAGTTGCCACCTGGGCAACCGATCGCGCGACCACGCTCGAACTGCTACAGATGGATGAGACTGGCTTTAACGTCAACTATGACGCGACATATACGCTACCTGACCTCCCTAATCCACCCATTGGCTGGCAGACATACTCATTCCCCGTCGATGCCAATTCCCCAACGATACCCGAAGGATGGGTATTCACTCGTGGCGATGGGACGCCTGGTACCGACGCAGAATGGTCTCCGTTTCTGCATCGCGTCGATTTGACCAGCATTGGTTTTTACAAGCCTGGATTCGCTTATCCCAGTCTTGGCACTTGGATTCTCGGGATCGACAATATTGAACTCGACTTTCAGGGAGGTCCAACGCCGACGCCTAGCCCAACTCCCAGTTCGACGCCGAGAGCCATACCAAGGTCCCGCCCGACTCCGCATCCTCGGCCGACGCCGCATTAGCGACTGACCAGTGATGACTGATCAGTTGTAGCCGGGGTCGCCGACCCCGGTTGCGTGTGCTCCCGCAAAGGAGCGCGGGCATCTGATCGGTGATAAGGGATACATGAAAGAGAGGAAAGCGATACAACGATATTGACATGCTTAAGGTTGATTAACTAGGATTGGCACCCCAACCGTGCAGAGCGGAACGTATAACATGAAAAAGAAATCCGCTTCCCGATCTTCCTCCTTTAATCAGCGCGTCCTACTTGGCTTGGTAGTCCTCGTGACCGGAGTTCTCACGACGCTTCTTGCCAAACCGAGTCCGCATCTTTTGGTCCGCGACCTTGCACACAATTCCGGCAGAGGTCAACCCGCGCCCTCTGGCGCCGTACAGGAAGCATGGGTCGCCCGCTACAACGGCCCTGGAAATGGCGATGACGCAACGACAGCTATTGCCGTTGATTACGAGGGCAATGTTTATGTAACGGGATTTAGTCTCAGCACAACACTTCCTGATTATGATTACACGACAATCAAATACAATTCGGCTGGACAAGAACAATGGGTTAAGCGCTACGGCGGAACCGGAAACGACACGGCCGTTGCCATTAAGGTTGATGACTCGGGCAATGTCTATGTGACAG
>Ga0126380_10000371_pt1 | contig 14489 bp, 12 predicted proteins | sample PanSoiMetPlot_26_FD_92544 | JGI IMG/M metagenome (GOLD analysis project Ga0126380, IMG submission 92544) | Tropical forest soil microbial communities from Panama - MetaG Plot_26 | ecosystem: Environmental > Terrestrial > Soil > Tropical forest > Bulk soil | place: Panama | collected 2016-02-17
CATCCCATTCGTGTCCGTCAGCGCTACGGCCGGCATTTCCTGCTCGACCGCCGCAGCGATGATCTCGTCCGGGCAAGCAATGCCTTGCAGGAACGAATACTGGCTGTGACAATCCAGATGGATGAACACAGATGCCCCGAGCAACTGCGCGCGATTTACGGTAGGGAAGGGGAGGAGCTCCAGAAATCAGCTGATTGTAGATTCAAGAAAATGAATAAAGGCTTGCCAGTTCAGGAGAAGGCTTCATCGGCTGGGTGGCTTCATTTCTGTTTGCCTCTTTCAAATCCTTTGGCGTTCTGATGCTCCGTTTGATGTGTGGAATCCCCGTAAGGCACTGTCTCAATCTCATTGTAATACTCACCGGGAAAGGCAGGGCGTGGAGAGCACCAGACCGTTGGGCTTGCTGGCGTAGTGCTCGCGCAGGGCGAGGCCTTTGCCATAAAAGACGGCGTTCCAGCCGAAGCGGCCGCGCACGCGGTCCATTTCGCGGTTCAGATACCAGCGGCGGTTCGCGCTGGTATCGAACAGTTCATTTTGGCGGCGGTCGGTTTCGAGATTCGTCACGCTGACGCCGGCGAGCCGCACGGCGACGCGGCGCGTGAACAGTTTGCCGAACAACTCCTTGGCGGCGACGAGCAATTCGCGCTCGTCGTTGGTGGGTTTGCTAAGGCGCACTGCCTGATGCGCGGAAAAATGGTCGATGTAACGGAGGCGCAGGCCGAGAGTGCGGGCCTGTCTGCCGTATTCGCGCAGGGTCCAGCCGATGCGCTCGCTGAGGTACTCGATCAGACCGCTGAGAAACTCGGTGTCAATGGTGCCGCCCTCGATGGTGGTTTCGCGGGAGACGGACTTCGGCGTGGATGGGAAGAGCACCTCGCGGCCATCGAGGCCGCGGGCGCGCTCCCAAATTTGCTGGCCGATGGCTTCGCCGAAGGCTGCTTGCAGTGCGGCTTTCGGCACGCGGCGCAGTTGGCCGATGGTAGCGATGCCGCGCTCGGCCAGCGCGCCAGCATGGACGTGGCCGATGCCGTGGAGCTTCTCCACCGGCAGCGGCGTCAGGAAAGATTCTTCTTGGCGGGGAGCGACCAAGCGGAGGCCGCGTGGGCGCTCCAGCCGCGAGGCGATCGACGCCACGACTTTTGTGCGCGCCGCGCCAATCGAAACACTGAGACCGGTTTTTTTGGAGATTTCCATCTGCAAGCGCACGAGCATCCCGCGATAATCCGGATACAGCCGTTCGGTGCCGGCAAAATCGGCGTAGTGCTCGTACTGGCCGGGGACGACAATGGCTTTGGGGCAAACGCGGAGAGCTTCGCGGAAGCCCATCGCGGTTTTCACGCCGAGCGCCTTTGCTTCGTAGCTTGCGGAAGCCACGCAGCCGCGCCCCACCAGCACGGGCTTGCCGCGCAACCGGGGATTCAGCACCTCCTCGACCGAAGCGAAAAACGCGTCCACGTCCACGTGCACGATGTTTGGGATTTTGCGAGTGGGGGACTTGCACAGTCCCAGCCAGGCCCAGGCGGACCACGGATTTTTCTCGGTTGCTGGTTCGGCTTGCGGCGATTGTGGCTCAGAAGAATCGGCGGGGCTGTCGCCAGCGCGCGGAGTTTCGGCGCCACAATTTTCGCTTTCCGCAGGTTCTTCGGCGGGGGTAAAGCCTTCCTGCATGGTTTCAATGCCGGGATTGAGGACTACACTTTCGACACAGGCGTTCATGGCGGCTCCTAATCACGGCGACCCCCAGCCGGAGTCGCAGAAGGGAAGCGGGTTCCAGGGTAGATGCAACGGGCGGCGGCCGTCTCGTGAGCGCCTAGACGGCATGGAGGCGGCGCGCCACCCGTTTTCCCGTTTCCTCTACCGCCCCGCACTATAAGCGAATAAAAAGCGAAAGTCAACACGCCTTGAATTTTCTTCCCGGCTGGCTCCTCTGCTTGTCACTGCGTTTTGCGACAGCTACACTGCCTGCTCTCTCGCTGCGGATATCTTTTGATTGCGAGGTTCCCTTTATGCCCAGCAAGAAAAAAATCGATCTCTACCAAGTTCACAAGGGCGAATACCTAACGCCTCGCACGCCAGTCATCGTCAAAGTCGGTCCGGCAAAATATCTCTCCATCGAAGGGCACAGCGCACCGGGAAGCAAGGAATTCCAAGACAAAATTGGTGCGCTTTACAACGTCACCTTCACGATCAAAATGGCCAAAAAATTCGCCGGGCAGGACTATGCCGTCTGCAAACTTGAGGGGCTTTGGTGGGCCGACGGCGGGGAAAAAGAATTCCTGCAAACGCCGAAAGACCAGTGGCGCTGGAAATTAATGATTCGTACGCCGGACTTTATAGGTGCGAAGGAATTGCAGGAAGCTATCTCCAAACTTCGCGAGAAAAGCAAACCTGCGGAAATTTCCAGCGTCGTACTCGAAACCCTTAAAGAAGGCTCTTGCGTTCAGGTTCTTCACATTGGTCCGTACGATGCTGAACCTGCGACCATCGCGCAAATGAAGGAACTCGCTAATGCTGAAGGCCTGTCATTCCACGGCCTTCATCACGAAATTTATCTTTCCGACCCGCGCCGCGTTGCACCCGCCAAGCTGCGCACCATCCTCCGCCATCCCGTTCACTAGTGATTTCCGGGGCACTCGGAGGCTCACACAAACGGTTTAGTTGGCGCAGGACACGTTTGGTGTCCTGTGCCAGTCTGCGTCTACTCGCGGAAAAAAGGCAATTGCGGTTGCTTCCGTCATAGCGCCCGGTTTCGAAACAGCAACGCCTGAAAGCGCCGTCGGGAGCCGCATGGGCACAAATCATTCCAGCCGAGTTTTTCTGCGAGCTCTTTCTCGCCGTGAACGATTTGCGCTCCGCGCTTCACTTTGGTTTCTGATGGATAGCCCTTTCGGCGCTTACTGCTGCGCTCGAAAGCAGTTTTGTTCGTTCAGCTGTTCGTTTCGCAAGACAACCTCCAGTTTGCCATTGAAAGATGCAGTTCTATAGGGGAGCCGCACTCTCCGTATTTCAGAAGTGCGGCTCCTGTTTACGCTTTGTTGAGCAGAAAGCATCGAACGCATCGAACGGCGATCGGCGCAGCCTGGATGGTTGATTCTTCGCGGCGAATGGTGTTAATGGTCACGCATGGCACAACTCTCTCGAACGCCGGATCTGGACGCGCAGCGAGCGGCGATGAGGAAGCTGACGTTTCTGGTCGGCAAATGGGCCGGAGACGCTCGTGTGCAGCGTGGCCCTGGCGAGGCGCTCGTTTTGGCGCAAACTGAAGAGGCTCAATTCAAGCTGGATGGGCTGATTCTGGAAATTGAGGGGATCGGACGAACCAGGCCTGACAACAAGCCCGTTCTCCAAGCGCTCGGGATTATCTCCTTCGACGATGAGACGGGAACTTATCACATGCGCGCCTTCAACGATGGCCGCTTTCTCGAGACGGACGTCAAGCTCTTGGAGGATGGGAAGAGCCTCACCTGGGGCTTCGCGTTGGGTAACATCCGAACCAGTTCCGTGTTGCGGATTAACGAGAAAGGCGAGTGGACGGAACTCGCCGAGATCATCATCGATTCGCAGCCAGCCAGGAAGCTCCTGGAGCTGAGGGTTAAGCGACAGGAATAGCCGACGAGCAATCGCGCACAGTCGCTCCTGTGGCACGATAGCTGGCACTAAAACACGCGGCCGAGCTGGAAGAACCATTTGCGGTGGCCGGAGTCTCCCACGCTGCCGCCGATGAAAAACGGACCGACAGCGGTTTCCGCCAGGAACCCGGCGGCCACGGCGTTCGGAAGATTGCTGCCCGTGGTCACGCCATACATTTTGCCAATCTCATAGGACCCCACGGCGTACACCTTCTTGCCAACGAACGGTGGCAGAGTCAGCAAGTCGTGGATAAAGCCTGCGCGGAACAGGTAAAACTGATTGCCCTGGAATTCGTTGTTGCCATAGGCGCTGAGGCGCAAAGGCCCGCCCAGGAAAAATTGCGGGATTCCCGTGTTGGTTGTGCCAAAGGTCGAGCCGCCTTCGCCTTCCGCAAAAAGCGAGACGGGCCGCGCAATCGGCTGGAAATATCCGAGCTTCAGGTCCATCGAAGGGAAGCCGCTTGTGGCGCCGGGGCTCTGATCGAACCAGCGGAAATTAGACTCCGCCTTGAATCCTCGCCGCGGAATGACGGGATCGTCGGTGTGGTCCAGCAGGTAATGCAGATGGCTTTGCCCGACGCGCCCTTCGACTTCCGGAATTTGCGGAGTACCCAGCCGCAGCTTGGTGTTCAGCGAGCCGACCTGATAGCCGACGCGCAATTCACTGAAGCGGCCAAAGCTGTATCCGACATCGCCGCCGATGTTGATGCGATAGATGCGGTAATCCGCCAACGGGTCATTCTTTGCGTAAATCTGAAAGGTGGTGTCGCTGGCGTCGGCATGCGGCGCGAAAAACCAGTGACTGTCCGCGGTGAATGGGCGGTAGAGCTCGGTCTGAATGCCATAGGTATTTCCCAGCAGAAGGTCGGTGCGCCACTCGGAGCGGAATCCAGCGATGTCTATGAACGTGAAACGCGTTCCGGTGGTGAAATCCACGTTTCCAGCTTGCGAGCCGTCCACTTCAAACGCAGGTTGGAAAGTGGGCGGTGCATCAAGTTTTTCCACGACGCGAACCAGAAGCCCCGGCTTTCCGTCTTGTTCGGTGAGCCAATAGCCAGCGGAGTCGAAGCGGCCAACTCCGGTCATGCGTGTCAACACGTCGTCGAGTTTCTCCGTGTCCAGCGGTTTGCTGAGGAAAGATCGAAAATAGCGCGCTGCGTACGCTTCTCCTTTGCCGCTGGCGCCTTCAATCTTGACGAATTGCGGCATGGGAAGTTCAGTACGCTCCCGCGCCTTACGTGCTTGCTTGTAAGCGTCCCAGTCGGCATCGCTCAGGGCAAACGCCTGCAACATGGGCGCTTTTGCGTTGGCGGCGTCGTATCCCCGCTGCATGATGGGTCCGCTTTTTGCATAATCCACGGTGGTGAATTCCCCGAGCGGCACGGAAACGATGGAATCGGCCATCTCCAGACCGCGTAGCTCGTTTTCTTTCAGCATGGCGCGCACGGAGTGATTCAGCACGCCGAAGACAGAACGAATGTCCTTGGCCTCGACGGGCGCGGATTGAAGGTGCACGGCGATCACGATTTCCGCGCCCATTTGCTTGACGACGTCGGTCGGCAGGTTGTTCAGCAGCCCGCCATCCACATAAACGGCTTTTCCTTCGCGAACCGGCGAAAACGCGCCGGGGATGGACATGGTAGAGCGCAGCGCCACGGGCAGCGGACCGTCCTGGAACACATGCGATTGCCCGCTGACCAAATCGGTGGCAACGCAGCGAAACGGCACGGGCATGTCATCGAACGAAGAAATTCCGTAGTAGGGAAGCATGACGCGGTCAATCAGCAAACCGATTTGGTGGCCGGCAATCAGCCCCTCGGGAGCCGACAAACCGTTTTTCAAGCCAAAAATCAAGGAATTCGGATACGCGCGCTGGTCTTCTTTCCGGCGGTAGGAGAGATCTTCGTAGGGGGTGCGGTCGCTCAGGATTTTGCGCCAGTCCAGGCCTTGAATGAGCTTTTGCATTTCTTGCGGGGTCATCCCCGTGGCGTAGAACCCTCCTACCAGTCCGCCCATGCTGGTGCCCGCGACGTAATCTACCGGGATGTGATGTTCCTCAAACCACTTGAGCACGCCGATGTGTGCGAGGCCCATCGCTCCGCCGCCTTCGAGGGCCACGCCAATTTTGGGGCGACGTTGCGGCGCCGTTCTTGCAGCGGTCGTGACAGGAGCGGCAGGCGTCTGGGCTGGAGGCGTGGTTGGCGCAGGTTGCTGCTGCGCGTGGAGAAGAGAAGGCAACAGACATAATAAGAGGAAAACCGGCAGAGTGCGACGCATTCAAGCCTCCTCGGGAGCAAACGTAAACCGAGCCAATATTTTATGCCTTTGGATTCGGGGCTGTGGTTCTGCGTTGCCGGGAGTGCGCGGTTCAGGCACCCGTCCTTATTTTGGAAAATGTCGCGCCCATCCACAATCGCCGGATGGACAGGTGCCCTATTCGCATCCCGATGATTAGTGTTTCCTTGTCTCAAGCGCAATCGGGAGCTAGCGTTGTCTATAGATCGCCAGTTCTCGAGAGACCACCGGCTCAAAGCGCTCGTAGTTGTTGTAGGAGAAGTGATGGCGCAATTTGCTCCTCCGTCGCCGCAAATGGAATTTGCTCATGCGGATACGAAGCACGCCAGTCCATGGAAGCTAATCTTTCGGATCGTGCGATGGAGCACGTACGCCGTTGTTGTCGTTACACTAGTCCTTGCGTTCCACAAAACACCCGCTCCTCGGGTTGAGACGAATCCGCAGGCCGCAGCCCGTGCCGAGCAGAAGTTCGAAGACGCCGAGCGGGCCGTTGCCGGCGGGCAGCCTGTGACGGTACGCGTGGATGAAACCGAGCTGAACTCTTACCTGGCTTCGCACCTGGAGTTGTCTGGCAAGGAGGCGGCCAAACCGGCGCTCCTGGCGAATCAGCCGGACCGTGCCGATGGCTCAGCACCAACGGCGCAAGATGTGGAGCAGATGCGTTCGAATGTGCGCGATTTCAAAATTCAGTTGCTGGACGATCGCGTCAAGGCTTATGTGCTCTTCTACGTGCACGGCAAAGACTTGACCTTGCAGCTCGAAGGGCGGCTCGGCGCGCAAAATGGGTATTTGAATTTTGAGCCAGTCAGCGGCCAGATCGGCTCGCTTCCGATTCCACAATCCACTCTCGAATCGGCGGTGCAGCGTCTGATGGAATCGGTCGAGAACCGCGAGAAACTGAGACTTCCTTCGCAAATTGCGGATCTGCACATCGAGAATGGCGATGTCGTCGCCAGCTATAGATAGGCTTTAAGCTTCATCACCGCTGCTGGCAAAATGCTTACAGGCGAGGACGATGAAGCAGACTTTGTGGCTCTGGTGCGAACTTCTGTGTCTCTACGTCGCCGTTCCATTTCTCATGTTTGAGCGGGTGCTGCCGAATTGGCCTATTCCCTTTTTGCTTCTCGCCGCCATCGGGGCTCTGCTAGTTCTGCGAAGCGACAAGTCGTTTACTCCGCAGGTGCTCGTGCGGCACGCAGGCATGGGCCGCGGTTTCCGCAAGGTACTCTTGCTTGACGTTCCTCTGCTTTTGCTGCTGGGTTTCGCCGTTAGACTTTTTGCCCCACAGATGCTTTTTTCTTTGGTTCGAGAAATGCCGCGGTTGTGGCTCCTGGTGATGATTCTCTATCCGGTTTTTTCCGTTTATCCGCAGGAACTCTTGTACCGCGCTTACTTTTTTCATCGCTTTAAGCCGATTTTCGGCTCCGGACATGCCATGATTGCGGCGAGCGCGCTGCTGTTTGGCTATGTGCATATCATTTTCGGAAACTGGATTGCCATTTCGCTGACCGCGTTCGGGGGTTTTCTGTTCGGCATGACTTACAGAAGGTCGGGCTCCTTGCTTCTCGCCTGCCTTGAACACGCTCTTTTCGGCGATTTCATTTTCACCATTGGAATCGGCCAGTTTTTTTATCATCTTGCGCGGCACTAGCCAGCGCACGAAGCGCGCCGCGTCACGCCTCTTGCGTAACTTCGGTATAATCTCACCGGCCAAGTTGGCCTGAGTCTTTGCGGAGATCCCTGCGGGTGAGCGAAAGGATGATCATGTCCCCAGGTCATTGGGCTCGCGTTGTATTTGCTTTTCTAGCTGTCGCTGCATCGTTATTGAGTGTTTCTTCCTCGATCGCACATGCCATTCTTCTGGAATCCAGCCCTGCCCTGAAGAGCTACGTCTCTGGTCCTGATGTTCCCTTAAAGCTGCGCTTCAACGTCCGCATCGACGCCGCCCGTTCGCGCCTGACTCTCGTTGATTCTGCCGGTACGTTGCAGACGCTCGAGATCCATGGGCAAGACACACCCGATACACTTTCGGCTGAGGCGAAGGGACTGCGCCCTGGCGCTTACCGTCTTCGCTGGCAAGTCCTCGCTTCGGACGGGCACATCACGCGCGGCGAAATTCCTTTTGCCGTCGTCAAGCCCTGATCCCACCCTGTGGCCCGCTTGCTACAGATCTTCGGGTTCCTGTCCATACTTCTCCGCGGCGCTAGCCTTACTTTTCAGTCGCTAACCGCAGGCGGAATTATTTTTTTGGTTTTCGTCCTTCGCAATTTCAGCGATGACTCTACAGAGATAAAGGCGTCCTGCCTGAGCTGGCTTCGCCGCTTCGCGGTAGCCCTGATGACCATCCAAATCTCCTATCTTTTAACCAATTCCTTGATCTTGATGGAGTCTGCGCAAATCAGCCTCATGGAAGTAAGCGGGGCGAATTTCGCTCTCGCCGGAGCACTCGGCATCGCGGCTTCGCTCACGATTCTCGTTCTCTCGACGCGGTCGCCCGCCGCTTCCGCCCGCGTGTTGCTGCTTCCGGCGGTAGCTATTATCGCCTCGTCCGTTCTCACGAGTCACGCCATGGCCCGGCTGGAATACCGGTTGCCCTTGGTTTTCGTCGCTGCGCTGCATCAGCTCGCCACCGCGGCCTGGCTTGGTGGTCTGCCGTATTTGTTGATTGCGATTGGCCGTGCATCGCCTTTGGAACTAGCGCGAAAACTGAGCGCGCAATTCTCGCGGCTCGCGGTCGTCAGCGTTGCAGTTCTAGCCTCCGCAGGCGTGATCTTGAGTTTCGCCTATGTTGGCTCGCTCAAAGCTATCTATGGCACTTCTTACGGCGCCATGGTGGCCACAAAGGCAATGCTCTTCGGACTTCTCTTGCTTCTTGGCGCGCTGAATTTTCAGCTTGTCCGCCAAGGGGAAGCCGGCGCTATTCTCGCGAGTCTCAAGCGCTTCGGCGAAGTCGAAATCGGCATCGGAATCACCGTGATTCTGGTGGCGGCCTCTCTGACGTCGCTTCCGCCGGCCGTCGATCTCTTGCAGGATCGTGTCCACGCCTCGGAGGTGTTGGCGCGCATGGCACCGCGCCCGCCGCGCCTCTCCAGCCCAGCGGTGAAGGATTTGCCCGAAGATATCTACGCTGCTCAAAAAAAGGCTTTTGAAGTTGGCTCGCTTTCGACAGAGTCCTTTGTGCCCGGGCAATCCGGCACGCGGCCCAACACCCCCGCTGAAAAAGCCTGGTCGGAGTACAACCATCACTGGGCAGGAATCGTCGTTCTGTCGGTGGGTTTGCTGGCGCTGATCGCGCAAGCAGGGAGAATGTCCTGGGCGTGCAATTGGCCGCTACTTTTCCCGGGGCTTTCCGTTTTTCTTTTCCTAAGAAGCGATCCTGAGGTCTGGCCGCTCGGCCCAAACGGTTTTTGGGTGACGTTCGCCGATCCTGAAGTTCTGCTGCATCGCATCTTTGCCGGGCTCGTCATCGCACTCGCGGTATTCGAATGGCGCGTGCAGACTGGCCGCGTCGCATCGTCCAATGTCCGCCTGGTATTTCCGATGCTCGTTGCGGTTGCGGGTGCACTGCTGCTGACTCACTCCCACAGCCTCGGAAATATCAAAGAGGAAGTGCTGGCCGAGCTGAGCCACATCCCGCTGGCAATCTTCGCCGTGGTGGCGGGCTGGTCGCGGTGGCTCGAACTGCGCCTTCCCGCACAAAACCGCGCTCGCGCTTGGGTGGCGCGCCTGTGGCCCTTTTGCATTACTTTGATCGGGGTTTTCTTGTTAAACTACCACGAAATGTGATCAGAAGCCGCCATAGAATCTAGCAAACGACGTGCGGGGAAGAGAACTACGCCGAACAAATTTGGTTCCGGGACCTGGACTCGAACCAGGATACTCAGCTCCAAAGGCTGATGTCCTACCGATTAGACGATCCCGGATCCGCTCAAGCAGTTTAACAGACCCATGCAATTCCGCCCAAGCCGGGCCTTCTGCCCATGCGGTCTTTCTCGGTTTCTGCTAAATTGGTACTGTTGCTTCCATCGCGGGAGAGGTGGCCGAGTGGTTTAAGGCGCACGCTTGGAAAGCGTGTGTAGGCTAACCCCTACCGTGGGTTCGAATCCCACCCTCTCCGCCATTCAGTTCGTGGATTAGGTTCCTTCCCAAAAGGCTTCTCTAAGACATCCTCAATTCGCCTGAAAAGTCCGCTCGCGCGGGTATTAGGCATCGAGAGGAACCCAGCACCAGGGGAATTTCAAGGTACATCCGGTGCCGATGTAGAATAAAATCTATGCCGAGGAAAGCGATCCCCCCTGGCGTGGTACACCGTTTACCGGCGGATTTACGAAAAGTCCTCATTGCTGACCCGGCGGCACGGGCAAAATGAGAGGACATTACGCCACTCGCGCGCAATGAGTGGATCTGCTGGGTTATCTCCGTCAAGAAACCGGAAACCAGAAGGCAGCACATTGAGCGGTACGCACGGAGCTTTAGGAAGGAATGCGCCGGCCTTGTTGCTGGCCAGGCTGTCCTCATCGCTGAAATAAGGATGGCGGACCTATTCGCCATCTTCCCCACTGTCACCGGAGCGGTTCGCCCCATTTCCAATTCCTAATCGTGACGATCCTCGATGATCACATGCAAATGATGCGATGGTGGATGCCGTTCTTGCCTAAGCTGAGTCGGTCGATGCTCATTGTTCCTGCCTGCTTGCCGCACGGCTCCACAGGCAGGCCGCACTCGCACAACCCTCCGTCGTACTCGCAATAGCGCATTTGAACCAGTCTCATAAATGGTCGAGGCGCTAACTTTGTGCCATTCTGGAGATGCTCTGAGCAACTCCGTTTGCGCCGATGGCCGGACGCTGGGAATTGAACGCTTTCAGAACTCCATCTGCGCAGGTATGGTAGACGAGCTCGCACAAAGTCTCGGGAGGAGGATGGAATGAGCTTGCAAAGGCGCCAATTACTTCAAGTCTTGTCCTATGCTTTCGGGTCCAGCTTCATTCTGCCCCAGAATGAATTCGCCATGGCGGCACAGAACCCCGCACAGCCAGCGAATCCTGCTCCGCCTGCGAAGGCAGCTGCTAAAGATGAATCGGGCGCAGCGGCAATGGAGAAAGTAGCCGGAATCGGAGGGTTGTTCTTTCGAGCTCATGATCCCAAAGCGTTGGGGAACTGGTACCGGGAACACTTGGGGATCGGGCTCACACCAACGAGCGGGGGCGAACCCGTTTGGGAGCAGGAGGCCGGAAAGACCGTCTTCACTCCCTTTCCCGAAGCGACTAAGTATTTCGGGGATCCTCAAAAGGTCTGGATGGTGAACTTTCGAGTGCATGACCTCGACAAAATGGTAGCCCAGCTACGAACGGCAGGAATTGAGGTTAAGGTTTATCCGCAAGATCCCACCGGGCGCTTCGCTCGTCTGCATGACCCTGAGGGAAATCCCATCGAATTGTGGCAGCCTTCATAATTCGGCGCTCCACATTTGGTGCTTTCCAATGCTGGACTCTTGGCGGATGATGAGCCAAGGGCACGTTGATTACCAGATTAGACCGGTACAGATATACGGAGTAAGCGGCCGGGAAGGCGTTGTCTCCCGCGAGGCGGAGATGGTGAAGATCTCGGTCGGAGTCAGAGCCCGCCTTGCAATTCGTGTTGCCAGTGCAGACATAAGACTTCGTTTATCACGTTTTTTCCATCGCCATGGCTCGCGGGAACAGGATGTTGTTCTAAAGGTGAAGGTCAGGCAGCTTCCAAGGCTGCTAGCTAGAGCCTTAAAGAGGGTCTAACAGCTGAAATGCACGCGTCGGCCGGAGGAGCAAAATCGCTGCTGGCCTTCTGTATCGGCCGCAACGCGGCGACAATTGCTAAATGTCCTGTTTCCATAAAATTTCCTCGTTTTCCAAGCGCTGCGGAAGCTCGAAACCTGCTTTGGAAAGCGCTTAACAAGGAGGAAAGTCACACGCTCATGCTTGAGCCGGAATCCTTCAGAAATGGCAGGACGCGGCGCCGCGCTTCTGCAGATATTTCTGGTGGTACTCTTCGGCACGGTAGAACTTGCCCGCGGGGGTAATCTCGGTGGCAATGGCCCGGCGATACTTACCGCTGGCTTCCAGGGCCGCACGCGACTTCTTGGCGATCGCTTCCTGCTCCGGTGAATAATAGAAAATCGCAGTCCGATATTGCGTCCCGAAGTCCGGACCCTGGCGGTTGACCTGGGTCGGATCGTGCGCTTGCCAAAAAACGTTCAGTAGCTGCTCGTAACTCACCTTGGCTGGATCAAACGTCACCTGCGCAACTTCCGCGTGTCCTGTTTCGTCGGTGCAGACATCCTGGTAAGTCGGATTCTCCGTGTGTCCGCCGGTGTAGCCTACGGCTGTGTCAATCACTCCAGGCACGCGCTGAAACGCTGCTTCCACGCCCCAGAAGCATCCGGCTCCAAACGTTGCAATCTCAGGCATCGAACTCTCCTCTTCCACTGTTGAACGATTGTAAAAATTTTCACGCAATCTTTAGATGCATGACGTATCCGGTTCGATTCTCCAAAGCATCTACGCGGGTTTCCGCCTGGCTGGGGTTGCACCGCCAAGGCCTTTCAGTTTTTCCTGCGCCAGCGCCTTGTAGGGACTATTCACCGAAGCTGCCTGAGTAAAAGCTTCTTTCGCTTCTGCGTTCCTCTTCAAATTCAGCAGCGCAAATCCCAAACGATACTGATTTCGCGCAAAGCTCCCGTCGTCCGACTTAACCAGGGGCGTCGCCGCTTTCAGGTTCTCGACGGCTTGTGCGTTGTCCTTCTTCTCGATGTTGACTTGTCCGAGCGAGCTTAGAGCCAGGCCTTTTTGCAGCCCCTTTTGTAGCGTCCATTGCTCGTCGGTTACCCCCTCCGGCTTTTTTGCAGATTCCAGCACGGAGATCGCTTTTTTCGCGTAAGTTTCTGCCTTATCCAGTTGTTCGCCTTTTTCCCCGTAGTAATCGGAAAGCAGGAGCAACATGCCCACGTCGTTTGGATCTTTTGCCAGCACGCCGTTGGCCACCTCCAGCATTTTTACCGTGTTCTGCACCCGTTGATAGTCCGTTGCGGCCACGCCAAGGGCCTGATTCGCGTACGCGGAGTCCGGAAACGCTTGTGCGAATTTCACCAGCAGCGCGGCCCGTTTTGGCGGCTCTTTTACTTGATACACGCCGCTGAACACCAGTTGTTGAACATAAACATAGCTTTCTTTGTTTGCTTCCAGCGTGCGTGTCCTCTGCTCCTCCCAACCAGCGGCCGGAGTGCCGTTTGGCGCGGCCGCGACCTTGAAACGCTGGACAATCCCACCTGCCTTTTCTCCGTACGAGGAGAGCTTGTCCACGTCGCCTTTTTCTGCTGCGGCGCGCACCATGTTGATGGCGTTTTGAAAATTGTCGGGATCTAACGCAAATAGCTTGTTTCCGAATTCGAAAGCTTTGTCGTAATTTTTTTGGCCGATGTAGTAGTCGACGAAAAGACCGTTCGCCACGAGCGGATAGTCGCCTTCTTTCCCCGGCCCCTCGGCGAATTTCTCAATCAACGCCAGTTTCTGCGCAGGATCGGTCGTGGCATTAATTTCGTTCAACGCGTGATCCACGTCCGAACCCGCCTGGATCGGAACATACTTTCCAATCTGCTGGGCTACCGCCATATTCCCTGCGCAGAAAAGCATTGCTGCCAGCGTAAACCACTTGATGCGTTGCATACGGTGCCTCCCGTGACCCCTCGAGGCAGGGGTCAGCCCTCAGCAATGATGGAATGGCCTGCATCTTAGTGCTGCGCGGCGCGTCACGCAAACAATAATTCTTCCGCCGGGCGCAGACAAAGTGGCCGGCGACCCTCCCGCTCGGCGTTGACGCCTTCGCGTATTTTGCGAGAGGATTTTGGTTTTGAAATCGGGAGGCGGAATTGCATTTGGGGCTCAATGGTCGCGTGGCGATAGTCGCGGCTGCTAGTAAAGGCCTGGGACGCGCTGTCGCTGAGGAGCTGGCTCGCGAAGGCGCTCACGTTGCCATTTGTGCCCGCACTCTCGCTACACTCGGCGAGACCGCGGCTCAAATCAAAAAATCGACCGGTCGCGAAGTCTTCCATCAAGCTCTCGATGTCACTGATTCTGCGGCAGTTGCATCTTTCGTAGCCGCCGTCGAGGCCCATTTTGGACGACTTGACATTTGTGTTACCAATTCCGGTGGTCCTCCGTCTAACTCCTTTAAGACCACCAAGCCGGAAGAAGGATATTTTTACTCCAAGTTGTTTCCTTTCAGTCCCGCTCATTTCGCCTTAGTTCCGCTACGTCCCGCCTAGTCCGTCGCCTAGTTTGCAACGCAATTTGCAACGTCCTTATCGCGCTTTTTCTGTGCGGCACCGCCCACGCGCAAGAGCGCAAAACCTTCACCGTCCCATTCCACAGCGTCAACGGAATTATCTTGCTCGACGCGCAAGTGAACGGCAAGCCCGTAGTGCTAGTTCTCGACACCGGAGCAGTGCAGACGCAAGTGGACAAGCGGGTGATGATGCGCCAAGAGAACCTCGCTCTCCTGTACGTCGATATGAAAATTGGCACCTATCACC
>Ga0126380_10000372_pt1 | contig 14465 bp, 13 predicted proteins | sample PanSoiMetPlot_26_FD_92544 | JGI IMG/M metagenome (GOLD analysis project Ga0126380, IMG submission 92544) | Tropical forest soil microbial communities from Panama - MetaG Plot_26 | ecosystem: Environmental > Terrestrial > Soil > Tropical forest > Bulk soil | place: Panama | collected 2016-02-17
GCCGCGGTCGGTCAGGGTCTTCACCACCTGCGCCACCGTCGAGCGCTTCTGGCCGATAGCGACATAGATGCAAATCATGTCGCCGCCCTTTTGATTGATGATGGCGTCGAGCGCGATCGCCGTCTTGCCGGTCTGCCGGTCGCCGATGATCAGCTCGCGCTGGCCACGCCCGATCGGGGTCATCGCGTCGATGGCCTTGATCCCGGTCTGCAGCGGCTCCTTGACCTTCTGGCGCTGCACTACCGACGGCGCCTGCAGCTCCAGCGCGCGAAGCTCGGTGCCCTCGATGTCGCCCTTGCCGTCCAGCGGGACGCCGAGCGGATCCACCACCCGGCCGAGGAACCCGTCCCCGACCGGCACGGACAGCACCTCGCCGGTGCGCCGCACCTGCTGGCCCTCTTCCACCTTGCTGAAGTCGCCGAGGATGACCACCCCGATCTCGCGCACGTCGAGGTTGAGCGCGAGGCCGCGGATCCCGCCGGGGAACTCCAGCAGTTCGCTCGCCATTGCCGAGGGGAGCCCCTCGACCCGCGCGATACCGTCGCCATCCTCGGCGACGGTGCCGATCTCCTGCCTCGAGGCCTCGTCCGGCTCATAGGCCTTGACGAAGCTCGCAAGAGCATCGCGGATCTCGTCGGGCCGGATTGTCAGCTCCGCCATGGTTTTCGGTCCTCTTTCTTCTTTGCTTCCCTCGCGGGCGCTCGGCCCTGGGGGCCTCCCTGGCTTCGGGAAGCTGGTCCTCGGCAGCAGGACACCACGTCGGCCGCTGGCGGCCTCCGCGGCGTTCGGCCCGCTGCCTGCGGCATGGTGCTTACGTCTTGTCCTATCCTCATGCCGCCTGCTTACGCTGCCCAGCGCCGCCGGAGGGCGGCGAGGCGGCTGCCCAGCGTTCCGTCAATGAGCTCATCCCCGATCTGGATGGACATTCCACCCACCACCCGGGGATCGATGACGACGTTCAGTTGAATGCCGTGGCCGTAGATGGCGGAGAGCGCCGCCGTCAGCCGTTCGCGCTGGCGGTCACTGAGCGCGGCGGCGACCCGCACGACAGCGATCAGGCGCTGCCGCCAGTCCGCGACGAGCCGTGCGTAATCCGCCAGGTTCGGTTCCAGGCTACGCCCACGGGGGTTGACCGCGGCCTGGGTGATCAGCCGCAGGGCGGCCGGTGCCACCTTGCCCGCGAGCAGGGTGTTCAGCAGCCCGCGCTTTTGCTCGCCGGGGTATCTCGGGCTGGACAGGGCGGTGATCAGCTCGGGCTCGCCGGCAGCGATCCGGCCGAACCGGAAAAGTTCATCCTCGACGTCGTCGAGCTGGTCCGCGCTGTCGGCCGATGCCGCGGTGGCGAGGACGGCAAGCTCCTCGGCCGCGTCGGCGATGTCCCTGGGCACCGACCAGTGTGCACCGGCCAGCACGGTGAGCAGGTCGAGGGTGGCCGGGCTGACCCGCCCGGCGAACAGGTCGCGCACCAGGCCGGTGCGGGCCGACCGTGCGGCGGTCGAATCCGCGAGCGCGCGGCGCAGCGCCGGCTCCTGGTCGAGCAGGCCGACGACAGCGAACAGCTCATCCCCGATGGTGGCGGCGACGTCCCTGTCGGACACCGCGCCAGCCAGCCGGTCGCGCGCCTCCGCGAACGCGACCCGGCTAGCGCCGCGCATGCCCGCCGCCTGGCAGCTCTTCACTGCCTCCCCCGCGGGCGCTTCGCCTGGTCGCGCCGGAGGCGCGCAAATCGACGGTGCAGGAGGCTAGGTCCTCGGCGCCGGGACACCGCAACGGCGCCTGGGGCTGCGTCGTGCCGGAGGAGCGCCCGCCAGCACTGTGCGGCGTTCGGCCCGGCGCCTGCGGTGTGGCGCTGCTGGTAACTGGCGGAGGATGCCTCATGATGTTGACTCCGGCACCTGCTCGGTTTCCAGTTCTTCGAGGAAGCGGTCCACGACACGGCGCTGGCGCGCGTCCTCGTCCAGTGCCTCCCCCACGACCCGGCTGGCCAGTTCGACCGCGAGCGACCCCATCTCGGCGCGGAGTGCCTGGATCGCCTGGGCGCGGTCGGCCTCGATCTGGTCGTTCGCCGCGGCCACCAGGCGCTGCCGCTCTGCCTCGCCCTGCTGGCGCAGTTCCGCGAGGATCCGCGCGCCTTCTTCCTGCGCGTCCTGGCGCAGCCGGGACGCCTCGTGCCTCGCGTCGGCAAGCTGCGCCTGGTACTGCTCCAGGGTCTGCTGCGCCTCGGTCTGCGCTTCCTCGGCCCGCTTGAGGCCGCCTTCGATCTGGTCGGTCCGCTCCGCCATGGTCTGCTGGATCCGCGGCAGCAGCACCCGCCACAGGATCACGAAGACGATCGCGAAGGCGAGCGCGCCGATGATCAGCTCGGAGAGGTCGGGGATCAGCGGATTGGAGTTGGGATTGGCGGCACTAGCAAGGAATCTCATCGTCCGGCCTCCTCTGCCAGATCCGTAACGCGATCGCTCCGGTGGCCCATCACGTGTAGTGGAAGATGAACGGGATCACGATGCCGATCAGCGCCAGCGCCTCGGTCAGCGCGAACCCGATGTACATGTTGGCCCGGATCAGGCCGGCCGCCTCGGGCTGCCGCGCCATGGCCTCCACGCCATGACCGAAGATCAGGCCGATCCCGACGCCGGGGCCAATCGCCGCCAGGCCGTACGCCACAGCACCGATGTTGATGCTGATGATGCTGTGGGTGGTGCCGGCGGCGGCGAGGGAATGGAAGAGCGCAAGCATGTGTGCGTTCCTTTGTGATCGAGCCGGCGGATTCCCGCCGGCGGGTCAATGGGCAACTACGTCTGCGCGCCGCCGGGCGGGCTGCGGGCCGGGCGCCTCGTTCGCTGATCACGTTAATGCTCCGGCTCGATTGCGCCGCCGATGTACTGGGCGGTCAGGATCGTGAAGATGTAGGCCTGCAGCGCCTGGATCAGCATCTCGAACCCGGTCAGCACGACCGTGAGCACGAACGAGGTCGCGCTCCAGATCAGGCCGACGCCGACGCTGAGGAGATACCAGGTGGCGATCGTAAAGACCAGAAGCAGGATGTGCCCGGAGAACATGTTCGCGAAGAGCCGCACCGCGAGCGTAAACGGCCGGACAAGTATGTACTGGGCTACCTCGACCGGTGCCAGGATCGGGAGGACGAAGAACGGCACCCCGCTCGGAATCATGTTCTTGAAGTAGCCGGCCAAGCCTTGTTTCTTGATGCCGACGTAGTTGTAGGTCACGTAGACCATGAGCATCAGTGCGGCCGGGAACGCGAACTTGGACGTCGGCGGGAACTCGATCGCCGGGATGACTCCCATCACGTTCATAACCCAGATGAAGAAGAACAGCGACACCAGGAAGGGCAGGTAGCCGTCACCTGCCTTCCCCATCATCGGCCGGAGGATCTGGCCCCGGACGAACTCGACTCCCATCTCACCAAGGTTCTGGACCCCCCTCGGCACAATGCTTGGCTTGGCGAACGCGGCCCAGAAGAATGCGATCACCAATCCCGAGCAGATGATGGCCAGCAGCATCGGCTTCGTGAACTGAAACGAGCCGATCGTGAAGATGGGCGTGAACACGAAGCTTGGCGACGGGTACCCGGGCGCGGGGTACCCGCAGCCGGATCCGAGATGGCATCCTTCCGCGATCGGTACCTGGGTCGGGAAAGTCACCGTTGACTCCTTATTGCCGTGCCTTGCTTAGGCGGCCCATGTTGTCACGGCGGCCGGCCACGCGCGCCTGGCCCGCGCACTTCAGCGCGCCGAGGACCGTCCGTACCGGTAGATCACCAGCCACACCGAGAACGCGAGGCCCGCCAGCGCACCCAGCGGAAAGATGATCGGGTGCCCGGTCCAGCGCGCGATCAGCCAGCCGAGCCCGCCGTAGACGAGCATGCCCGAGATCAGGTAGGCGAAGATCGTCCAGCCGATGTTCTGGCCGCCGTCCGGCGGCTCGCCTGGCTTGTTGGCCGTCATAGTGCGCTCGCTTGTCATGCCCGGTCCCCGGGCCCGGGCAGGCTTGGCCGGCGGGCCGCGAGACGCTGTCCGGATGCATGGCCGACACCGCTGGTCACCGTTTCCCGTCCGGCTCGACGTACGGAACCTTGAGCCGCGCGGAGACCAGAACCTGCGTTGTGGTCCAGGTAAGCACGCAGACGATGGCGGTCAGCCCGAAGAGCTTGCCGTTGAACGCGGTGGTGCCGCTGAACCTGGCCACGAAGAACAGCAGCGCCACGATCTTGATGAGATAAGTGGAGATCGCGGTCACCATCATCGCCTGCGGGCTGTACCGCGCGGCGCGGCTCACCGCGACCGTGCTGATCCCGAAGAATATGATCACCAGGGCGACCCCGAGCAAGCTGCCGGCCAGCCCCTTCGCGCCGCCAAGAATGGTGCTCAGCACCACCATGGCAACCGCGGCAGGCGCCGTGACCACGGCAGAACGCCGCATGATAACGGCGTAACTTGCCAGCATCTACCAAGCTCCGGAGGGGTCGACGATCGGACGGGCAACCAGGCGAGCGTGGCCGTCCCGGCCCTGGCGCGAGCCGCAGTGGCCGCCACGCCGCACGTGCCGTGCAGGCGCGCCGCCGGGTGACCGAAAACGTATCACGAGCCCCCTCGCTAGCCTTACCTGGGTGCTCGTGAAAGATATCACAAGCTCCTTGACACTGACTTTACCAGGTCACCCATAGTGACTCCGGATGACAATTCATGATTGACCCGCCACCTTGAGTCACCTGCCGGGATCCTGGCGCACGGCTCTGGCCAGGCATCATGAGGCGGTCAGGGCAGCGGTGGTTCCGGCGGCCAGGACGGAGAACCGGGCCTGTTCGCTCCGCCGGGCGGGTCCGCCGGGGACCAGGGCGCGGCTGGCCGGCGCTGTGGCGGGATCGGGCCGGTCGCGTCCGGGTCGTCCGGGTCAGCGAAAGTTTGCGCGCTCTCCCAGGGCGGGTCGCTGCGCACGACATCTCCGGGCGGGCCGCCGAGAGCGGCATCCCAGGGCGGGGCGGGGCGCGCAGCCTCCCAAGGCGGGCCACTGCGCGCGGCACCCCAGGGTGGCCCACCGCGAGCGGTCCCCCAGGGTGGGCCGCTGCGCGCGGATTCCCAGGGCGGGCCAGCGCGGGCATCATCCCAAGGCGGGCCGCCGCGCCCGGTTTCCCAGGGCGGGCCAGCGCGGGCGCCATCCCAGGGCGGGCCGGTGCGGGCGGGCGCCCAGGCGAGGGGCTGCTCAGGCACGTCCTCGGGCGGCGCGCCGCCGAAGATCGCGGCCGCCGGGATGCCGGGGCCGGGCGCGGCACCGGCGTCCGGCACCGCCGCGTCCGGACCGCCCTTGCCCGGCACCCTAGAGCCAGGCACTGAGCCGTTCCCCGCCGCGCCGCGGCTGGAGGCGCCGTTGCCCGCCCGGCGGGCGGCGGCGACGTTCGCCGTGGGCGCGGGCGCCTCGGACTGGTGCCAGGGGGGGCCGCCCGGGGCAGCCGCCGCCCCGGCCCGCTCCCCGGCGGCCCCCGCCGGGACCGGGGCCGGCGTGCGGGCCACGTCCGCCGAGCCATCCGCCACGGTGGCCCGCGACCAGGGCCGCAGGCGTGGCATCGTCACCAGCACCAGGGCCACTATCGCGGCCACGGTGACGATGGCCAGGACCAACAGCGGGGTCCGGACGATCGACAGCCAGATGACGCTGCCCGCGAACAGGGCCGCCCACAAGTACATGATCAGGACGCTGGTCCGGTGTGAGTGGCCGATGGCGAGCAGGCGGTGCTGCAGGTGCTTTTTGTCCGGGGCGAACACCGACTTGCCCGCCCGGGTCCGGCGCACCACGGCCATCAACAGGTCGGCGTAAGGGATGAGCAGGATGGCGGCCGGCACGAGCAGCGGAATGAAGGCGCCGTACCGGTTCACGGTGCCGGCCGCGTAGGCCTGCGTGTCGGTGAGCGAGGCGGGGTCGAGCAACGCGAGGCTGGAGATCGGGGCGTAGGCGAGCATCAGCCCGATGAGCATCGATCCGGTGTCGCCCATGAAGATGCGCGCGGGATAGAAGTTGTGCGGCAGGAAGCCCAGGCACACGCCCGCCAGCAACGCCGAGACCAGCGCGGGCTCGGTCTGGTCCAGCAACCCGAGGCGGTGGGTGAGGGTGAAGTAATAGGCGAAGAACGCGACCGCGCCGATGCCCACGATCCCCGCGGCCAGGCCGTCCAGGCCGTCGATGAAGTTGACCGCGTTCATGGTGACCACGACGACCAGGATGGTCACGGCTATCTGCTGGTCGCTGGTCAGCAGGAGGGTAACCCCGCCCGGCTCCGGCAGCCAGGTGATCTCGGCGCCGCTCCAGACCAGGATCACGCCCGCGGCGATCTGCCCGGCCAGCTTGCTGAGCGCCCCCATCCCCCACCGGTCGTCGACGAAGCCCATGATGACGACCAGGCCACCGGCCAGCAGCAGGCCTTTCTCCATGTTCGTCTCGGTGAACACGCTGTTCAGGCCGCTCAGGCGGCTCGCCACGAGCAAGGCGGCGGCCAGGCCCCCGTAGATGGCGAACCCGCCGAGCAGGGGCGTGGGCATCTTGTGGACGTCGCGTTCCCTGGCGGCGTGCATGGCACCCACCGCGATCGCGAAGCGGCGGACCAGCGGCGTCAGTATGTAGGTCACCGCGGCTGCCGCCAGCAGAGTGAGCACATACTCACTCATGGGCGCCCCTCAGCCGGATGAACCCGCGCATCACGCCCACTGTAGGCCACCCGGCGCCGCAACCCGGCGATCACGCGTCTTCATCGTCTACTTCGTCCTCGACGATCAGGGCAACCACCTCACGCAAGCGCCGTACCGGGATCACCCCCCGGCGCAGCAACCGGGGCAGCGCTCCGGTCATGTCCACGATGGTGGAGGGCTTCTGGTCCACGCAGGGCCCGCCATCTAGATAGACGCTCACCGTCTCGCCAAGTTGCGCTTCCGCCTCGGCCACGGTCGTGGCGGGCGGTGAGCCGGTGAGGTTGGCGCTGGTCACTGCCAGCGGGCCGGTCTCCCGGAGCAGTTCCAGCGCGACGGGCTGCATCGGCATCCGGACCGCGACGGTGCCCTTGGTCTCGCCCAGGTCCCACACCAGGCTCCGGGCCGCCCGGAACACCATGGTGAGGCCGCCCGGCCAGAACTCGTCCATCAGGTCGTTGCCGGAGGTACTGACGTCCTCGACCAGCGCGAGCGCGGCACGCCGGCTGCCTACCAGCACGGGCGGCGGCATCTGCCTGCCCCGGTCCTTGGCCGCCAGAAGGGCGGTGACCGCCTCGGGTGAGAACGCGTCGGCCGCCACGCCATACACCGTGTCGGTGGGCAGCACGGCCAGCTCCCCCTTGCGAAGTGCCGCGGTGGCCTCGCTGATCCCCGCCGCGCGCTGCGCTGCGTCCGCGCAGTCATACCGAGCGCTCATGTTTCCCAATCCTTCCACCCCCCGGCCCCTGCCCGCGCCAAACCTAGGGCCGCCCGGGCGGTCCGCGCCCGCCTGTGGCGGCGCGCTGCGGCGCCACCACGGCAAGCGCGCCTCCGGCCGGGCCAGCGAGCGGGCGGCCGACGCGGACTAGCGGCGGGCGCCCGCGCGGGCTAGCGGGCGGGCGGCGGCCGGCGCAGGCTACCGGCCGGGCCAGCGGGCGGTCACGAACCGGTCCCGGCGGGCCAGGTCCTTGTGATTGCGGGTGTCCGCCCAGCCCCGCTCCTCGGCGAAGGTCCAGTAGACCGCCGGCCCCTGCGGTGCGCCGTGTTCCACCGCCACCAGGCCGCCGGGCCGGAGCAGCCGGCGCGCGGTCGCCTCGATGGCCCGGATCGCGTCCAGGCCGTCCGTGCCGCCCCACAGCGCGCCGGCCGGGTCGTACTCGGCGACCTCGGGCGGCACGGTCGCCCCGACCGGGATGTACGGGGGGTTGCTGATGACCAGGTCCACCGTGCCGTCCAGTTCCGGCAGGGTGCTGGCGAATTCCCCGGCGTGCAGTATCACCCGGCCCGCGGTGTGCGGCGCGTATTCGGCGCAGCGGACGATGTTGCGCTTCGCCCAGGCGCGCGCGACCGGGTCGGCCTCCACCGCGTGTACCTGAGCGCGCGGCACCTCTTGCGCGATCGCCAGGGCAATCGCACCGGAACCGGTGCCGAGGTCGGTGACCACCGGGTCGGCGACGTCCATCTCGGTGAGTTTCTCGATCGCCCAGCCCGTCATCACCTCGGTCTCGGGCCGGGGCACGAACACCCCCGGCCCCACCTCAAGCTCGGTGTACCGGAAGTGGGTGAGGCCGGTGATGTGCTGGAGTGGCTCGCGGGCCTCGCGGCGGGCTATCTCATCCCAGAACCTCGGGTCGAAGCCGGCGTCCGGCACCAGGTGCAGCTCGCCCCGGCGCACCCCGTGCACGTGCGCGGCGATCACTTCCGCGTCGGCGCGCGGAGATTCGACCCCGGCCTCGGCGAGCCGGGCCGCGGCGATCGCGACCTCATCCAGCAGCAGCGTCATCGCTGGCCGCCAGGCCGGAACTGTCCGCCCGGACGAGGGCGTTGATCACCGCGTCCAGGTCGCCGTCGAGCACCTGGTCCAGGTTGTAGGCCTTGTAACCGACCCGGTGGTCGGAGATGCGGTTCTCCGGGAAGTTGTAGGTGCGGACCCGCTGTGACCGGTCCACGGTCCTGACCTGGCTGCGCCGTTCGGCCTGCGCCTGGGCCTCCGCGTCGGCCTGCGCCTGGGCGAGCAGCCGGGCGCGCAGGATGCGCAGCGCCTGCTCCTTGTTCTGCAGCTGGCTCTTCTCGTTCTGGCAGGACACGACGATCCCGGTGGGCACGTGGGTGATGCGCACCGCGGAGTCGGTGGTGTTCACGCTCTGGCCGCCGGGCCCGGACGACCGGAACACGTCCACGCGCAGGTCCGCGGGGTCGATGCTCACCTCGACCGGGTCGGCTTCTGGCAGCACCAGCACCCCCGCCGCCGAGGTGTGGATCCGCCCCTGGGATTCGGTAACCGGAACCCGCTGGACGCGGTGCACGCCGCCTTCGTACTTCAGCCGTGACCACACTCCGTCGGGCGTGCCGCGGCGGGCGGATTTCACCGCGACGGTGGCGTCCTTGTAACCGCCGAGACCGGTGACGGTGGAATCGAGGATCTCGGCCTTCCAGCCCTGGCGCTCGGCGTACCGCAGGTACATGCGCAGCAGGTCGCCCGCGAACAGGGCCGACTCCTCGCCGCCCTCCCCCGCCTTGACCTCGAGCAGGACGTCCTTGCTGTCGTTCGGGTCACGCGGTGCCAGCAGCTCGGCGAGCTGCCTTTCCAGTTCCGCGCGATGGTGGGCAAGCTCATCGGCCTCGGCCGCGAACGAGTGATCCTCGGCGGCCAGCTCCCGTGCGGTCTGCTCGTCGGCGGCCGTCTGCTGCCATTCGTGGTAGGCCTGCACCAGGGGGGTCAGCTCGCCGTAACGGCGGCCGAGCGCGCGGGCCCGCTCCGGATCCGAGTGCACGGCGGCGTCAGCCAGGTCGTGCTCCAGCCTGGCGTACTCCTCCGCCAGGCCGCTGAGCCGCTCGAACACCTCTCGTCCCTTTCCTGCTTGATCTCCCGTCGACGGCCGAAATCACCGTGCCGGGAAGGCTACGCCACCCCGGCACGGTGACCTGGTTGAAGCTACTTGCCGCTCGCGGGCTTCTTGCCGAACTGCCGCTCGAACCTGGCGACCCGGCCACCGGTGTCCAGGATCTTCTGCTTGCCGGTGTAGAACGGGTGGCAGTTGGAGCAGACGTCGGCGTGGATGACGCCGGAGCGTGCGGTCGACCGCGTGGTGAAGGTGTTCCCGCATGAGCAGGTCACCGTGGTCACCACGTAGTCAGGGTGAATGTCAGGCTTCACTGTGAATACTCCTGCCTGGTCGCCGGGTCGCCGCGCCGGGGGATCCGGCGGGCGTGAACCGGTACCGCTTCAGCCTTACGTAGTGTGCCAGGGCCCGGAACGCGCCGTGGCCTCCGAAGATTCCCACCCGGATCAGGTGCTGACCGTGGTCTTCTGCACCTGGAGCAGGAACTCGGCGTTGCTCTTGGTGCCCTTCATCCGGTCCAGCAGCACCTCCAGCGCCTGCTGCGGCTCCAGCGCGTGGAGCACCCGGCGGAGCTGCCAGACGATCTTGAGCTCCTCCGGCGTCAGGAGGATCTCCTCCTTACGGGTGCTGGACGCGTCGATGTCGATGGCCGGGAATATCCGCTTGTCGGCGAGTTCCCGGCGCAGCCGCAGTTCCATGTTCCCGGTGCCCTTGAACTCCTCGAAGATGACCTCGTCCGCGCGGGACCCGGTCTCGATGAGGGCGGTGGCCAGGATAGTCAGCGAGCCACCGTGCTCGATGTTGCGGGCCGCGCCGAAGAACTTCTTCGGCGGGTAGAGCGCGGTGGAGTCCACGCCACCGGACATGATCCGGCCGCTGGCCGGGGCGGCGAGGTTGTAGGCACGGCCGAGCCGGGTGATGGAGTCCAGCAGCACGACCACGTCGTGGCCCATCTCCACCAGCCGCTTGGCCCGCTCGATGGACAGCTCCGCGACCGTGGTGTGGTCCTCGGCGGGGCGGTCGAAGGTCGAGTGGATCACTTCGCCCTTGACCGTCCGCTGCATGTCGGTGACTTCCTCCGGCCGCTCGTCCACGAGCACGACCATGAGGTGGCATTCGGGGTTGTTCTTGGTGATCGCGTTCGCGATCGCCTGCAGGATCATCGTCTTGCCCGCCTTCGGCGGCGACACGATGAGGCCACGCTGGCCCTTGCCGATCGGGCTGACCAGGTCGATGATCCGGGTGGTCAGGACGGCGGGGTCGGTCTCCAGGCGCAGCCGGTCCTGCGGGTACAGCGGCACCAGCTTGGCGAACTCCGGCCGGGCGCGGGAGGCCTCCGGGTCGAGGCCGTTCACCTTGTCCAGCCTGACCAGGGCGTTGAACTTCTCCCGCCGCTCTCCCTCGCGGGGCTGGCGCACCGCGCCCTCGATGACGTCGCCCTTGCGCAGGCCGTGCCGGCGCACCTGGGACAGGGACACGTAAACGTCGTTGGGCCCGGGCAGGTAGCCGGTGGTGCGGATGAACGCGTAGTTGTCGAGCACGTCGAGGATGCCCGCGATCGGGATGAGCACGTCATCCTCGGTGATCACCGGCTCGGCGTCGCCGCCGCGCTCGCCACGGCGCCGGTTGCGGTTGCGGAACCGGTCCCGGTTGCGCCGGCCGCCGCGGCCCTCGTCGTCGTCCCCGCGGCCGCCCTGGTCCTGCGGCGCGCCGCCGCGCGCGGCCGCCCCCGCGTCCCGGCCCTGGTCGGACCGCTGCTCTGTGGTGTCGCGAGCCTCGCCACCGCGCGAGGCGTCCTCGCGCCGCGCGTTGTTGTTGCGGCGGCGCCGGTCACCGCGCTGCCCGTCGCCCGTTTGCTGGCCCTCGCCGGCCCCCAGGCCGTCGCTCTCGGCGCCGCGCGGGCCGCCCAGGGCCTCGCCCCCGGCGGGCGTCGCGGCAGGGGCGGCTGCCCGGCTGGTGTCGGCCGGGGCGAACGTCAGCTGGCCGGGTCCGGCACTGCCTGCCGCGCCCTCGGCGGAGCCGGTGCCCATGTCCCGGCCGGACGTGACGGCCTGGATGCCTTCCCCTGGGCCCGCCTGTATAGGTCTGTCTGGTTCCATGGCGTCCTGCTCACGGTGGCGGGGGGCGTCGGCTCCCGCAGGCGCGCCCCGCGTGGCGGAATGGTCGGGTGCGCCGCTGGCGGTAGCCGGGCGCACGGGGCCGGCGGGTCCGCCCTGCCGGCTCTGGATCGCCTCGATGAGCTGGCTCTTGCGCATCCGGCCGACCCCCGTGATGCCCAGGGATTGCGCGACGCGCTGCAGCTCAGGCAGCAGCATGCTGGTCAGCGCGCGACCGGGGGCACGAGCCGGAGGGCCGGCGCCCGCACCGTCACCCGACCCGCCAGCGGATTCAGGCGTTACCGGACCCGGAGCGGTCACGGCAGTGGTGCCGCGTGGCTCGGGCTGATCGGACCGGGGGGAGTCCCCGGGCAGATCCCGGGTACCGGTGAAGAACTCGTTGGGTTCGCTCACGAGGGGTCCTTCCCAGAACTCAGGCGCCGGCTTCCGTAGCCGGTCGACCCGGTGTTACAGCCCGGTGAGTTGACCGGGCCAAGTTGTGCGCCAGTGGCGGGCTGGCGCCGTCTCGGGGCGCTATCTGTCCCCGTGCCCCGACCAGGTTGACGCCTCCGAGGACGAGAGCACGGGCCAGCCGGTTAGCCACAGCTGGCTCGCCCGAACCTCGGGTCCTGTCGCATTTCCTCAAGGCCACATCCCAGGCCCACAAGCGGGGAGGGGAGGGGGCGATTTGAAGATCTGGCAGGAAATCACCGACCACAGCCGACCATGCAGCCGGTAATGCGGCAGATGACTGGCGAGCACTTGCCCCGACGTCGGGGCACCTGGTGCAGCACCCAGCTTAACACCATAAGAGCCCACGGCATTCCCTTGAGTGTGGTCCGTGGGTCGCCCGTTTCGTCGAGCGGCCCTGCGTGAACCCTCCCGCAGGGAGCACGCCAGGCCTCGGAGCCTGGTTCGTGGATCGCCCTTGCCGCGCGGCCCCCGGCGCGGGTACGCCCATCCCACCGGACTGGACGGTGGCACCCTGCCGGTCGACCTTGAGGGGGGTTACATGCCATGCGATACCCGTTTCACGGGCGATTGAATCCACGGCCGCCAGGCCCGGCCGGGCATCTGCCAGGCCAAGGGCGAGCACGCTCGGGCCGGCCCCGGAGACCACGGCCGCGATCCCGGCCCGGCGCAGCCTGGCCAGGAGTTCGGCGGTCTCCGGCATGGCGGCGGCACGGTAGCGCTGATGCAGGAAATCCTCGGTGGCGTCGAACAGCACCGACGGGTCGGTGGTGAGCCCGGCAACCAGCAGGGCGCTGCGCGCCGCGTTGGCCGCCGCGTCGGCGTGCGGGACCACCGCGGGCAGCGCGCGGCGCGCCTCATGGGTCGCCATGGCGGTCGGCGCCACGCACGCCACGGCGGCGAGCGTGTCCAGCACGTCGAGCCGCAGCACGCCGACCGGCCCGCGGCCGTCCGGGTGGACCACGTCGGCGCCCGGGACCACATGCGCTCCGGGGACCACATCCGCCCCGGAACCCGTTCCGTCGCCGCCGGCCCCGCGCGGGCGCCAGGCGACGGTGAGCCCGCCCGACAGGCAGGCCGCCACGTTGTCCGGGTGGCCCTCCAGGTCCGCGGCGAGCCGGAGCACCCCGGCGCCGGGCAGCCGGTCCGCGCCATCGGCGGCCAGGGCCCGCGCCGCCAGGATCCCGGACACCACGGCGGCCGCGGACGAGCCGAGTCCGCGCCCGTGCGGGATCGTGTTGACGCAACTCAGGGCGATCCCGTCCGGCTGGCCGCCCATCGCGTCGAACGCGGCCCGCATCGCGGTGACGACCAGGTGCCGCTCCCCCAGGCCCGCGGTCTGCTCGCCCTCGCCGCGGAGCTCGATCGTGAGCCCGCCGCCCGTCACCCGGGCCTCGACCTGGTCGTAGCGCGCCAGCGCGAGCCCGAACGCGTCGTAACCCGGTCCCAGGTTGGCGCTGGTCGCGGGAACCCGCACCACTACGGGGGACTGTACCCAGTTCACCCGGCTCCCCTAGCTGTGCCTGGCCGCGGCGCGGCCCGCTGCCAGCCGTGCGTCAGCCCCATCGAGGTCGGCCCCATCAGGCCAGCCCGAGCGCGGCCGCGGCGGTGGCCGCGTCCACCGGAACTGTCACCGGCGCGGGCGCGGCGGAGACCGCCCAGTCCGGATCCTTCAGACCGTTGCCGGTGATCGTACAGACGACCACGGAACCGGCGTCAAGCTGCCCGTTCTCCCGAGCCTGCAGCAGCCCGGCGACCCCCGCGGCGGACGCCAGCTCGCCGAATACCGCCTCCTTGGCGGCCAGCAGCCGGTAGGCGGCGAGGATCTGCCGGTCGGTCACCGAGTCGATCAGCCCGCCGGAGGCATCCCGCGCCTCCTCCGCCCGCCGCCAGGAGGCCGGGTTGCCGATCCTGATCGCGGTCGCGATGGTGACCGGGGTGAGCACCGGTTCCCCGCGGACGATGGGTGAGGCGCCGCTGGCCTGGAAGCCGAACATCCGCGGCGTGCGCGCCGCCTTTCCCGCCTTGGCGTACTCGCGGTACCCCATCCAGTAGGCGGTGATGTTGCCGGCGTTGCCGACCGGCAGGCAGTGCACGTCCGGGGCGTCCCCGAGCGCCTCGATGATCTCGAACGCGGCCGTCTTCTGGCCCTCCAGGCGGTCCGGGTTCACCGAGTTGACCAGGGCCACCGGGTGGTCCGCGGCGAGCTTGCGGGCCAGCTCCAGGCAGTCGTCGAAGTTGCCGTCCACCTGGAGCAGCTTGGCGCCGTGCACCAGGGCCTGGGCCAGCTTGCCGAGGGCGATCTTGCCGCGCGGCACGAGCACCGCGCAGGTGAGCCCGGCCCGGGCGGCGTACGCGGC
>Ga0126380_10000373_pt1 | contig 14455 bp, 11 predicted proteins | sample PanSoiMetPlot_26_FD_92544 | JGI IMG/M metagenome (GOLD analysis project Ga0126380, IMG submission 92544) | Tropical forest soil microbial communities from Panama - MetaG Plot_26 | ecosystem: Environmental > Terrestrial > Soil > Tropical forest > Bulk soil | place: Panama | collected 2016-02-17
CGCACACCGGCGGCGTGCTGGTCCTGGGCCTGCTGCTGACCGCCACCGCGAGCCTCGCCGGCGAGGCCGTGCTCTCGTGGCTAGGCATCGCCAGCGGCGTCCTGGTCGCCGCCGTGGGCGCCGCCATGCTCGCCGGAGTCCTCCGCCGCCGTGCCTCGGCGCACGACCACCACGGGCACTCGCATGACCATGACCACCACGGGCACTCGCCCGATCACGACCATGATCACCACGGGCACTCGCACTCCCATCCATCCCGCAAGGCGGGACGGCTCAGCCTTGTCGGGATGGGTATCGCCGGCGGGCTGGTGCCGAGTCCATCCGCGCTCATCGTGCTGCTGGGGGCGGTCGGCCTTGGGCGCACCGCCTTCGGCGTGCTGCTTGTGGTCGCTTACGGAGTCGGGATGGCCGCCATGCTTACGGCGGCGGGACTGGTGCTGGTCCGCGTTCGCGATCGCTTGGCTTCCCGTCCACGCCGGGCGCTGGGCCGGCTCGCGGCGCTGGCGCCGACCGGCACCGCCGCGCTGGTGCTCTGTGTCGGCCTCGGCCTGGCCGGCCGTGCCGCGCTCGGAGTGATTCACTGAGCGTGCGCCGGGAACCTCCAGCCGCTCGCTCTCGTTCGCCAAGCGCGCGCCGCCGGTGCGGTCACCGGACCTCGTAGCGCAGGTGGACCGCGCCCTCGCCGTGGATGGTCTCGATGCACTGCAAGTCCACCTGGCCGGCGCCGAACAGCCGGACGCCCTTGCCGACCAGCTTCGGCACGACGTGCAGCACGACCTCGTCGGCCAGCCCGGCAGCTAGCGCCTGCTGGGCGACGCTGACGCCGCCGGCCAGCAGGACATCCTTGCCGCCGGCGGCCGCGCGGGCCTGCTCGATGGCGGCCTTGATGCCGCCGGTCACGAACGTGTAGCTGGTGCCGCCGCTTTTGCCGATCCGCTGTTGGCCGCGGTGAGTCAGGACGAAGACGGGCGCGTGGAACGGCGGGTTCTCGCCCCAGTCCCGGTAGCCGTAGTCGAACATGGTGCGGCCAACGACCTGCGAGCCGAACCGGGCGAAGTTGTCGGCCCACACCCGGGAGTCGGCCGAGTCCTCTCCGCCCTCCATGCCCTGCTGCTCGCGCCAGCTCCGCAGCGGGAACACCCAGCCCAGCACCGCTTCGAAGATCGCCATGCCTTCGGCGTCTGCGGACTTGGGTCCCGCTATGCCGTCCAGTGACATCGACATGCCCAGGACTACCTTGGTCATCTCCGGCTCCTCTCCGGTCCGGGCGCCGCGTGCGCCCGCTCGGATCTGGGTCGGAGCGGCCCGCCGGGTCTCTACAACCGGCCCGAACCTTCTTGCGGCCCGGCCAGCCGGGCCGCGCGGCCGGTCAGGTACCGGCGCTCGGGGAGGCTGGCCGTGCGTCGCGCGGCTTCGCGGTAGCTGGCCTCCGCCCCGGGGAGGTCACCGGACATCTCCAGCAGGTGCGCGCGGGTCGCGTGCAGCCGGTGATGGGAGGCCAGCCGCCGGTCGGATTCGAGCTCGCGGAGCAGGTCAAGACCAGCCGCCGGGCCGCCGACCATGGCGACCGCGACCGCGCGGTTGAGGCTGACCATCGGGCCGGGAGCGAGCTGTTCCAGCAGTTGGTAAAGCCCGAGGATCTGTGGCCAGTCGGTGGTGTCCACGGACTCGGCTTCGTCGTGGACCGCGGCGATGGCGGCCTGCACCTGATAGGGGCCGGGCGGGCCGGCCGGGAGCACCGCGCTGATCATCGTGACGCCCTCGGCGATCCCGTCCCGGTCCCATTTGCCCCGGTCCTGCTCGTCGAGGGGGATCAGGCTTCCGTCCTCGCCCGTGCGGGCGGCCCGGCGGGCGTCGGTGAGCAGCATGAGCGCGAGCAGGCCGGTGACCTCGGGGTCCTCCGGCAGCAGCCGGTGCAGCCAGCGGGTGAGCCGGATCGCCTCGCCCGACAGTTCCGGCGCGGTGAGTGTGGTGCCGGCTGTGGCCGTATATCCCTCATTGAAGATCAGGTAAAGAACGTGCAGCACGATGCGCAGCCGCGCAGCGCGCTCCGCCGGGCCAGGCATCTCGAACCGGGCCCCGCTGGCCGCGATGGCCTGTTTGGCGCGGCTGATCCGCTGGGCCATGGTGGCTGCCGGTACCAGGAACGCCGCGGCGATCTGGGCTGTGCTCAGGCCGCCGACCGCGCGCAGCGTCAGCGCGATCTGACTCGGCCCTGGCAGCGACGGATGGCAGCAAAGAAAGAGCAAGGCGAGGCTGTCGTCGCGGTCCAGGCCGGCGTCCTGGGGATGCTCCAGCGGGGCGGCGGAAGCCGCGTGGTCTTGCTCCCGGCGCCGCCGGGCGTGCTCGCTCCGGACCTCGTCGATCAGGCGGCGGGATGCGACCGTAATCAGCCAGCCCTTCGGGCTTTGCGGCAGGCCCCGGTCCGGCCAGGTGGCCACCGCCTCGAGGATCGCCTCCTGGACGGCGTCTTCGCAGGCACCGAACTGGCCGTAGCGGCGCACGAGCGCGCCAAGCACCTGGGGCGCAAGCTCGCGCAGCAACTCCGCGGTATCTTGCGCGCCCGGCGGCTCAGCGCCGCGCTGTGCGTGCAGGTTCACATCGCCCTCTGGGTTGCCAGCGCGCCGTACTTGCGTTTTCGCTTCTCACTGGTCACCGGTGGACTCGTGCAGGACGGGCCACAGCTCCACGGGCTCGGCGTCAGCGAACGGCATGTCGGCTGCGATCTGCTGCGCCCGCTTCTCGCTGTCGCAGTCCAGGAGCCAGAAGCTCGCGAGATACTCCTTTGTCTCCAGATAGGGCCCGTCGGTGACGGCAGGCAGCCCGTTCACCCGGCGCACTAGCCTTGCGCGGGCAGCGTCGGCCAGGCCATATGCGCCGAGCAGCTCACCGGTCTCTGTGTACCTGGCGTTGAACGCCTCCTGCTTGGCGATCGCCTCCGCCCACGCCTCAGCGCGCATCGACTGCCACTTCTCCGTGTTGCCGTAGATCATCAGCAGGTATTTCACGGCCGTCCCCTCCTAGCCTTCGGGGTGATCCCAGCGCGCGATGCCCAGGCTAATCAGGGTCAGGGGGTTTCATCCAGTCGCGTGGGCGGCTTGCACCCCTGCGTCCCTGACCTGAGGCTTTACCGGAGGTTCGACCGAGCCTAATAGCAGTTGGCTAAATCAGAGCATGATCATTTGTGTCCACGGGACTTGAACCGATAAGTCCCGGCGGACGGGCCAGGCGGGTGTCAGCGCCCCGCCGGGGTCCCGGCGGGGCGCTGGATGGGGTCTCGCCCTGCACCGGGAGCGTGCGGACCCATACGACCGGCTCGGGGAGAACCGGTCGGGTCTGTTGGCGGCTGACTGGTACGGTCAGCTGATGGCTGACTTGGCTGATCTTTCGCCAGATCGGTACGCGCCGCTGATAGCGCCGGTGCTTGAGCGGCTCACGTTCGCCGTAGTGCGGATGTCGGTTCCCCGCGCGGCGGGCGGGCCGGCACCGGGTGGTGCCCCGGCCGGCGCCATGCGCATGTTCGCCCAGCTGCGCACGGCCCTGGCTGCCCGCACGGTCACGGCGGCTGGGATTGCCGCGGTCTACCGCTACCGCGACCCGGACGAGGTACGCGGTGACCTTGACGAGCTGCGCGCGGCGGGGCTGATCTGCGCAGCGGGCGACGGTGCCATCGAGGCCACCGAGGCGGGCCGTGCGGTGCTGGCCGGGATGTACCAGGTCGGCGCCGAGGTGACCGGCCAGCTGTGGGGCCAGCACGACACCGCGCTGGCCGGCCTCAACGACCTGGCTGGGCGAGTTGTCCAGGCCGGCCTGGCGAGCGGCGGGGACGCGTACCTGACGATGGCCCCGCCGTACGAGCCCGCCGATGCCACCGCCGGTGTGCTTTTGCATCATCGGTTGTCGGTATTGCGGTACCACCGCGCCGATGCGCACGCTACGGCGTGGCAGGCTGCCGGGCTTACCAGCGAAGCCATGAGGCAGCTCCCCGCGGGTCCGGTGCGCGCCGCCATCGAAGCGGAGACGAACCGGCTGGCCGGCGGTCCTTATGCCACGCTGAGTGCCGACGAGCGCGTTGCCCTGCTCGCCGGGCTTGCCGCGCTTCCAGGCTGACCGGACGCCATCTGACCGGGTGCGACAAACGTCCGCTTCTGCAGGTCGTGTTGTGTGTGTGCGCTCGGTTCGATGCGTACCTAGATGCCGGAGCTTGTTCACGGGCCTGGCCGCGGTCGGCCGGCTCCCGGTCACCTCGAAATGCGAAGCTGGCGTCCATGTCGCGGGCGAGACCGGCGCGCGCACAGCACAGGGACGCCCGTGGGGAGCGGTTCACCGCTGGCATGGCCGTCATCGTGCGCAGGCTCCCGTTCGGCCTGGCCGAAATCGTCCCCCCGAGCCTGCTCGGGTTCGCGGTCATCAACGGCTTCACCTTCGCCGTCGACCTCGCGGTGCTGACCGCCTTGCACAGCGGGCTGGGCTGGCCGCTGCCGGTGAGCTTCACCGTGGCCTACATCACCGCGTTCGGGCTGAGCTACCTGCTCAACCGTGTTTTCAATTTCCGCTCTCATGGAGCAGTCGGCCCGCAGGTTGCGGTGTATGTCGTCGTCGTCATCGTTAACTATCTGGTCTGGATCCTCGGCGTCGGCGACGGCCTGGCCGCCCTCGGCCTGGACTACCGGCTCGCCCGGATCGCCGCTGGCGCATGCGAGGCTTTGTACATGTACGCCGCAATGCGCTGGCTGGTCTTCCGCGACGCTCAGCGCCGCGACCGCCGCGCAAACCCTTCCTGAACGCAATCGCCCGGCCCATCCTGGCCAGCGGGGCACATTCCGCCATCGGTGCCGGCGCTACCGCGTCCGATCTTCCGGCTCTATGGGGCGGTGGCCCTGACGCTCACCCTTGTTCTGCGGCCGCCGCCGTGCCGGTTCACGCTGGCACCGGTGAAGCCGTGCGCACGGCAGCGGTCTGCGAACGCGCTGGCCTGCTCGGGGGTCCAGCCGTGGCTGGCCAAGCCCGTAGCACCTGGCCGGCTTAGCCGTTCGATGGCCACCAGCCGGCCGCCCGGCTTCAGGACCCGCCGGGCCTCGTGCAGGCCTGCATCCAGGTCGGCCCAGTGATGCACAGAGGCGATGGACCACGCGACCGAGACCGACGAGTCGGGCAGCGGCAGGGCCTCCGCGCTGCCCTCGGCGTAGCGCACCGCCTGAGCAGAGCGCCGGGTCAGGAGGCGGGCGACCCGCAGCATCACCGGCGCAGGATCGACCCCAACGACCGAAGCGCCGAGCCTGGCCGCACTGCGGGCGGCGGTACCTGGCCCGCATCCGATGTCGGCCACCGCGTCGCCCGCAGCGAGTTCGCTGAGCCGCTCGGCCAGGTGGGCCTTGCCCTTCCCGCCCAGCACCATGCTTGCAGCGGCGAGGAACCCGGTCGGCCCGGCGAAGCCCGAATGGTGGGCGTGGTGATTGGGGACGGAGGGCTGCGTGGTCGTCATGTCCAGACCTTGACAGTTGAACCCGACTTCAAGTCAAGTGGCCCCATGCCCGAACTGATGACGATCGGCGAGGTGGCCCACCGGGCCCACGTCGCTACCTCCACCATCCGCTACTACGAGCGGCGCGGCCTGCTGAGCGCCGATGCGCGGCAGTCAGGGCAGCGCCGGTACCGGATCGAAACGCTCCGCCGCCTCGTCTTCATCGGCATGATGCAGGACATAGGCCTGACCCTCGACGAGGTCTGCGGGATCCTGAGTGCCGCCACGGCGGCCGAGTGGAAGGCGATCGCCGGCCAGCGCCTGGCGGCCCTCGATGAGCAGATCGCTCAGCTACAGCACGCCCGCGGGCTCCTGGCCGGCGCGCTGTGGTGCCGGTTCGACCACCCGGCGACCGACTGCAACGTCATGGGCGCCGAGATCGACCGTCGGCTGGACTTCTTCGGTGTCTCGTAGCTGGCCGCCCAGGCCGCCCGCCCCGGCGGCCGGCGCTTGCTGAGGCACCCGAAGCGCCGGGCAGAAAGCCGCCCAGAACAACGCCGTCTCGACAATCGGCCCGCCGTTCCTATTCGGCCGGGCTGCGCCGGGACGTTAGCGATCACGGTGCGTAACCCGGTGCCACCTACCCGCCTGCGCGCATCGCCGCCCAATTGCCCGGCAAACCTTATCGCTATTACACCACCGATAGTGCGCCGAAATGGTTGTCCGGTGCAGCTAACCGAGCTGGGTTCGCGGCGGCGGCCCGTTTGGCATAAAATACCGGCCGGTCACGGCGCGGACGGGCTAAGTACCCGGTGCCAAGAAATGAGTGGCCGCTACTCAGGCGCGCACGGGGACCGGTGGCCTGCAAAGGTGTCCGGAGCGGACCGGCCCAGGTCCGCTAGCTTGATGCACTCGCGCGCGGCGGCCCGCGTGCTCACCGGAAAGGCAGCAGTGTGACTGTAGGCTGGATTTCCCGCGTTTGCTGGGCTGTCTTCGTGGTCATGTCGGTGGCGTTTCTGCCGCTGGGCTATGGCGTCATGTCCGTGCACGCGCTGCCGGCGGCGCTCCTGCGGTGCTGCCCAGCGTGGAGGCCGGCCTGGCCGGGCTGCCGGATGCCGGGCCGCCGCGGCGGCCGGCCCGCGGAAGGAAGAGGAGTTGAGATGTGGGGATCGTGGTGGCTGGATCTGCTGCTCGGAGCGGCCGCGGGGCTGTTGCTGGCCTGGCTGGCACTCATCGCAGTGCTCGTGATCGCGCGCCCGCGTAGTGGGCTGTTGCGCGAGGCGCTGCGGCTGCTGCCGGATCTGCTGCGGCTGCTGCCACGGCTGGCCGCCGATCGCCGCCTGCCGCGCCGTGCGCGGGTCGGGCTCGCGCTGCTGCTGGCCTACCTCGCCTTCCCCTTCGACCTGGTGCCCGACTTCATTCCGGTGCTGGGTTACGCCGACGATGCGATCATCGTTGCGGCCGTCCTGCGCTGGGTCGTGCGCCAGGCGGGTGTCGAGGCGATCCGCCGCCAGTGGCCAGGGACCGGCGACGGCTTCGCCGTGCTGTGCCGCATTGCCGGCCTGGCCCCGCGTGACACACCTGGCGCTGCGGAACGGCCCCCGGCCCCCGCGGGCTGAGGCTGCCGCCGCCTAACGGAATGGCCGGTCAGGTGTCGTGGAAGCCGGGTGCGACCATGACGCGCAGCGCTTGGGGCGCCAGGGTGATCCGGGCGGGGGTGTGGGCGCGGATCTCGCCGTCGACGTCCAGGGGCAGGGGCGGGTCGGTGTGCAGCCACAACTCGCTCACGGCAAGGAACGCCGGCTCCTTCATTGTGCGGCGGGCGCCCAGGACCGCGTGGCGAACCGTCGCGCTGATCAGTGAGCGGCGAGTTGGGCCGCCAAGACGGTAGACCAGCAGCACCCGGTCGTCGGCGCCGGCATCGCCGGTTATCGGGCGCCCTGCGTGGAAGCTGCCGTTGGCGATGTTGAGCTGGTGGGTGTCCAAGGTGTACTGCCTGCCGCCGACGGTGATGCTGGCCTGCAATGGCCGGTGCCGAGGAAGGGCCGCCAGCGCCGTCAGCGGATAGGCGGCCCGGCCGGCCACGCGCTTGAGCCGGTGCGGGACGGTGCCGGCGACGCGGCCCGATAGCCCGGCGCTGACCAGGTTTGCGAATATCGCGTCGCCGGCCTTGCCGAGGTCCACGTCGGCGACCTTCCCCGCCGCCAGCACGCCGATCGCGCCGGGCACATCCAGGGGGATCCCCAGGGTCCGCGCGAAGTTGTTCGTGGTGCCAAGCGGCAAGATGCCCAGGGCCATGTCCCGGTAGGCGAGGCAGCGCGCCGCTTCGCTGATAGTGCCATCCCCGCCGCCGACGATCAGCAAGTCCGGCTGCAGGTCCATCGCGGCGGCCAGGCTGGCGCCCAGTCGGCCGGCCCGGTCGACGGGAAATGACCCCAGGACATCGAAGCCGGTTGCCCGCAACTGGGCCCGCACGCCCGGGTAGCGGCGCCGGCCCCGGCGCGACCGGGTATTGACCACCAGCGCGGCGCGGCGGCCCTGGCGGATCGCGGCGGAAAGGCTGGACTTGCTGCGCATCCCCGTGCGGCCTGGTCCAGACCCGGGCGCGGCGGCGCTGCCGTCGCGGTCGCGGGTGCCGCGAGCGCGATCAGCAGGCTGGTTCATCGGAGTATTCACCGCTGACCTGGGCCTCTGGGCGTGTCCTGCGCAGGTGCCTGCATTCAGCCTGCCCTTTCCCGGCGATGACCTCGCGAGCGTCGCGGGCCACCTCCCGTCAGCCGCGCACAGTTGCCACGGTACTGCCACACCGTGGATCCACGCTTCTCAGCTGGGCGGCGGTAAACGGCGCGGCCACATGGCCGGCAATAGCGATCAGCCTGCAGGCCTTTTGCCCGGCGGTGCGCTGTCGTTGTCGCGCCGGGGCGGCCAATTAGGTACATCAAGGACCCATGTGTGCTGTCCCGCTTGACTCTTTACATTCAATAACGCAGGCGCCGTGGACATGCTCAGCGTCGCTTGACGGTTCGCCGGCCTGATTGTGCGTGACTGCGAGGGGGGTAGATCTGGTGCGTATTGCTTGATCGCGGATCCGCGCCCCGATTCGGTCAGCCTCGTCCTCGACGATGTCAGCCGAACGGGCCTGGCATCGGCGCCGTGAACGCCAGGTGATCCTCGTCTCCAACGATGGGTAACGGCGAGATAAACACTCGGCCCGTCTATGGCCTGTCTTGTTGGCAGTCTGTACGGTCGGGTCTGGCGACGGTCGGCCCCCTCGACTGTCCATTTCAGCTTCGTCGCGAAGGAGCGCATTGCCATGGCGCTTTTGGGTACGACGCGCCTCCGTCGTGGAAGAGTTTCCCGCTGGCTCGCGGGGGCCACTGCGCTGGCGCTCTGCGCGGTGGCCGGTGCGTACTGGCCACCCCAAACCGCTAGCGCCGCCGGCCCGGGCGGCGGAGCCGCCCCTCCCATCCCCAGCGGGGCGACCCTGCTCCCTAGCGGCCGGTACGTGCGGCCGGCCGGAATCAGGTACAACCTCGGCGATTTCTCCCTCGGGCTCGCTGTCGCGCCGAACGGCAGGTGCGCGGCGAGCAGCGACGAAGGCTGGGGCAACGGCCGGCCTGTCCCGGCCGTGCCGAAGGTCAACCGGGCCGGCACCGAGCCGGACGAGGGCGTAACGGGTCTCAACCTCGTCACGGGGGCGACTCAGTTCGTCACCGTCAACCGCAAGCCGGCGCAGAACTTCATGGGCATCGGGCTTGCGTACAGCCACGACGGCACCCGGCTGTACGCGACGAGCGGTGGCACCGACGCGGTGTACCAGTTCAACGTTGACTCTCAGTGCCGGCTCAGCTACGCGGCAACCGTCGACCTGCCCGCCCAGGCGCCCCCTCCCAGCACATCCAGCTTCACCGGCGCCAGCGCCGCGTACGATCGTGGCTTGGCGGTGAGCGCCGACGGCACGGTTCTCGTGACGACCGAGTACGGGCGCGCCCTGAATGCCGTGTCAGTCGACGGAGCCGGCAATCTCACGACAGCCAAGCTGGCCGTCGGGTTCGGGACGCCGACCATCGTCCCGCACAGCACCAACATCCTCAATTTCGTCGACCCGCCGGCGTCCAACGACGTCGATCCGTCCTACCTCTACGCCGTGGCCACGGCGGCTAACCCGGCCACCGGCCATGCGCGGGCGTACATCACCGCCGAGGGCACCGGCCAGCTCATCTCCGCCGACTCCGACGGCGCCAACAACTGGACCAAGGGCCCGACCGCCCTCGTCGGTGACCATCCCACCGGTCTCGCCGTCAGTCCCGACGGCAGCGAGGTCATGGTGGCGGACGCCAACAGCGACCAGGTCTCCATCGTCGGCGTGAACGCGGACGGCACGCTCGCCCCGGCCGTCAATGTCACCCTCCACGGAGCGCCGGGAGAGGCCACCGGCTCAGCCCCGGACGCGGTCGCGTACGACGGGACCTCCCGCGCCTATGTTGCGCTCGCGGGTGACAACGCCGTGGCTGTGCTCAACCGGGGCGCCTCGGGGTGGCACGTCGCCGGCTACGTGCCGACCGGCTGGTACCCGACGGCGGTCGCCGTCAACCCCCGCGACCACGGTGTGCTCGCCGTGTCCGCCAAGGGTCTCGGCAGCCGCTACCCCGCCCATGACCCGTCCTACCCGTATCCTGTCCCGTTGGCCACGATGCTCGGCGGGTCTCCTTCGCTGCTCCCCAACTCGACTTTCCCGCAGACACCAAACCCGCAGGTGCAGCTCCCTGGGCTCAACTACAACGACAAGGGCAACATGCCATCGCTCCTCAGTCGCTTCTGGGTTGCTGGCCCTCACGGCGAGAGCGGCGATTCGCAAGGCAACGAGCACCTCTCCACGGACACTGCCTTCGTTGCCCAGGCCATCAGGCAGACCGGCGGCGAGTTCCGCAGCCCGGACAACCCCGTGCCCGACACCGCCAGCGCCGGTCAGTCGCCGATCAAGCACGTTCTGTACATCGTGAGAGAGAACCGTACCTACGATCAGGTCTTCGGGGACCTCGGCAAGACGCGGAACGATGCCAACGTCGACCCGGCCTATCAGTACCTGGCGTCGGCCACTCCGCAAGGCCACGCGATCGTCAGCCAGTTCGCGTCAAGCGACAACTTCTTCTCAGACGGCGAGGCGAGCGTGCAGGGTCACTGGTGGACGACGTCCGCGAACGTGACCGACTGGATCGAGAAGGCGTGGCGGCTCAACTACTCGAACCGTAATCGCGGCTCGGACTTCCTCGCTCCCGTCGCCGAGCCCGAGCGCTGCAGCCTGTTCCAGAGCGCCCTGGCCAAGCAGAATCAGTCAGGCGGATCCTTCACGCTCCGTAACTACGGCGAGTTCTACGGAGCCGTCACGCCCGACGGCAACGGCCTCCCCGTGAGCAGCCAGTGCAGCCCCTTCCTCGGAGCCAACACCGCCACGTACACCGGGCCGGTCTACACAGACACCACACCCGTTCCGTGCACCGGGACGAATCCCCCCGCCGGATGCAGAGTGATCAACGGCCTCCTTTCTATCGGCAAGTTCCCCATCTACTCCTACACCGATCTCGGCTACCCCAACGCCATCAACGGCGACGCCAACCTGAGCGTGGACGACCGGCTGGGGGCGGCTGAGTTCCTGAAGGACATCGGCCTCAACCCTGATGGCAGCCCGGCGGCGGCCGGCCCGGCCAACGGCCATGGCTTCGCCAACTTCAACTACATGGTGCTGCCCGAGGACCACACGACGGGCCTGGGGGCCACGTTCACGCCGCGCGCAGAAGTTGCCCAAAACGATGCTGCGCTGGGCGAAATCCTTTCGGCCCTGTCGCACTCCTCTTACTGGTCCTCGACGGCCGTGTTCGTCGTCGAGGACGACTCACAAGACGGCGTCGACCACGTCGACGGGCACCGCAACGTCCTGCTGGTGGCCAGCCCCTACGCCAAGCACGTGTCGGCCAACGGCAAGTTCGGCGGGTACATCGGGCACCAGCGCTACGATCAGGCCAGTGTCATCCGCACGATGGAGCTGATCCTCGGGCTTCCCGCCCTCTCGTCGTACGACCAGAACGCCCGGCCGTTGTACGACCTGTTCCAGAACAAGGACGAGGCCGCTCAGCTCACGCCCGCCGACCTCCAGCCGTTCAACCCGGTCGCCGACCCGTCGTTCATCAACGAGCGGGTCGCCGATCTCCCCCAGACCGCGGCGGTGAAGGCCTTGGAGCGGCAGTCCCACGCCATGCCGAATGGGGAGGACACGCAGGGGCCGATACTCGAGCAGATCGACTGGCAGGCGACCGCCGGCCGGCCGATCCCGCCAGCACTGAAGCAGGAGGTCGCAAAGGCACGGCGCGGCGCGGCGGACGGTGACTGAGGTACCTGGTCCCCGTCAACCACACCGACGACTGCCAAGCGCTAATCAGCGTTGCCCGAGTTTACCGTCCGTCGATCCCACGGGACTGCTGACGGCCGGCCGGAGCAATGGCGCCGGCAGCCTGCCTGCTGGTGGGTGCCACGTGCGCCGGCGGGCGCTGGGGCCCGGTTACATCGAGTTGACGCGGGTGGGTGCTTGTGCGGATCTGCTGAGCGCTGGCCGGGTGGCGCTGAAGGCGCTGACCGGGAACCGGCTGCAGCCGTCGAGAGCGAGCTCGGTGAGGATCCGGCCGAGTAGCGCGGCGAACTTGCCGGCGTGTCCGGCACCGGCGCAGACCACCACGCGGTTCGACCCGGGCACGTAGCCGACGATGAAGTCCCGGTCGGGCGGGAGGTCATAGCAGCAGGTGCGGGTATAGAGCTCTGGCCCCACGGCGGCGGGCAGGTAGCGTTCCAGGAACGCGAGCACCCGGCGCACCCGCGCCTCGTCCCGGGCGAACGTGCGGCTTTCCGGGGTGACCACCGGCCCGGCACCGTCGATGCCGATCTTGGTGGCGACCTCGCCGTAGACCGGGAAGCCGTAGTACAGGCCGTCGTCGGCGAGGTAGCCGTAGATGCCGAACCTGTCCGGGGTGAATTCGGCGACCTTCGGCGTGGCGAAGTAGGTGACCTGCTCTTCGGTGAGCGTGATCGGCAGATCGGTGCCCAGCATGGCCAGCAGCACCGGATTCCAGGCGCCGCCGGCCAGCACCGCCACCCCCGCCGAGTACTCTTGCCCGGCCGCGGTGACGGTCACGCCGCCGGCCGACTCGGTGATCGCGGTGACTTCGGCACCGGCCAGGATCGTCGCGCCACGGTCGCGGGCCAGCGCGATGTGCGCGGCGGTGGCCCGGCGGATGTCGAGGATGCCCGCTTCGGGGTCGTGCAGCGCGATGTGCTCGCCGCCGAGCCGCCACTGCGGCCAGCGCCGCATCACCTCGGCGCCGGTGAGCTGCTCGAACGGCAGGTTCGCGGCGTCCATCGCGGCGGCGGCGCCAGCCAGGTAGGCTGCGCCGGCGCTGCCGTCCTCGGCAAGGAACAGCCCGCCAGTGCGGTGCACGAGCTGCAGACCGGTGCCCCGCTCGGCGACGTTCCAGCTCTGGTAGGCAGCGGGGGTCAGCGCGGTGTACTCGGGCCGGCTGTAGGCGTGGCGGATCACCCGGGAATGATCCTCCGACGCCCCGCGGGAGTGCCCGTGCTGGTACTGCTCGAGCGCCAGCACGCCGCCGCCTAGCCGGCGGCTCAGCCAGTAGCTGGTCGCGGCGCCGACGGCTCCGCAGCCGATCACGATCGCCCGGTACTGCTGCGCCATTTGCGCTCCTCGCCGTCAGCTGGCCGGATGAGGCGCCGGGTGGCCGCCCGGCGGGCGGCCACTGGCAGTGATGCCCATCATGGTGCGATACCACGCGTAGTACTGCGAGATCACCTCGGTCTCAATGGGCACCAGCACCCCCGCCGCGGTAGGCGCGCGAGCTCATGTTCGGCTGGCACCACTGCGCCGAGGCGAAGACCGCCTCAAACTGCACCTGGCCCTCACCCTCGCCGACCTCACTCACCCACCCACCGGGCCCGCCGGCTAAGACCCTGGCCCGGTCACGCCCACGGATTCCCTGCCAGCGGCCCGTCGGCCAGCCCATCCGCCGGATGCGTGCTGCTCATGGCTTGTCCCGGCTGCCTTCCAGGGCGTGCGTCACCGGGCGGGTGGTCTCGCTGTAGCCGCCGTTCGGGCTCATCACGATCTGCCCGGTCTTGTGCCCGTGTTCGGCTTCCTCCCGTTCCCGCCTGGCCAGGCCGAGGCAGATCCGCTGGGTGAGGGCGTATGCGAGCAGGGGGCCGGCGAGCACGGCCACCCGGAAGAACCAGGTGACGGCGTAGAGATCCAGGCTGAAGTGGTAGGCGATCTGGTCATTGGCGGCCGCGGCCCACAGCAGCCCGTAGAAGGTGATCCCGGCCGCGCCCAGTGCGGTGCGGTTCGCCGCGTCGCGCGGGCGGTCGGGGAGCAGGTGCACGCTGTGGTCGCCGGTGAGCTTGCGTTCCAGCAGCGGGTACGCCGCCAGCAAGGTGAACAAGGCGCCGGGCATGAGGACCGCGGGCACCAGCACCGCGAGGATGAGCGGATGACCGGCCACCTCGACCTGCCAGCCCGGCGTGATGCGCAATGCGCCGTCCAGGAAGCCCATGTACCAGTCGGGCACCGCCCCGGCCGTGGTCGCTCCGGGCCGGTAGGGCCCGAGCAGCCAGACCGGGTTGATCTGGGCGAGGGCACCCAGCAGCGCGAGCACCGCACAGGTGGAAAAGAACAGCGCCACCGCGGCGGCCGCCGGGGTGTGCGGGAGGGTTCCGAGCTGGCCGGGGCCCGCCGGGCCAGGGACGCGGGTGCGCCTGTGCCGCGCGGCAAGCCAGCGCTGGAGGGTGAGCAGGGCGGCCATGGCGGCCGGCAGCATCAGCACGTGCAGCCAGTACAGCCGGGGAATGATCTGGTGGCCGGGGATGCTGCCGCCGAAGATCCACAGCGTCAGATGGGTGCCCACCACCGGGATCGACTGGACCACACCCTGCAGCAGC
>Ga0126380_10000374_pt1 | contig 14453 bp, 19 predicted proteins | sample PanSoiMetPlot_26_FD_92544 | JGI IMG/M metagenome (GOLD analysis project Ga0126380, IMG submission 92544) | Tropical forest soil microbial communities from Panama - MetaG Plot_26 | ecosystem: Environmental > Terrestrial > Soil > Tropical forest > Bulk soil | place: Panama | collected 2016-02-17
CGCGTTTCCAGCTGAGTCCGTTCCCCGACATTGGGGTTTCCGCCAAGAAATTTATTTATGAATATCTGAATACCGCGGTCGTTTTGTTCGACGGCGGGTGCCCTTTGGCCGTAGTAGGTTGCGCTGCGAAATGTCCGCTTTTTGGGTGAAAGCCGCGTTCAGGCGCTTCAGCCCGAATAGCCGAGGCCAACCTATTGGCTATAAGTTTATTTTTGTCTCAATTGGGATCGTCGTTGTTGCGCGGTGGCAGGCGACTGCAGCGATCCCTGCTGCCGAAACCAATACGTCCAGTTTTTGCTGGGCAAGTTCGCCTGCGAGAACAAAGAACCGTAATACCGCTCGCTATGTTGCTACTTTTTCGTCAAAGGAAACCACAACTGGGGGACAAGAATGAGCGCTTCTCATAGCGGCATTGGCTATGCTTGCAGGTGTGACCACAGGCGGTATCGGCGTTTACCGCCTGAATGCTCAAGTCAAGCCGCCCGCGTACGTCATCGGCGAGATTGACGTCGCAGACCCAGAAAACTATGCGAAAGAGTATCTCTCACGAAGTCAAAAGCCGATCATCACCGACGGTGGAGGCAAATTCCTTTCGCGTGGAAGCAAATCAATATCTATTAGAGGTGAGCCACCGAAGCGGATCGTAATGATAGCTTTTGAGAATCTTGATAAGGCGCAAGCTGCGTTTAACTCGTCGGCTTACACCGAAGCTCTTATGCACGGTGAAAAGTACGCGAAATTCAGAATCTATGCGATCGAAGGCCTGACCCAGTAGGCGTCAGACCCAACCGGTGTCCACTTATGGCGCGCAGCGGACATGCGCCAGGCTAGCGGACCGTCGTCACCCGCGCCGCGGCTTCAGCAACCGCGCGCGCTAGCAGCTTGGCGATACAACCATAGCTCCAGCCGTTCATGTGGAGTTCGTCCTTCGACAGGAAAGCACTGAACGGGAGGCCTTTCGTCATGCGCCAATAGCGCATTAGCGCAAAGCGCTGGAACAGGTTGACATGCATATCGCGGCTGGCTGTAGATATCAGAGCGACCATTAGATTAATGTCGTACTCGTCGTGCTTGGCGATGACCTTGGGCGCGTATTGTGGATCGATCAGGACCACGTCGAAGCCGGCGACCTTGAGTTGCCTCAAACCTTCAGTGATCAGCAAACCAGTCGGAGCAATCGGCCTGCCGAGTAGCACTGCATTGCTACCGACCTGCCACAATACCAAGTCAGGGTGTACTGCAAGTACGTCGCGATCGAACCGCGCCAACATTTCCTGCGCGGTCTCGCCACTGATGCCCCGGTTAATAACGGTGATCGGCGTGTAGGAAAGCAGCGCACGGAGTTCTACCGCAAGTTGGCTCGGATAAGTCATCGCGGGCGAGCTTGCGCCCGTGCCAAAGGTTGATGACGAGCCTATAGCGACAATCGTAACAGGTTGACGTGCAGAAATTCGTTCCGCGACGCGCCTGAGCGGGATGTCAAAACGAGCGAAGCCCAGTGGGGCAACGCAGGCTAGCGTAGGCGAGGCGGTTTGTGCGCTTAACGGGCTGACCGCTGCTGCCACAACGACCGCAATCAGCCTCACCACGAATCGAAAAAAGATGGCAATCCTCTCATTGCTCAGGAAAGTTATTACGTGCGTTAAAGTGGACATGGCGATTGCAGTGCGAAATGTCCGTTTATGATCCAGGCGCGGACATCAGGTCTCGGCACCCGCCGTTAGCACATCGTTGGCCGTTACGCCGCGTGTCTTGCGTTCGCTAGCAAGCGTGCGAGGGCCTTTTTCCCTTCTTTCGCCGCCACTGACATGCTTTCAAAAAAGACAGGGGAGCTTTGCAGCGGTCCCCACCGACAGGCGCGGTAAATCTCCCACTTCCATGCCATAGGCGGGTTGCCTCGCAACTTCACGACGACCGAATAGTCGGTTGGGTCAAATTCCTCATAGTGCATGCAATATAAACGGTGTTGGTCGTCTTTAGTTTCGAAGGGAAACCGCCCGCAATAAGAGGCTGGCAGCTTCCAATTTTCCAGTTCGAGCCTGTAGGATGTGCTGTCCTGAGCCTCGGGGGAGGCAATGAGGCGGCGCGAGTTCATCAGTTTTCTCGGAGGTGCGGCGGCTGTCTGGCCTTTTGGCGTAGGGGCGCAGCAGCAGGCAACGCCGATGATTGGGTTTCTCAGGCCCACGGGCGCTGCGGATGCCGGACATCTCGTTGCTGCAGTTCGTCAGGGTCTGCGTGAATCCGGCTATCCGAGCGACAAAGTTGCAATCGAGTCGCGTTGGGCGGATGGCCGACCGGAGCGACTGCCGAAACTTGCGGCTGAGCTGGTTGCTCTTCAGGTGACCGCGATTGTCGGGAGCGTCGAGGCAGCGTTGGCGTTAAAGGCGGCAACGGCAAGCATTCCGATCGTTTTCGTGACCGGGGCCGATCCGGTGGCAGCGGGGCTCGTTCCCAGTATCAGTCGACCGGGCGGCAATATCACCGGGGTGAGCTTTTTTGATATTCCGGTTAGTGGCAAACGACTTGCACTACTCCGTGAGTTGGTTCCCAACGCCGAGACCATCGCCGTTCTGCAGGACCCGAACTTTTCGCAATATCAGGCCGTGACCCGCGAAATAGAGGCGGCAGCAGGCGCTATGAGACAGAAAATCACTACGGTCAACGCGAGCAACCCACCGGAAATAGATGCAGCCTTTTCGAGCATGGTGCAGTCCGGTGCCGGTGCGCTACTGGTGGGCCCAGGTCCCTTCCTTAGCAGTCGACGTAGCCAAGTGATTGGGCTTGCCGCTTTAAACGCAATTCCGGCGAGTTATTTTGACCGCGGATTTGTCGATGCTGGGGGGTTGATCAGTTACGGAGCAAGTCAGACCGACGCTTATCGCCGTGCGGGCATTTATGTCGCCCGCATTCTCAGGGGCGAGAAGCCGGGCGATCTTCCAGTTGAGTTGCCAACAAAGTACGAGCTGGTCATCAACCTCAAAACTGCCAAGGCCCTCGGCCTTACTGTGCCTCCTTCGCTGGTCGCTCGCGCCGATGATGTCATCCAATGAAGTTAGCGATGTCCGCTTTTGGCCCAAAGCGGACATGGGCGATTGGTAAAGCAGAGATGTCCTTTTGCGCTCCACACGTCCGCTTTTGACCCAAAGAAGTTCTCTGGCGAAACTCCATGCAAATTTCAATGATGCGTGGAAGGTCGGATCAGGCCTTGTTGTCAATTGGAATTCCTTCCCTAGTTCCTTCGAGACCCTGGCCCGTTTGCGCCGCGCGCGAGGAGCCAGCAAGCGCGGTTGGCCGCGCTTGTGTCGGCTATGTCCGGCGGAACTATTTGTTCATGCCGGCCAATGCCGCGCTGCGTTGCCAGAGCAACAAAGCAGATCGGTCGTCCTGGGCCCGGGACGATGGTGTAATCGGTACGGATTTGTAAAAGTATTGCCCCGTCACCTCGGCAACGTCTGGCGAGGAAGCCAGATAGACCATCGTTTCTGCGCCCTCAGCAGGGGGTATCGCGAAAAGCTTAGCGAGCCTAATGAGGGGTGAGATCAAACCGCCGCTTTGGTCGCCAAAGCGTGTGGCGACGAAACCGGGATGCAGGCAATTCGCAGTGACACCCGTGCCGTGCAGGCGGCGAGCAAGCTCACGCGTAAATAGGATGTTGCATAGCTTCGACTGGCCGTACGCTTTCCTGGCGCCGAAGCCCTTTGCCGATTGAAGATCGTCGAAATCCAGCGTGGCTTCCTGGTGCGCGGCGGAAGCCGTGTTGATGATGCGCGCGGGAGCCGAGGCTGAGAGCCGCTCGCGCAATAGCGCTGTTATGACGAAATAGGCCATGTGATTGAGCGCGAAGGTACATTCAAGCCCATCTTCCGTGAGCCGGCGCGAGGCAAATAGCGCGCCCGCGTTGTTAATCAGAACGTCGACCCGCGGCTCGTGGTCGCCGATTTGAGCCGCCACGCGTTTCATCTCGTCCAAGCGTAAGAGATCGGCAAAATGCGCGGAGTGGGCGATGCCCGGGGCGCTGTCGCGAAGCCGCTCGAGGGTGGCTTCCGCGCGGGACTTGTCTCGTGCGACTAGGATGATCCGGGCGCCCATCTTTGCGAGCGCGAGTGCGGCGACCGCGCCAATTCCGGACGTGCCGCCCGTAATGACAACAACCTTCCCCCTCATGGTCGTTCTCGTCTGTCGGTGGGTTACCAAATCAAAGTCCACGTGAATCGGGGAGAAAATCAGGCCGCGCGCTGCCAATCGATCACGATGGCGATCCAGGCATTCTGCTCTTGGTCGCGCCGCAGCCGGTAGGGCGCCCATCCCCGCTCGCGCAGTCTCATGGAAACGTCGGCGGCGTCAGCGGTCTCGGGCACGGTAAAGCCGGCGCTGACGCGCCCCTTCGGGGTATCGATGAATACTCGGCGACGACGATGCCGCATTCGGTGCACCAAAAAAATGCGTCGTCGCGCCGACTGGCGACAGCCAGCCAACTCGACCTCGTTGGATTTCGATCAAGATCGCGCCGGGCAAGCCCACGCGGCCTGGCCGAAGATGTAGGCGCGTTTGGATGATTTCCAAGATGTCGGTCGAAACGTCAGTGTTTGCGCTGCGAATGTCCGCTTTCGGGGTAAAGCGACCCACGGCCTCCGCTCAACCGCTCGCGCGGTGACAGCCTCCGCCTACTGCGGCACGGTCATGAGCTCGAGTATGTGGCCGTTCAGATCTTTGAAATAAACCCCGCGGCCACCGTTCCAATCATTGAGCTTGCCGTCATCGAGGCTCCAGGGGGCGCTGCCATAAGCAAGGCCGATCTGCTTGATGCGCTCGAAGATGGCATCGAACTCGGCATCGCTAACGTGAAAGGCGTAATGGTGACTCTCGAACGAGGCCTCGTCGTCGAACAGGAGCGTCAAGCTGTCGTTCACCCGAACCGGCGCGAAATGGCCGCTTTCCTGATCGAAAGGCAAGCCGAAGACGTCGGCGAAGAACCGGGCAGCGGCTATTTTGTCACGCGCCGGCACGATGGTGTGGTTGAGGACGATGGTCACGGCAGTGCCTCCGCGCAGCAGGTTGTAGAGGTGAGTATTCAACTCTCACGAATTGCTTTTCATTTTCATTCTTTCAGGCGTTGGCAACAATGCCGCCTTCCTTGCTTCCTCGCTCACCACCACATGCTCATAGCGGTCGGCGCTCTTCCAATCGAGTGTTATGTTTGTGTATTGTTCTGACGGAAACTGCCGATTGGAACTTTCGACAGTGCGAGAAAAGCCGATATTTCAGGGACATTTCTGGTGCTGCCGGAGTGGATTGAACACTCGACCTCCCCCTTACCAAGGGGGTGCTCTACCACTGAGCTACGGCAGCAAGACGCGCAGAAAATAAGTCGCGCAAACGCGGCGGAAACTGCCACACGAACCCCCGGACGCGCAAGCAATGGATCAGGTTGGCAACATGGGGCGACAAGCCTGATAATGGGCCATGACGCGCCTGCCCAAGGAGAGCAAGTTCAAGCAAACTGTTGAACGCAGGCAGCGCCTTGCCGTGGAATTGCGGGAAAATTTGCACCGGCGCAAGGCGCAGGAACGCGGACGCGCCACGTCGGAGGCGTCGAAAGCACCTCAGAAGTCCTCGGATTGCGAGAAAGACGAGGTTCCCTGAGTGCCCGCAGGGTACGGTCGGACTTTCGCCGCAATTGGCGACGGAAGGTGTTGGCAAAGGGTTGCGCAGGATGTGACGTGGCTCCTTAATCGGACACGATACAGGTGAAGCGCCGCGGCGAGATGTGGGGGCAGGCATGGATCGAATACGGATAGTCGGTGGACAGCGTCTGAGTGGCACAATCCCGATTTCGGGCGCGAAGAATGCAACGCTTCCATTGATGATCGCGAGTCTGCTCACCGAGGAGACGCTGATCCTCGAGAAGGTCCCGCGGCTGGCCGATGTCATCCAGCTTCAGCGCATTCTCGGCAATCACGGCGTGGATGTCATGATTGCGGGCAAGCGCCCGGGGGAAGACCCCAATCAGGGCCGCACGATTCACATTTCCGCAAAGCAGATTGTCGATACCACGGCTCCCTACGATCTTGTCTCGAAGATGCGCGCGAGTTTCTGGGTGGTGGCGCCGCTGGTGGCGCGAATGGGTGAAGCCAAAATCTCAATGCCCGGCGGCTGCGCCATCGGCACGCGGCCGGTTGATCTCCTCATCATGGCATTGGAAAAGCTTGGGGCGGAAATCGAGATCGAAGCCGGCTACGTTATTGCGCGGGCAAGGAATGGGTTGCGCGGCGGTGAGATCGTTTTCCCGAAGGTAACCGTCGGCGGCACACACACGGCCATTATGGCTGCATCGCTGGCCAACGGCACAACCGTCATCGAAAATGCCGCGCGCGAACCGGAAATCGGCGACGTCGCCGATTGCCTCAACAAGATGGGTGCGAAAATCTCCGGCGCCGGCACCTCGCGCATCGTCGTCGAAGGCGTGGCGAAGTTGCACGGCGCGCGGCACGCCGTGCTGCCCGACCGGATCGAAGCCGGAACCTATGCCATGGCGGTGGCGATGACGGGGGGCGATGTTCTCTTGCAGAATGCGCGTCCGGAGTTGCTGCAGTCTGCGCTCGACGTCCTCGAGCAGACGGGTGCCACGATAACGCCGACCAACGAGGGCATTCGCGTTATCCGCAACGGCTCGGGGCTCGCGCCTGTCGAGGTCAGTACAGCGCCGTTTCCCGGTTTTCCGACCGACCTGCAGGCGCAGCTGATGGCTCTGATGACCCGTGCCGAGGGTACTTCGCATATCACCGAGACCATCTTCGAAAACCGGTTCATGCATGTGCAGGAACTGGTGCGGCTTGGGGCGCGCATTCAGCTCGATGGCGAGACCGCGACGATCGAAGGAGTCGATCGGCTTAAGGGCGCACCGGTGATGGCGACGGACCTGCGTGCCTCGGTGTCGCTTGTGATTGCTGCGCTTGCCGCCGAGGGCGAGACCATGGTCAACCGCGTCTATCATCTCGACCGCGGGTTTGAGCGGCTTGAGGACAAGCTCTCCCGTTGCGGTGCTGCGATCGAACGCATCAGCGCCTAGACGAAATCGGTGCGTTCGGCCACGATCCTGCGGCGAGGGAGGAATTCGTGGCTGGCATCAAAGTGATGAGCGCGGGCGCCGTAAAGTCGATGGTCGCGGCGCTTGGCGCTGAATTCGAGCTGGAAAGCGGCAACAAGCTTGATCTGAATTTCGGGACGGCCGGCTCGTTGCGCGAGCGGATCAAGAACGGCGAAGTGGCTGACCTCGTCATTTTGTCCGAAGCGGCAATAGCCGAATTGGTAAAGCTTGACCTCTTGATCCCTGACAGCGTCACCGACCTGGGCCGCACGGTCACCGGCGTCGTGGTGCGCGAGGGTGCGCCCGAGCCGGATATTTCAACGCCCGAAGCTTTCACGCAGGCTTTGCTGAATGCGCAGTCGGTGGCTTACACGGACCCGAAGGCTGGCGGATCCGGCGGCATCATGTTTGCCGCGCTGTTGCAAAAGCTCGGCATTGCCGAGCAGGTCAACAGGAAGGCGGTCCTTGGCAAGGGCGGCCACGACGTCGCGACCTCGATTGCCGAGGGGCGGGCGGAGCTTGGCACCACCTTCATCAGCGAAGTTCTGCCGGTGAAAGGCGCCAAAGTGCTCGGACCCCTGCCAGGCGAATTGCACAGCGCCAACACTTATACCGGGGCCATTCATGCGCGCGCGGCCTCTCGTGACGGGGCCAAAGCCCTGCTGCGAAAGCTCGTTGGGCCAGCGACCAGGCCCCGTTGGATTGCCGCCGGCCTGGAGCCGGCGTTTCCGGGCGCCTGACCATCTTGCGCGGGCAAAGGGCTCTGCCTAACTAGGCGGGGGAAGGAGTGACACGCCATGGACGCGCTGAAATTCGTGGTCCTTGACGAGGAAGATCTCGAGGTCGCTTCGACCCACCTGCAGGACGCCGTCGTCAAGGTTGCCGATGTGCATTGGCGGCCGAAAGAAAGGCGTCTTGTTGTCGGGCTCAATCGTTTCGACTGGGAAAGCGCGAACGGCACCGGCAATGAATTCTGGCGGCGCCGGGCCGCGTTGCGCTTCGAGCGCGTTTTGTCCTGTAAATGCCAGCACGTAAATCCGGCTCAGAAGGACGGTGTTCTCAATCTTTTGGCGATCGAGTTTGCCGAGACCGACGCTCCGGCCGGCACGGTGACTCTGGTTTTTTCGGGCGGGGCCACGCTCCGGCTCGAGGTCGAATGTTTGGAGGCGGAGCTCGCCGATATGGGCCCAAGCTGGCCAACGGCGGCTTGCCCCTGCCATGCAGCTGTTGACGAGCGTGTGGTCAAGACCGGCGGGACCTGAGTTTTAACTGCGGTTCTGAGTCAGGGTTGACGCCAAGGCCCGCATCACCCATTGACCTGTCCTTCGGCCGCGAGCCGGCAGGAAACAGGTCATGCCCGTCCGCCTGAACAGTCAAAACGCGGATTTTCTCCGACAATTTCGCAGTCTGCTCGCGCTGAAGCGCGAAGCGGCGCAGGAAGTCGAGGAGGCTGTGCGCCGCATCGTTGCGGATGTGGTCGCGCGCGGTGACACGGCACTATTCGAATTGACCGCCAGATTCGACCGCATCGATCTCGCCAAGGCGGGCCTGCGGGTATCCGCTGCGGAAATCTCAAGCGCCGAGAAATCATGCGAGGCGGAGGCGCTGGCGGCCCTCAAGCTCGCGCGCGACCGCATCGAGGCCTACCACCTTCGCCAGAAGCCGAAGGAAGAACGCTTCACCGATGCGCTCGGAGTCGAGATGGGAGCGAAGTGGACAGCGATTGAGGCGGTCGGTCTTTATGTGCCCGGCGGCACTGCCGCTTATCCGTCATCGGTTCTCATGAACGCGGTCCCGGCCAAGGTCGCCGGTGTTCCCCGCCTGGCAATGGTCGTTCCCGCTCCGGAGGGAAAGATCAACCCTTTGGTCCTCGCAGCGGCAAAGCTCGCCGGCGTGGACGAGATCTACCGTGTCGGCGGCGCCCAAGCGGTGGCCGCGCTTGCCTACGGCACCGAGACCATCGCGCCGGTTGCCAAGATCGTGGGTCCCGGCAATGCCTATGTCGCGGCGGCCAAACGCCTCGTGTTCGGAAAAGTGGGCATCGACATGATCGCCGGGCCTTCCGAAGTCCTGATTTTGGCCGACAAGACCGGCAATGCCGACTGGATCGCAGCTGATCTCCTGGCGCAGGCCGAGCATGATGCCAGCGCGCAGCCGATCCTGATCACGGACGACGCTGCCCTTGCCGCGCAAGTCGAGAAGGCGATTGCTTCCCAGCTCAAGACCTTGCCGCGGGCAGAGGTCGCCGGTGCCGCGTGGAAAAATTTTGGTGCGATCCTCGTTGTGCCCAGCCTTGCCGACGCGGTCGATTTGGTCGACCAGCTCGCGCCCGAGCATCTGGAAATCATATCGGCCGATGCCGAGCAGCTTGTCCGTCGGATCCGCAATGCGGGCGCAATTTTCATTGGCGCTCACACGCCGGAGGCGATCGGGGATTATGTTGCCGGTTCCAATCACGTGCTGCCGACCGCACGCTCGGCGCGTTTTTCGTCCGGTCTCGGCGTTCCGGATTTCATGAAACGCACCTCATTGCTCAAGTGTGGGCCGGAGCAATTGCGCGCGCTTGGCCCGGCCGCCATTGCGCTTGGCCGGGCGGAAGGCCTTGAGGCGCATGCTCGCTCCGTGGCAATGCGTCTCAATCAGAAATGAGCGCGGCAAAATCACCGTCTCCTGCAATGAAGCGGCGTCTCGTCGGCGTCGTTCTCGATGAGGAATCGATCGGCCGTTCCAATCCGGATGTCGAGCACGAACGCCAGGTCGCGATCTATGACCTGCTCGAACAGAATTCTTTTGTCCCTGTCGGTCACGAGGAAGGGCCTTACACGCTTCACTTGAGCATCAACGGCAACCGCCTTGTCTTCGACATCCGTCGTGAAAACGGCGAGCCGGTCATCGCTCATCTGTTCTCGCTCACGCCGCTGCGGCGAATCGTCAAGGACTACTACATGGTCTGCGACAGCTACTATCAGGCAATTCGCACCGCAACGCCTGAGAAGATCGAGGCGATCGATATGGGCCGGCGCGCGATTCACAATGATGGCTCGCGCATCCTGATGGACCGGCTGAAGGGGAAAGTGACGGTCGATCTTGATACAGCGCGCAGGCTTTTCACTTTGATCTGCGTGCTGCACTGGAAGGGTTGATCAGCGCATGACCGCGCCCGAGCGCTCATCGCGCCCCCACGCGGTTTTGTTCGCTTGCGGGATGAACTCGGTACGTTCGCCGATGGCTGCGGGTCTGCTCCGGCAGATGTTCGGAAAGAACGTTTATGTCGGCTCGGCCGGCGTCCAGAAAGGCGAGCTCGATCCTTTTGCTGTCGCGGCCATGGAGGAAATCGGCATCGACATCTCGCGCCACAAGCCGATTACGTTCGAAGAGCTCGACGACCTTGAAGGGCTCAACTTCGATCTGATTGTGACGCTTTCGCCGCCTGCCCATCACAAGGCGCTTGAACTGACCCGCACGGTGGCCGCGGACGTCGAATATTGGCCGATGCTGGACCCGGCCGTCACCGAAGGAAACCGCGAGCAGCGGCTAAATGCCTATCGCGAGGTGCGGGACCAGCTGATGGCGCGAATCCGCGAGCGTTTCGTGCAGGCGCGCGGCAGCAATGAGTAGGCGCGCCAACCGGTTCATGTTGTGAAAACTGTCTCGTTCCGCTAGGTTCCGCGCCCATTCACCGCGTTCCTTCAGGTCATCGCCGTCCCGCAATATGATCGGCCGCCCCAAATTCGTGCTCGCTTCCGGTTCGCCGCGCCGCCTTGCCCTGATCAATCAGGCCGGAATCGAGCCGGACGCGCTCAAGCCCGCCGATCTCGATGAAACGCCCCACCGCGGCGAGATCCCGCGGGCCTATGCGACGCGGCTCGCCCAGGCCAAGGCATCGGCGGCATTGGCGAATGTGAATCTGGATGACGAGTTGCGAGGTGCGTATATCCTGGCCGCGGACACGGTGGTGGCAGTCGGCCGGCGTATTCTGCCCAGGGCGGAACTGCTCGACGAGGCGGCGCAATGCCTGCGGCTCCTTTCGGGCCGAAATCACCGGGTCTATACCGCGATCTGCCTGGTGACCCCGAAAGAGAACTTCCGTCAGCGGCTGGTCGAATCGCGCGTGCGCTTCAAGCGGCTGTCGGAGGACGATATCGAAGCTTATCTTGCTTCGGGTGAATGGCGCGGCAAAGCGGGCGGCTACGCCGCGCAGGGTATCGCCGGCACTTTCATTGTGAAGATCGTGGGTTCATATAGCAATGTTGTTGGCTTGCCGCTCTACGAAGTCATGACGCTGCTTGGCGGCGAGGGCTATCCGATTCGCTTCGGCTGGCTTAACGCGGTGTGAAGCGCCTCCCAGGTCCTGCTCCAAATCCGGATGCCGGCGCAGAATGAATGAGATCGACCACAAGACTTTGAGCGCGCGGGCCTGCCCGATCTGCGGCAAGCCCGTCGACCCCGCATTCAAGCCGTTCTGCTCGAAGCGCTGCGCCGACATCGATCTCAATCGCTGGCTGTCCGGCGTCTATGCGATACCAGCGAAGGACGATGAGGACGAAGACGGCGAGCGCCCGGCCGAGGACGAGGCGGGGGAGAAATGAGCGCGCAGACCGCTGATTGGCCGGACCGCCTGTTCCAGACACTCAAGCGTGGCGGCGTCCGGCAAGTCGGCTATGTGCCCGATGCCGGCCATGCGCGCCTGATCGAGCGCTGCCGGGCCGATCGTGACATCCGCGATGTCGTGCTCACCACCGAGGAAGAAGGCGTGGCGCTTGCGGCAGGCGCCTGGCTTGGCGGCGAGCGCGCTGCACTGTTGATGCAATCGAGCGGGCTCGGCAATTGCGTCAACATGTTTTCGCTGGCGCGCACCTGCCGCTTTCCGCTGCTCATGTTCATCACCATGCGCGGCGAATGGGATGAGTTCAATCCCTGGCAGGTACCTATGGGATCGATCGTCGATCCGGTACTCAAGTTGTGCGAGGCGGAGATTTACCGCGCGCGTGCCCCGGCTGATGTCACCGGCAACGCCGAACGCGCCATCCAGCACGCTTTCGGCGATGAACGCATCGCCGCCGTGATCCTGTCGCAGGAACTGATCGGCAGGAAGGTGTGGACCAAGTGAAGCTCGAGCGCCGCGCGGCGATGGCCGCATTGCTCGCCCGACGCGGCGACGACCTGTTGGTCATACCGGGCCTTGGCTCGACGGCCTGGGATGCCGCTGCCGCCGGCGACAACGACCGCAATTTCTATCTCTGGGGTGCGATGGGGGGAGCGGCCATGATCGGATTGGGGCTCGCGCTCGCGCAGCCTGATCGCCGGGTGGCGGTGATCACGGGTGACGGAGAGATGCTGATGGGGCTCGGCTCGCTCGCAACCATCGGCATTCAACAGCCACGTAATCTCGCCGTGATCGTTTTCGATAATGGCGTCTATGGCGAGACCGGCATGCAGCCGAGTCATACCCAGGCCGGCGTCGACCTGATCGGCGTGGCGCGCGCCTGCGGCATCGCGAACTGTCTCGATGTGCACGATGAGAGAGAACTGGCGGAACTTGCGCGCCGGTTGAAGGATCTGCGCGAGACACTTTTTGCCCGGGTGCAGATTGCGGCCGAGGAGCCGCCCCGCGTGCTTCCATTACGCGACGGCGTCGCGCTGAAAAATCGGTTCCGCGCGGCGATTGGCCTTGAAACGTGACCAGGCGCGATGCAGGAAGCGTTCTGGACAGTGCGGATTCGAGCCTTTATAACGCCCGCGCTTTCCTGATCGGCCCGCTCGGACCGATCCGGCGCCCAGGTAGCTCAGTTGGTAGAGCACGTGACTGAAAATCACGGTGTCGGTGGTTCGATTCCGCCCCTGGGCACCATCGACACGCCTCGCACCTGATCGAACATTTACTTACGACTTGTTTGTGTCCCGCTGGCGCGCTTTGCGACTCCCGGGTGGGACATTTTGTTCCCCTTTTGGCCGGCACTCAGCTTTGCCATCGCGTTCTGCGAGAATTTCGTAGCGCGGATGTCGGCTTTTGACCCAAAGTGGATACGTTTTTTGAAAAATTGAGACCGAATTTACGAAGCGAGGTCGGGAATTCGATTATTGTTGGGGCCCGATTAGATGCGTCAAAGAATGTTAGAGAGGCAGCACGCGGGTTGCTGACAACAACAAGTGTCGCATGTCCGGGGGCAAAAGCGCTCAATTGTTCTTCCGATCCTTACCGCTGCATTGGCCACCGGAATTTTTGTCGCGGATACGGCCACCAAATTAGATATTGCTGTTCCTGTTTTATACGTCGCGGTCGTATTAATTTCAGTTCGGTTTTGTGAGAGGCGCGGGGTGCTACTCGTAGCCGCTGGGTGCATAGCGCTAACGGTATTAAGCAGCGGTTTAACGGGGGCCGACATCAAACAAACAGGAGTGATCAATACCGCCATCAGCATCCTGGCTGTCGGTCTCGCGACTCTTCTTGTACTAAAAATTGAGTCTGCAAGGTTTACAGCAAAAACGCTTATCGAAACCGATCAACTTCGCGATGCGTTGATCGGTTCTGTTTCACACGAACTGCGAACACCACTAGCGTCGATTTTAGGTGGAGTATCGATCCTAGCAGAAATGCCAGATGTCGCTAAAGATCCTCGCCTAGCGTCGCTTACCACTGGTATCCGTGGTGAAGCGATGCGGTTAAACAACGACATTCAGAACCTGCTAGATGCCGCATTGATCACGAGCCAAGGGTTGCATTCCCGGCGCGATTGGACGGATCCGACCGACATTATAGATGCCGCGGTTGAACGTATTAGGCTTCGCTATCCTGACCGCCTCGTTCAGTTGAACCTCGGCAGTAATCTGCCTCTCGTCCATATTGATCCCGTCTTGGTGGAGCAGGCCCTCAGTCAAGTCATCGCTAACGCTGCAAAGTTCTCGAACCCACCATCGACTATTGAGGTCTCCGCGTTCGTCGAGCATGGCGAATTGCTGATTTCGGTGCATGATGACGGTGTTGGCCTAACTGCGGAAGAGAGAAGCAAACTCTCGGAACGATTTTTCAGAGGACCGCGTCATATTGGGAAAATCCCCGGATCGGGACTGGGCCTATGGGTTGCGAATACCTTCATTACAAGCAGTGGAGGAAAACTTGAGGCTACAAGTCCCGGCGAAGGCAAAGGGACGACCATCCGGATTGTGTTTCCAATCTCTCAGTACGTTGATGAAAGTGAGAGGGCAATGCAGGAGGCATGAGAGGTGACATTGACCGCGCCATAAACTTTATGGCTGCATTTGGCCCTTTGCGGACATTCCGCCGGCTCTGTTGAATGTCTGCTTTCGGCGATCTCGCATGGCATGGAGCGCGGGCGGAGACGCAGGGTTTGAGATCAAGCTCTCA
>Ga0126380_10000376_pt1 | contig 14390 bp, 15 predicted proteins | sample PanSoiMetPlot_26_FD_92544 | JGI IMG/M metagenome (GOLD analysis project Ga0126380, IMG submission 92544) | Tropical forest soil microbial communities from Panama - MetaG Plot_26 | ecosystem: Environmental > Terrestrial > Soil > Tropical forest > Bulk soil | place: Panama | collected 2016-02-17
GCAAAGCCGGCCGCGCCGTATCGCAGAACAAAAAATCGCGTGAAGAGGACCAGCGCGACAATGTCGGCAAGGTTCGTGACAAGCAGAACGGTCACGAGCAAACGGCCCTGCGTTTTCAAAAGACGATTGAGTCGGACCGCAGACGGTTGATTCAATTTTACGTGATGTCTTAGGCGGACGGGATCGATCGCGGTCAGCCCCGCTTCGACGCCGTTGAAAAGAAACGAGATCGCCCAACAACCGATGATGATGAAAAAATCTCTCATGCGGCCTCCGTGCTCGCGTCGGATTCGTCGTCAACGCAGGTGGTTTTTTCGAGCAGCAATTCCTGAATTCGTTTTCGGCTGGTGCGTCGCACTGTTGCGGTCAGCCGCGGCAATTCGACCGCTGCTCCCGCCTGCGGCAAATAACCGAGCCGGTTGAAAACCAAACCGCCGATGGTGTCGATCCCTTCCGCTTCCAATTCGAAGCCGAGATGCTCGCGCAAATCGTCCAGGCGCGCGTTACCGCTCACCAGAAATTTTCCGTTCTCGAGTGGCTCGATGTAAAGATCGACATCGCCGCGCGCGGGCGCAGCGTCGCTCAAAATTTCCTCGATAATATCGGACATCGTGATGATTCCTTCGGTCCCGCCAAATTCGTCAACCACGATGGCGAGCGATTGCGGATGCGTAAGAAAAAGCTTCAGCAAGTCGAGTGAGTGCATTGTTTCCGGAACGAACGACGGCGAGAGCAGCGTCTCGGTGTAATGCTCGGACGAATCGAGCAGAAACAATTTCACGTCGATAATGCCGACAACGTTGTCCGGCGTATCCGCGTAAACCGGAACGCGGCGAAACCGTTTTTCCTTCAATTGCGCGATCGCTTCTTCGTTTGGCAGGTCATCAGCTAATGCGAACGCGTCGACGCGCGGCGTCATGCAATCTTTCGCTGTCTTGTCCCCCATCTTGACGATTTCCTGGATCATCTCGCCTTCAGTCTCGTGCAGCGTTCCTTCTTCCTCGCCGATCTCGACGAGCGTTTCGAATTCCTGGTCGCTCATTCGCGCGCGCGTCTGTAAACCACTAGGTGTCAGAAGATCGACAATTGCGGCGCTAAAGTTTTCAAGCGTGCTTCCGATGCGGTCGAGCAAACGCACGGAACGTTGCAAGATGAACGCGCCAACAGTGGACAACCGATACGGTACTGCGAGCGCGATCAGTTTTGGAATTAAATCGCAAAGGACGACGACGATCGCGAAAATCACGATCGCGGTCAGCCATTGCGGCAAGCGTCCGTTGAATGGCCCACGCCAAAGCAAAATCAGACAGAGAACAACGAGCGGGACTTTGACGAGGCCGTCTCCGAGCAGCAAACCGTTGAGGACGCGGCGCGGTTTGTCGCGGAAAAGTTGGACGAACTTTGTCAGCGCCGGATGATTTTGCTCCAAACGGCGCAATTGATGCGGTCGCAATGAAAACAACGCGGTCTCGAGTCCGGAATAAAGCGCCGAGAGAAAAATCAGGACGACGATTCCGGAGAGTAGGAACGCCAGCTCAACCGGCGTCATTCTTTAATTCGGCCGCGAAAGAGTCCGAGGCCCTCCACCAAAAAGAAACGTCGAGGTTTGCCGCTCATCTGAGCTCTGTCAAATTAAGCCCTACATGAACAAAGGCGAGAGGATTTCGCAATTCGTCCGCGAGCTCGAGCGCGACGATGTCGATTTTGGAGACGAGATTGCGAACCATCCGTTTTATCGCGCCTACTTTCGCTGTTGGAACGACCAACTTTACTACGAAGCGCACGATGTGCTGGAGCAGGTTTGGCTCAACACCGACACCGCCGACGATGATTTTTTCAAAGGACTGATCCAGGCAGCGGGTGGGTTCGTGCATTTGCAAAAGAATTTCGAACATCCGACTCACGGGAAACACAGCCGGCGTTTGCGCCCGGCGGTGAAATTGTTCGAGCTGGCGGAGAAGAATTTGGCAGCGTTCGCGCCGCGCCATCACGCGCTCGACGTCGCTGCGCTTCTCGATCTCATCCGCGCGACGCGCGAGAAAGTTGTCGCTTCCGATTTCAAAACCAATCCATGGTCACCGCAAACCGCGCCAAAGCTGCAATTGTCAGTGCGTAAAGATTAGTTTGCAGCCGGCGATCGTGAGCACGACGGCCAGAAAAATTGCGATGCCGCGCACGGGCAGCCGCCGACTTCCAAGATAAGAGCCGATTGTTCCGCCGATGATCGCCGGGACGGCGAGATAAATTCCAAGCGACGGAATTGAACGCGTGGCGGTGAAATAGCCGACCAGTCCGCCGATCGAGTTCACCAGAATGAACAGGGCCGAGACAGCTGCCGCCTGGCGAATGACCGCCCATTTGCAAAACAAGATCAACGGCGTCAGAAAAATTCCGCCACCGGTGCCGGTGAGGCCGGAAAGAAATCCAAGTCCCGCGCCCACTCCCACCGCAACCGGCTTCGAAGGAGGATTCGTTTGGTCGGGGTCCTTTTTTCGAAAGAACAAGCGCGCCGCGGAAAACAGTAGGACGAATCCAATCAGGATTCGCAGAATCGACGCAGACGGCTGGAGATAACCGCCGAAATAGGCCGCCGGAACGGAGAGCAGCGCGAAGGGCCAAAATAATTTCCAGGAAAAGTGTCCGGCCTTCCAAAATTGAAAGGAACCGATCGTCGCAACGAGAATGTTCAGCACGAGCGCGGTCGGCCGAATCGTTGTCGCCGCGATTCCGAACAAAGTCATCGTCGCGATGTAACCTGATGCGCCCGCGTGCCCGACCGACGAATACAAAAACGCGACAGTCGCGATCGCGAGACAAAGGAAAGTGAAAGTTATCGGATCCATGTCGATTTAGGCGAAGAGATTCCTCGACTTCGCTCCGAATGACAAGAATTGTGATCAGTGACCCCACCGATCATGGCAGCTGAAATTCAACCGGCTAATCCCGAGCACACAAACCGGCTCGCGCGCGAGAAGTCGCCGTATCTTCTTCAGCACGCGCACAATCCCGTCGATTGGTATCCGTGGGGTGAGGAAGCGTTCGAGAAAGCGCGCCGCGAAAATAAACCAATCTTTTTGTCCATCGGCTATTCGACCTGTCACTGGTGCCACGTGATGGCGCATGAATCGTTCGAGAACGAAGAGACCGCCGCGATCATGAATCGCGATTTCGTGAACATCAAAGTCGATCGCGAAGAGCGGCCGGACGTGGATCGCGTTTACATGACGTTCGTGCAGGCGACGACCGGCGGCGGCGGTTGGCCGATGAGCGTCTGGCTCACGCCCGATCTGAAACCGTTCGTCGGCGGAACTTATTTTCCGCCGGAGGACCGCTACGGACAGCCCGCCTTCCGGAAAGTCCTCGATCGAATCGCGGCCGCATGGAAGAGCGATCACGAGAAAATTGCCGAAAGCGGATCGAAAATTGTCGAAGCGCTGCGCGAATCGCAATCATCCGCCGCCGCCGCGAGCGCGAAGATCGACAAAGACGTTTTCGAGAAAGCTTATCAGCAGCTTGACCGCAGTTTCGATCCACGCGAAGGCGGATTCAGCACGGCACCGAAATTCCCGCGGCCCGTCGCTCTGAATTTTCTGACGCGCTTTTATTCGCGCGACCCGAAAAACAAGGACGCCAAGCACGCGCTCGAGATGGATTTGTTCACGCTGCGCAAGATGGCCGCGGGAGGAATGCACGATCATCTCGGCGGCGGCTTTCATCGTTACTCCGTCGATCGCTACTGGCATGTGCCGCACTTCGAAAAAATGCTTTACGATCAGGCGCAGCTCGCCAACGCCTATCTCGACGCGTTTCAGATCACGCAAGATCGACAATATGCGGACGTGGCACGTGACATCTTGGATTACGTCGCGCGCGACATGGCTTCAAAGGACGGCGGATTTTTCTCCGCGGAAGACGCCGACAGCTTGTTCGAATCCGGAAAGCCCGAGCACGGCGAAGGCGCGTTTTATGTTTGGACGGAGAAGCAAGTCGACGACGCACTCGGCGGCGACACAGACATTTTCAAATATCATTTCGGTGTTCAGCCGCATGGCAATGCGCCCGAAGGGAGCGATCCGCAGGACGAATTTCGCGGAAAGAACATTTTGATTCAGCGGCACGCAATTGCGGAAACGGCGCAGCATTTCAAAAAGAGCGAAGAGGAAATTCGACAATCGCTTGGGCGAAGCCGTGAAAAGTTATTGTCGATTCGGAGTAAACGGCCGCGGCCGCATCTCGATGACAAAATCATCTCGGCTTGGAACGGATTGATGATCTCGGCCTACGCGCGCGCGGCGCAGACGGTGAATGAGCAGCGTTATCTCGACGCGGCGACGCGCGCGGCGAGATTTGTCCGCGCGAGCCTTTATGACGAGAAAAGCAAAATCTTGTTCCGAAATTATCGCGACGGCCGCAGCGCGATCGAAGGTTTCGCCGACGATTATGCGTTTGTCATTGAGGGATTACTCGACCTTTACGAAGCCTCGTTCGATATCGAGTGGCTGAAATTCGCGCTCGAGCTTCAAGAAACGCAGGACCGCTTGTTCTTGGACGAAAAGGCCGGCGGATATTTTTCCACGAGCGGCAAGGACAAGAGCGTGGTGTTGCGGATTAAGGACGATAACGACAGCGCTGAGCCGGCGGCGAGCTCGGTGGCCGCTCGGAATCTTTTACGCCTCGCGCAATTCCGAAACGACAAGCAATTCGAAGAGCGTGGTAGGAAAACGATCGACGCGTTTGCGGCCACGGTTAATCACTTTGCCAGCGCGATGCCGCAGCTCCTCGTTGCGTTAGATTGTGCATCGAGCAAACCTCGCCAGATCGTGATCGCCGGAAAGACCGACAGTCCAGAGACGAAAGCGCTGCTTAAAGAAGTTCACGGACATTTTTTACCGAACAAAGTGCTGATTCTCGCCGATGACGACGTGGGTCAGAAATTTTTCGCCGAAAAGAACGAAGCTATCGCCGCCATGTCGCCAGTCGATGGCAGGCCAGCGGGTTATGTCTGCGAGAACTTTACGTGCAAAACGCCGGTAACCGATCCGAAAGCGTTGCGCGATTTGCTGTCTGCTCGATAATTTCACGTTCAAATGCGGAACGTGCTGATCACCGGGATGCCGCGTTCGGGAACGACGCTGACTTGTTCGTTGCTGAACAAGTTGGTGGATGTTGTCGCGCTTCACGAGCCGATGAATGTTTTCGAGTTCGTCGGGCGAACCTCCGAAGAAGTGGTGAAGACGATTGAAAAGTTTTGCGCAGAGTCGAGGAAGTCTTTGCACGAAAACAAATTCGCGATCTCGAAACACGTCGCCGGAAAGGTTCAGGACAATTCCGCGACCACGGATCGCACAGGCAAACGCGTTCGACAAACCGAACACGGCCGAATTGAAGTCACGAAGCCGTTGTCGTCGGAATTCACGCTTGCGATAAAACATCCAGCGGCGTTTAGCGCTTTGCTCGAACCGTTGTCGAAGCATTTCGAGTGTTTCGCAATAATTCGAAATCCGCTCGCAACCCTTGGTTCGTGGAACAGTCTCGATTGGTTTCCGCTGAAGGACGGCCATTTGCCGGTCGGGGAAAAGCTCGACGTCGATCTTGCGGAAGCGCTAGCGGCTGAATCCGATGTGATTGATCGACAAATTCAAATTTTGGAATGGTTTTATGATCGGCTCCGGAAATTTCTCAACGAGCGCGCAATGATTAAGTACGAAGAACTAATCGCCTCGCGCGGACGCGAGTTGACGAAATTCTTTCCGGCTGCTGAACAGCTCAATGAAGAGCTGAGCTCGAAAAACGTGAGCGAGTTCTACGATCGCGCCTTAATGGCGGACGCGGGCGCGCGAATGTTGAAACGGGACGGCCCGCTCTGGAATTTTTACAGCAAGGCCGACGTTGAAAATCTGCTAAGCGAAATCAGCGCGACTCATTAAGCGCTGCCGCCTTCGACGAGAATCATGTTCGTTTTGGCGGTGCGGTTACGCAGCTTGCGCGGCTCGCGATACTCTTCGCAGTTCAGCCATTCCTTGGCACGCTCCATCGTTGGAAATTCGAGAACAACAATTCGCTTCGGTTGCCAATCGCCTTCGAGCACTTCGGTCTTGCCGCCACGAACAACGTATTTGCCGCCGTACTTGTGCACACTCGCGTGGGCTTGCTTCTTGTACTCTTCGTAACCAACAGGCTCGGTGATCTCGATTTCGACAATGATATAAGCGGACATAATTAGGCTGAGCCGTTGCCAGGTTCGCGGGTGCGATCTTTGGCGGCGAGCTCGGGAATTCTTTTTCTTCGGCGCAAGCGCAACCAGTTGTTCCAGGTCTTACGCAAGCTGTCGCGCGGCGTGAGATAGTGCTGGTTGAGCTCGTTGCTCTTCAAAATCTGCGCGAGAATTCCTTTCACGGAAAAATCGTTGGTGTTCAGAATCGTGTAAGCAGTTCCGACCGCAGCCGCGTGGTGTGCATCGCTCGCGGCAACCATCGGCAATCCACGGACCTGTGCGTATTTGAACGCGTAACGATTGTAGCGTCGCAACGTGGTCGCGGCGTTGAAAACCTCGATCGCATCCACGGGCAACGTTTCTAAAACCGAAAAACGAATGCCGGCGCGGAAGAGATCGTAAGGATGGGGGGGAATGGCGAGCCCGCCGCGTTGATGAATCATGTCGCATACTTCGCGCGCCGGTTTTCCTTTCAAGTAGGGAAGCTCAGCGCCGATGCAAAGCAGATGGCCGTCGGCGGTTGTGACTTCGACGCCGGGCAAAACGAGAAACCCGTCAACCGGCTGGCCATCAAGGCGCATCAAACCTTTTTCGAGCATGTAAGTGACGGCGTCACACGTGTTGTGATCGGTCATCGCGATTCCATGCAGACCTTTCGCCTTGGCGGCGGCGATCAAATCTTCCGGACTGGAGACACCATCGCCGGAAAAGAACGAGTGAGTGTGGAGATCGAATCTAAGAGGCATGAGATGTCGAGCTTGGAGCGGCGAACTTACACCAGTTCTTCGGCCAGCACATCCGGTTCAGACGTGGTTTCGGAGACGACTTCGCCGGGCTGATTGAACTGCAAATCGTAGAGCCGTCGGTAGTAGCCCGACTTTTCAAGCAGCTCCGCGTGCGTTCCGATTTCTTTGATGCTGCCATTTTCAAGCACGACAATCTGATCGGCCGATAAAATCGTGGACAAGCGATGCGCGATCGCGATGACGGTCCGGCCGGCGGAAAGTTTCTCGAGCGCCTTCTGGATTTGTTTTTCCGATTCGGTGTCGAGCGATGAAGTGGCTTCGTCGAGCAAAAGAATCGGGGCATTTTTCAAAAGCGCGCGAGCGATGGCGAGCCGCTGCTGTTGTCCGCCCGAAAGGAGACAACCCTTGTCGCCGATGACAGTGTCGTAACCTTCAGGCTGCGCCAAAATGAAATCGTGCGCGAACGCGGTCTTAGCCGCAGCGTAAACTTCTTCCGTCGTCGCGTTCAGTCGGCCGAACTGGATGTTTTTGAAGATCGTGTCGTGAAACAAAAACGTTTCCTGCGTGACGAGACCGATTTGTTCACGCAAAGATTTCTGGGTCAGCGCCCGCAGATCGTGTCCGTCGATTCGGATCACGCCCGCCGTCGGATCGTAAAGTCGCAGAATGAGCGAGAGGATCGTGCTCTTGCCGGCTCCGCTCGCGCCAACAAGCGCGTAGGTCTTGCCCGGTTCGATACGCAAATTAATGTTCCGCACCGCGTCTGTTATGCCCGTGGCATAACGGAAGATCACGCTATCGAAATCGATCTGTCCGCGCGACGATGCCAATTCGATCGCATTCGGCGCGTCCTGCACAGTCGGAGTTGAATCGAGAATCGCGAAGATTTGCGTGGTCGCGCCGAGCGAGCGCTGCATTACGATGTGGAGTTTGCTCAGCGTTTTGATTGGATCGTAGATGATAAAGATGCCGGTGAGCAGTCCAAAGAATCTGCCTGCACTGAGATGTGCGGCGTAGACATACCAGATTGCAAGCCCGACACCGATTGAAGCGATGATTTCAATCAACGGTCCGACCGCTTCGGTTGCTTTGACGATGCGCATCGTTTGCGAAAACGATTGTTGCGCGCCGCGCCGGAATAGTCGCTCCTGTTGTTGCTCGCGTGCGAAAGATTTGATTACGCGGATACCGCTGAAACTTTCGTGCATTGTAACCGTCATGAGGACGCCGCCTTTTTGCTCGCGCTGGACCGCGGCGCGCGCGCGCCGGCCGAAATAGCGGATCGGCAAAATGCAGCTTGGGAAGAGAATCAGACTGACGACGGTAAATTTCCAATCCAGCAAGAGAAGTACGATTACCGCGCCGACAATCGTGATCGGTTGTTTGAAAACGTCGGCACTGACGCTCGCGAGCGCCTGTTGCATGTTTCGCGCGTCGTTTTGAATTCGCGACATGAGATAGCCTGCTTGCATTCGGTTGAAGAAATCCATCGAATGCCCCATCACTTTCGTGAAGAGTTGGTTCCGGATGTCGTTGACGACCCGGTTACTGACCCACGCCATATAATAGGCGCCGCCGTAAGTACAGAGACTTCGGATGGTCATAATGACGGGAATGGCCAGACAAATCCAAACGATCGAATCGATTTTCGGTCCAACGTTTAGAAGTTCCTGATGAAGCAGCGCCGTTCTTGGGCTCGGTGCGCCGCTCGGGAAAACAAAGCTTGAGACCCGGTACACGGTTATCGGAAAAATCGAAGTGACCAGGGCGTAGGCCACACCGAAGGCGAGGCCGAGCGCGAAGCGCCATTTATATGGCCCGGCATAACTATAGAGACGCCGGTACGGTCCCCATGCGCTGCGGATAGTTTCCCTGAACGAGAGTTTTTTGCCTTCTGCCTTGCTCATTGCCGTGGCGAGGTCGCCGGAGCTGATAACAGCGTCTCCATAGCATCGATCACGGCCTGCGTCGAGATTTGGTTCATCGACAAGCGGGGCTGTTTGGGAAGGAATTTAGTCACCGGCGACGTCGATTCTCCCCACAAAATCTGCGCCGGACTCTCGCGCGGGCGCCAATGAAAAGGATTTGTCGGCCCAAACAAGATCACCTGCGGCGTGCGCGATGCCGCTGCGAAATGCGTCGGCGCGGAATCGACCGTGACCAACAAACGCGCCTTTGCGATCAGCGCGGCGAGCGTGAGCAGATCGGTTCTGCCGGAAAGATCGACAACGCGGTGGCGCACTTTCGATTTGATGTCGCCAATGTGCGTTTGCTCGAGTGGCGAGGGACCGCCCGTGATCACGAGATCGACATCGTGTTTGTCGGCGGTGTGATTGATGACGTCAGCCCAGCGCTGCGCGTTCCAAAATTTTTCCGCGCGCGCGGAGCCGGGATGAAAAACGATCAATGGCTTCCGAACATTTTGCGCTTCCAACAACTCCTCGGCGGTCTCGCGCGAACTTTTTGGAAGTTGAAGCCGGGCTGCGTGCGACGCGTCAGAAATTCCGAAGGGCGCGAGCAACGCGAGATGATAATCGATCGTGTGCATGTCGCGCATCCGGTGCGGCACGAATTCGTTGTAGAACCGCGTTCGAAATTTCGACCGCTCTTTGATCCGGAACGAAACGATCCGTTTTTTCGCGCGCGAAAGAAACACGAGGAGCGCCGAGCGATCGTTTCGCGTGAAATCGACGCAATAGTCGAACTTGCTCCCGGCAATCGCGGCGGCTGTTCCGAATCCGGCAATTCCGCGCGGCATGACTAAGATCTTGTTCACGTCGGCGATGGCGGGAGCGAACGCTTTGCTGTCCGACGAGATCACGAGAGTGATCTTCGCGTCCGGAAATTGTTTCCGTACCGCCGCGATTGCCGGCGTGGTCAGGACCAGATCGCCGATCCGTTTGAGCTGAATAAAAAGAATATTCAATTCGAGAGTTGGATCGCGCGTTCGTAGGCGCCGAGCAAACGCGACCGGTAATGGTCCCAGGTAAAATTTTCAACCGCGCGTCGGCGCGCGGCCACGCCCATGCTCGCGACGATTTCGGGATGCCGATACAAATGTTCGATCGCGGCCGCGATGGCATCGACATCGCCCGGTTGGACGATAATTCCTTCGACGCCATCGCGTACCACGTCGCCCGCTTCCCGCGTTGTGATCATTGGCAAACCGGACGCGGCCGCTTCATAAATTGTTTTCGCGCTGCCTTCCAGGCGCGTTGGGAAAACGTAAACCGATCCCTGATTCAAATAATTCTCGAGATCACGTTTGAAACCAAGAATCCGGATGTTATCTCGCCAAAACTTTTTTAGATACGGTTTGGCTTCGTCATGAACGGATCCGAGCAGCCACAGCTCCGCATCTCGGAGATTCAACCGGTGCCACGCTTCGAGCAGATGATGAATCCCTTTTCGCTCGATTAACGCGCCGGAAAAAATCGCGCGAAAGATCGGCGGGCACGTCGCGGCTGGCTTGAAACGGTCGACGTCCACGCCGCGCGGCAAATAAAACATTTTCTTGTCCGAAAAATTCGCCACACGAAATGATTCGGCCGCTTTTTCGGAGAGCACCACGACGAGCGTCGCGAGATCGTATTCTTCCAGAAATCTTTCCCGATCGAGCAAGAGCCGCGATTTCCAATTTTTTCCGTCCTCCGATTTCCGACCGCCGGCCTCGGCATTCTGGCTTCCCCGATGCCAGGTCGGGATCTCGATCAGGGAAGGAATCTTTTTCTTTTTGGCGACCCGCAGCGTTTCCAAACAATCACCCGACCAGCTGTGAAAGAAATCGTAACGGCCGCTCTCGAGATGACGCGATGCGATCCAATCGAGGTATTTCTTTTTCGCGCCATAATAATAAGGGCGACCTACGAACGAGATCAGGCGGACAGGGTGCCAGCGGAGCGATTGAATGAAGCGCGCGGGAATTTCTTTCTGGCGGTTGTCGTACGCGACCGCTTTGCCAAGAAATTTCCCGCGATAAGAGGCGCGCAACGCTTCGAATGAGTCGGTGTCCAGGCCGTGGCCGCCAATGCGCGCGAAAATCGAATAGAGCAGACTCTTCGGCAGCACACGCGGCAGGCCGACGGAATCTGCGGCTGTGTCTGCATTTAACGTTTCGCCTAACATCGAGTTGGAATTATTCTCGCGAATAGATTTGATGTCGAACCGCAAACTGAGGATCGCTTTCGCGCGCCGAGGCTATTCGCCGAGTGGCGGGGCGGAAGCGTATTTGAAAAGGCTGGGGAACGGCGTTGTCGATCTCGGCCACGAAGTGCAGCTGTTCGCAAGCAGCGATTGGCCGGCTAACGAATGGTCGGTCGGACCGATCAAGCATTTGGGCGGCGCCTCGGCAGTCGGTTTCGCCAACGAGCTCGAGAAGCTTCGTCCGCGAATGGATTGCGACGTTTTGATGAGCCTCGAGCGCGTGTGGCAGTGCGATGTTTATCGAGCCGGCGACGGTGTACACCAGGCATGGCTGAACCGACGGCGGAAATTTGAGATGCCGCTGCAACGCTTTGTTCGCGGGATTAATCGAAAGCACGCGGAGATCCTGAGGCTCGAACAATCCCTTTTCGGAGAAGGATGCACCGGCCGGGTGATTACCAATTCGGAAATGGTGAAGCGCGAAATTGTCGCCATTTATAGTTACCCCGCGAACAAGATCGACATTGTCCGAACCGGAGTCCCGCTGGAAAAGTTTCATTTCGATCCCGCGCTACGAGAAGAATCGCGCACCAAATTGAAGTTGAAGCCGGATGAGGTCGCTCTGCTTTTTGCCGGTTCGGGCTGGGAGCGGAAAGGGCTTCGGTTCGCGCTTGAGGCGTTTGAATTTTCGCGGGATCGCAAATTGCGATTGCTGGTCGCTGGCCGTGGCGATGCGCGCGCATACAAGCCGAAACGCTTTTTCACCGAAGAACCGGTCCGTTTTCTCGGCGAAATCGCGGATCTCCGGCCGATTTATGCTGCCGCGGACATTTTTATTTTGCCGAGCATTTACGATCCGTTTTCAAACGCCTGCCTCGAAGCGCTCGCGAGCGGGTTGCCGGTGATCACAACGCGCGACAATGGTTTCAGTGAAATCATCGGGGAGGGTGTGCACGGGTCGATCATCGATCGTCCGAACGATGTGGCGGCCTTGCGCGAGGCCATTCGCTTCTGGTCGGACGAATCACGGCGCGTGTCGGCGAGATCGAAGAATATTGAACGCGCTTCGCAGTTCGACATCTCCAGAAACGTGGCGGAGACGCTACAGATTCTAGTTCAATCGGCGGCCAACAATTCGTCGTCGCGCTGATCGATCAGAAAAACCTGGTCGAGCCGCGCCATTTCGAAAATCGAGAGAAGCTGATTGCTGACTCCGGAGAGCCTCAACCTGCCGCCGTAGTTTTTAACGTCTTGCATGGCGCGGATCAATACCGCCAGGCCCGAGCTATCGATGAAGGTGACGCCGGAAAGATCGACCACAACGTGCGCGGGCTGCCTTTTGGTGATTCGGGCGAGCGAGCTTTCGAGTCGTGGCGCAACGTGAAGGTCGATTTCACCTTCAAGGGGCAGAATATTTGCCGGGTCGGGCTGAGTCACTGGACCCAAATTTGCAGCAGATTTTATTCCGGCAGGGAGGCTAAAAGCTGCGGTCGAAATTATTTTGCGGCCAGCGCGGAATCGACGTCCGCGAAAATCTGAAAGACCTGGTCGAGCCTCGCGATTTCGAAGATGTGCTGGACACTTTCCTGAACATTGGCGAGGGCGAATCTCCCTCCGTATTCCTGCACGTGCTGCATGCCTTCGATGAGGACGGCTAAACCAGAACTATCCATGTAAGTAACCTTTGTCAGATCGACAACGAGGGGATTGGGCTTTTTGGCGACCATCTCGCGCAGTGCCTCGGCGACCTCCGGCGAAATGTGAAGGTCTATCTCGCCTTCGAGCGGCAAAACGTTGCGCGAATCTGTGCGTGACATTGGTGTAGTGGGTAGGGCTGTTTCTTTCATCTCATCAGGGGCTTCGCTGGGCGATTACCAACCTAGCGTATTAATTAGACGGTCAACATCGGATAAATCATCGATTAAATAGTCAGGATTATGCTGAGCAAGTTTTTCGCGGCTCCATGTGCCGGTCGCGACAGCAATGGTTCGCGCGCCAAGCGCTTTCCCGCAAGCGATATCGCGCGGCGTATCGCCGATCACGTCGATTTCATCCGCCGAAAATTCCCGCCCATGCTTTTCTTTCGCGCGCGCGCGGGCAAAGGCGCCGAGCTCGTTGCGGTCATGGTGATCGTCGGCAAAGGCGCCGAATTCAAAAAAATGCCAGACGCCGTAATGATCGAGTTTCAACTCTGCGCCCCGTGAAAGATTTCCCGTCAGGAGGCCGAGCACGACGCTTTTCCGCCGCTTCAGTTTCTTGAGCAAATCGAGAACGCCGGGGAGTAATTTGCCTTTCCGGCGCGGCAACTCTTTGGAGAGAAAATGAACGTAGCTGTCGAGAAATGCAGCGATATTTTCCGGCGTTTCGGGGATTTTGTGCTTCTTGAGGATGCTGAGGACGATTCCGGAATCGGTCATCCCTGCGACTTCAATGTCCTCAAGATCGTCGTCGATCTTAAAGCGCTCTTTCAGCGCGCTCTTGAGCGCTTCCATGCCGGCGCCGCCGGAATGTATGAGCGTGCCGTCGATATCGAAAAGAAGAAGACGCTTCTGGTTATTTGTCATGTCGAGCGAAGTCGAGACATCTCTCGCTATTTCCGTACTCGGGAAATCAGAAATATCTAGAGATTCCTCGACTGCGCTCGGAATGACAAAACGATCAGGGCGCGTGCATGAATAGCACGGCGATCATGCTTCCGAGAAATGTCAGCGCGGCAAGCGCGGCGATTCCGAAAATCGCGAGCTGGATCGGGTCGCGAGTTGTCGATCTTTCTCGAAATAGCGAAGCATTGGCGAAACTGGTGGGCGCTGCGCTCGCCTCGGCCGGTTTCGCCTCGATGGATTCCAGTTCCGGCAATGGCTGTGAACCGCGCACATCGGGTTCGAAACGCGCTTCAATCGCGCCGAACTTGATCCGGTCTTCGAAACGCAAAACCGTGTCGGTAATTGGAATGCCGTTCACTTTTGTGCCGTCGATCGATTCGAGATCTTTCAGGCGATAAACTTCGCCGACCAGTTCCAATTGAGCGTGCCGATTCGAAACTGAGGGATCGTCGATCACGATCATGTTGTCGGGTGCGCGGCCGATGGTGATCGAGCGTTCGGCAAACTCGTAGACGACTTTGCCTTGCGATTCAGTCGTGAGAATCAGTTTCGGCACGAATTATTGTTATGTCCCGCCGCGCCGGATGACAAGATAACAAACGCCCTGCATAGTGCGGCTTTCATGGGAATCGAAAACACGCGCAATTTCTGCATCATCGCGCACATCGATCACGGCAAAACGAC